>Ga0196965_1000961_pt1 | contig 12912 bp, 14 predicted proteins | sample S1_20metaG_FD_148668 | JGI IMG/M metagenome (GOLD analysis project Ga0196965, IMG submission 148668) | Soil microbial communities from Anza Borrego desert, Southern California, United States - S1_20 | ecosystem: Environmental > Terrestrial > Soil > Desert | place: USA: California | collected... | reverse complement strand
TTCTTGCTGACCAACTTCTTCCTCATCGACAGCGGCTATGTGCTGATGCGGGTCTACGGCGCCTCGGTGGCGGCGGGCCGGACGTCGGGGATGGATTTCTTCCTCAAGCGGTACCTGCGGGTGCTGCCGGCGCACCTGATGATGGGGCTCGGGCTGGTGGCGCTGATCGTGGTCGGCGGCAGGCTGGGCTTCACGCCGCGGGCGCCGGAGTGGTTCCGCTGGGACCAGCTGTGGGCGCAGCTGAGCCTGACGCAGGCGTTCGGCGTGCCGGGGGGCTACGGCTGGAACGCGCCGAGCTGGTCGATCTCGGCCCTGATCGGCTGCTATCTCGTCTTTCCGTGGCTGCTGAAGGGCGTCATGCGGCTGGGGCCGTGGAGCGTGCTGGCCCTGGGGGTCGGCGGCTATCTGCTGGCCAACCAGCTGACCTGGAGCCTCGTCGGCTATCCGGTTTACCAGATGCCCATGGGTTACGGCTTCATCCGCGCCCTGCCGCTGTTCGGGCTCGGGGTAGCGCTGGCGTGGTTCGCGCAGAAGGTCTGGATCAGCCCGAAGCTGGCCGGCTGGGCGGGGATCGGCGCGGCGCTGGCGTTGGCCTTCGTGCAGTATTTCGACAAGCACGCCCTGGTCTCGCTGGCCTGCATCTCGGTGATCATACTGGCGGCCGGCGCGACCCCGACGCCGCGGCCCTCGAAATGGGTCGAGAAGGCCGCGCAGGTGTCGTTCTCGATGTTCATCACCAACGAGGTGGTGCGGATCGCCTGGTTCGGCGTGGCCAATGTCGCCATCGCCCGCCTCGCCCTGCCGGTCGGGGCGCAATGGGTGCTGTGGGTCGGCGGCGTCATCGCGGCCTTCGTCTTCGCCTGGGTGTTCCATTACGTGATCGACAATCCGATCCAGAGCCGCATCCGGGCCTGGCTGAAGGGCCGGTCGCGGCGGCCGACCGGAGTCACCCAGCCGGTGGTGTCGCTGGAGGGCTGAGGCCTACATCCCCTCGATCAGGTGCAGGATGTTGCCGTCCGGGTCCTTGAACCAGACCAGCTTCATCGGCCCGGCCTCGTGGATGTCGCCGTTGAGCGTCAAGCCCATGTCCGGATAGTGCTCGAAGCGGACGCCCCTGGCGCGCAAGGCGTCCACGGTCTCGACCAGGTCGCCTTTCATGTCCCAGCTGACGGCGTTGGCCTTGTTGGTCCCGGCGTAGTCGGACTTGTAGACGGTCAGGCGGGTGTCGCCGGTGCGGAAGCCGAGCACGCCGTCTTCCTCGCCGCCCTCGAGGCGGGTCAGGCCGAGGGTGTCCTCGTAGAAGGCGCGGGCGCGATCGAGATCGCTGACGGCGACGATGGCGGACGAGTTGCGGTCCTTCAGCAAGGCGGCGCTCCGGGTGTGTGAAGTGAGAGCGCCTGTCCCGCGGGGGCGTTCCCGATCAGCCGGCGCAGGCCGAGGCCTCGCCCGCCTCGATCCGCCCGCCCTTCATGACCAGCCGCGGCGCACGCAGCGGCGACAGGCCCTGCGTCGGATCGCCCTCGACAGCGACCAGATCGGCCCAGGCCTGCGGCCTCAGAACGCCCAGGGCGTCGTCGCCGAGCAGCCGGCCGGCCTCCCATGTCGCGGACTGCAGCGCCTGCGCCGGCGACAGCCCGGCCTCGACGTAGCCCTGCATGGTGGCGTGCGAACCCGCGCCCCGGCCCGGGCCGTAGGGAACATAGAGGTCGGAACCCAGCGCGATGCGGACGCCGAGCCGGTGGGCGCGCATCAGGCGCTCGCGGCCCGCCAGGAAATGCCCCTCGATCTCCTCGCGCGACGGCTGCCGGGGCCAGGTGGAGCTGAACTCCAGCGCCATTTCGACGGAGGCGTCGCTCGGCACCAGCCAGACGCCCTTTTGGGCCATCAGCCCAAGGGTGTCGTCGGAGATGTCGTAGCCGTGCTCGATCGAGGTGACCCCCGCTTCCACGGCCTCGCGGATGGCGGCTTCGTTCGTGGCGTGGGCGGCGACGGGGATGTTGTGCCGCTTCGCTTCCGCGACCACCGCTGCGATTTCGGCCACCGACATGCGGGTGCGCTGGGGGGTCGCCTCGGGAAAGATCTTGATGACGTCGGCGCCGCGGGCGATGGCGTCGCGCACGGCGGCGCGGGCATCGTCCGGGCTGGTGACGATGCGGTATTCGGCGCCGACGAGTTGATGCGGATCGGACGGCAGCGGCTCCATCTGACCGCCCGCCGGGGCGAGGCCCGGGCCGGATCCGTAGATGCGCGGCCCCGCGACCAGCCCCTCGTTGATCCCCCGCTCGAGCATGAGGTCGAGATGGCGGCCGGAGTTGCCCAGGTCGCGGACGGTGGTGAAGCCCGCCTCGAGATACTGCCTGCCGCGCCGGACCCCGCTGAGGACCCGGTGGACGTCGCCCTGGGCGGCGTAGTCCCGGGCGGCGGTCTCGGACAGTCCCTCGCCCTGGCGCTGCTCCAGCAGCAGGTGGGTGTGGGCGTCGATCAGGCCGGGCAGGACGGAGCAACGGGACAGGTCGATCACGGTCGCCCCGTCCGGCGCGGCCAGCCCCTGCCCCACTTCGGCGACCCGATCGCCGCGGATCAGGATGTCGCGCGGGCCGACCATGCGGCCGGCCTCTGAATCGAACAGGTTTCCGGCCCTGACCACCGTCACCGGCTGGGGCGCGCGCTGGGCGGCGGCGGCTGTGGGCAGGCAGGCGGCGATCAGGGCGGCGGCGGCGAGGGTCAGGCGGGACATGGAGGCTCCAAAGCTTCTGTTCTGCCTGGAGGCCCGCTCGTAGCCCGGCGGATGCGCCGCGGCGGATGAAATCGCCGTAAGGTTGATCAGCGCGTCAGGAGCGTCAGATCGGCATCCGCATGATCTCCTGGTAGGCGGAGATGACCTGGTCGCGGACGGCCATGACGGTTTCCAGCGAAGCCTCGGCCGAGGACACGGCGGTGACCACATCGATCAGGCTGCCCTGCCCCTGGACCATGGCGGTCATCTGGGTCTCGGCGACCTTCGAGGTCTGGGTCATGTCGCCCATGACGTTGCTGAGCAGATCGGCGAAGCCGGACTGGGCCGCAGGGGCCGTCGGCGCGGTGGGCATGGCTCCGCCCTGCACCGACGCATAGGCCTTGGCCGCCATCAAGGGGTTCATCGTTCAGCCTCTATCGCTTCAGCAGGTCGAGGGTGCGGCTGTCCATGGACCGCGCCGTCTCGATGACGTTCAGGTTGGCTTCGTAGGCACGCTGGGCCTCACGCATGTCCATGGCCTCGACCAGGGTGTCGACGTTGGGCCGCAGGACGTAGCCCTCGGCGTTCGCAGCCGGATGGGACGGATCGTATTCGGAGCGGAAGTCGCCCATGTCGGGGCGGACCTCGGCGAGGGTGACGCCGGTGGCGCCGTCGATCTCGCGGGCCTGAAAAACCGGTATCTGCCGGCGGTAGGGCTCGCCGCCCGCCACCTGCGCGGTGGATTGGGCGTTGGCGATGTTCTCGGCGATCACCCGCATGCGCGACTGCTGGGCCTTGAGCGCGCTGGCGGCCACGGACATGGCGCTGTTGCGGGGCGGGACGGGATCGGTCATCGGCTACTCCTCACGACGTCAGCGGCCGGGCGGCCTGGCGGCCAGACGCAGCATCTGCATCGACTTCTGGTACAGGCCGATGGCGGCGTCATAGGCCATGCGGCTCTCGGCCATCTTCAGCATCTGTTCCTCGACCACGACCGAATTGCCGTCGAGCGTGGTCTCGGAATCCGGGGCCTTATGAGCGTCGAAACGAGCGGTCGGCCCCGCCGGGGCGATGTGCATGGCGCTGGTGCGGGTCATAGACAGCGGACCGCCGCCGCGCAGGGCCGCAGCGAAGTCGGTCGGCTGGTTCAGATCGCGGCCGACGTAGCCGGGCGTGTCGGCGTTGGCGACGTTCTCGGCGATAACGCGCTGGCGTTCATCCAGCCAGGTGAGTCGGCCCTTGATCTGGCTGAGCAGCGGCAGGTCGGTGATGGACACGGGCGTCTGCCTCCTTTCCAGCGATTTCAATGGGTGTGGATCACCCACGGTCGGATGGGCAGAAACTGCCGCCTCCATGGTTAACGTCGGGTTATCTCAACGGCTCGTTAACCATGATCGCGGAAGGCTGGCCCGCCGGACATGCTTCGCCGGCGGGGCTGTCGCATGAATTTTCTCGATCTGCTGAGGGCGCTTTTCGCCCTGGCCTTCACTCTCGGAATCATCGGCCTGGCCGCCTGGGCGGCGCGCCGCTACGCGCCGCAGCTGATGGCGAAGTTGAACGCCGACCGCGGCGAGCGGCGCATGACGGTGGTCGAAACCCTGGTGCTGGACCCGGCGCGGCGACTGGTGCTGGTCAGGATCGACAACGAGGAACGGCTGCTGATTCTCGGCGAGGGCCGGGAACTGGTCGAGCCGCGCGGGCCGGGAGCCGGCAGGTGACCCTAAGGGACGTCTTCGTCTTGCCGACCCGCGCCGAACTGAAGCGGGCGGCGCTGCTGTCGCTTCTGACCACCGCCCTGTGTCTGGTCTGGCCGCTGGCGGCGCTGGCGCAGGACGTGGCCCAGTCGGGGTCGGCGATCAATATCGACCTGGGCACCGGCTCGGGCCTGACCGAACGGGTGGTGCAGCTGGTCGGGTTGATGACCGTGCTGTCGCTGGCGCCGTCGATCGTGATCATGACCACCAGCTTCGTACGCATCGTCGTGGTGCTGTCGCTGCTGCGCACCGCCCTGGGCATGCAGCAGGCGCCGCCCAACGCCGTTCTGGTGTCCCTCGCCCTGTTTCTGAGCGCCATCGTCATGGCCCCGACATGGCAGGACGCCTATGATTCGGGCATCCGACCGCTGCTGGATCAGCAGATGGAGCTGCCCCAGGCCTTCGATGCGGCCTCGGAACCTGTGAAGACTTTCATGCTCGGCCAGGTCGACCAGGACGACCTCTCGCTGTTCACCCGGCTGTCCAATGTGGAGGCCGACACGCCGGTCGCCGACCTGCCCCTGAGGGTGGTCACTCCGGCCTTCATGATCAGCGAGTTGAAGCGGGCCTTCGAGATTGGATTTCTCCTTTTCGTTCCGTTCCTTGTGATCGATCTGGTGGTCGCCAGCGTGCTCATGTCGATGGGTATGATGATGCTGCCGCCGGTGGTCATTTCCCTGCCGTTCAAGCTGATCTTTTTCGTGCTGGTGGACGGGTGGAGACTGGTCGCCGGGAGCCTCGTCGAGAGCTTCCAGAGGGCGTCCGGGAGCGGGTAAATCCCCAGCCCGTGGGCGTTTGAACGGCAAAGTCGCTTGCCAAGGGAAGAAAAAGCGGCGTCAATCCGTTCGTCATCGCCCTTGAATTGGGGGGCGAGCTTCAATCGGGAAACGACCCACAATGACCACTCAAGCCGAACTCATCGCCGCCGCCGCCAAGGACGCGGGCGTCTCGCAAGCCGACGCCGGCCGCGTTCTCGACGCCCTGGTGAAGAACATCCACAAGTCGCTGACCGCCGGCGGCGACGTTCGCATCTCGAACCTGGGCGTGTTCGACACCGCCGCCCGCGCCGCCCGTGAAGGCCGCAACCCGGCCACCGGCGCGACGATCAAGATCGCCGCCTCCAAGGCCGTGCGCTTCCGCGTGTCGAAGCCGCTCAAGGACGCGGTCAACAAGTAAGAACCGAAGGGTTCAGGCAGCGGGCCGAACCGGCGCCGCTGCCGCTGCTTGAGGACGGGCGGGGGCCGCGGGTCGGCCTCCGCCCGTTTTCCGTCTGAGGTCGGCCTTCATGGTCGAGACCCAGCCGGCGAAGGTGTCGGCCGAGGCCGTCAGGGCGGCGAAGTCCCCGGCGGAGGGGCCGCCGCCCTCGCCCGTATCCAGGGCGACCGACAGCGCCGACTTCGCCCGCGCTCCGGCGACGAAGGGGCGGTAGTTGCGCGACAGCCGGGTCAGGGCGCCCGCCTCCCGGCCCAGCGAATAGCCGACGCCGGCGCGGATCAGCCGGGCCTCCTCGTCCGCCGTAAGCGCGGCCGGATCCTTGAAACGGTCGCCCAGACGCGCCTCGTAGAGGGCGGCGGCGGCAGCCCAATTCTCCTGTTTCCACAGCACTTCGGCGCGGACGTCCCGGGCTTCGGCGCTGGAATCGGAGCCGAGCACCTCCAGCGCGTGATCGTAGCGGCCCAGATCGCTCAACGCCCGCGCCTCCAGGGCGCGCCGCTCGGCGTTCAGCGCTGAGGGCAGCAGGGTGGTGCGCGACGTCCAGATGGCCTGCAGCGCGGCCTCGGGCTGGCGGTCCATCAGATAGACCATGGCCAGATCGGTCGCGACCTGGGCCTTGGCGACCCCGTCCAGCCGGTTCTCGACCTGATATTTGAGCAGTTCGGCGGCCTGGTCGAGCAGGTCGACGTCGACCAGCCGGCGGGCCAGGCGGCGGACCATCTCGTCGCCGTCGGCGCCGATCGGGGTCAGCTCGCGGAAATCGTAGAACAGGCCCAGCGCCTGCACCGGCTGCAGGCCATCCGCGCCGCCCTCGAGGAACAGCATGCGGAAGGCGGCGCCAAGGTCGGCCTGGATGTCCGCGGCGCCGTTGAGGCGATGCAGTCCCGGGCCGGCGCCCTTCAGCGCCGTCAGGGCTTCGCGGTACAGACCCTGGGACAGGTAGAGCTGGCCCAGCTGACGGATGACCGCCAATTCGGTGGCGTCGCCGCGCCAGCGCCAGCGCAGGCTCTCGAGCGCGGAGGCGGCGACGTCGGGCTTCATCGCCCCCTTGGCCAGCGACAGGCGGACGACGCCGAGCTTCGCCGGCACGGCGACGGCGTCGAGCGGCGCGCGGCCGATCGCAGTGTAGACGGCGAGGGCGCGGTCCGACTGCCCGTCCAGTTCGAACAGCCGGGCTTGGACGAGGCGGGCGGCCAGCTGATCGGCGGCCGGCGCGTCCTGGCTGAAGCTGTAGGCCAGCAGGACGCGGGCGGCTTCGAGATCTCCGGTCTCCAGCGCCGACAGGGCGTGGGCGGCGCCGAAGCGGGCGCGCCAGGGGGCGGGGAAGGCGTCGACCGCCCGGGCTCCGTCGGCGAAGGCCTGTCGGGCGGCGACGTGGTCGCCCCGGGCCGAAGCCATGTAGCCGCGCCAGACGGCCGAGGCGGGGTCGCCGGCCACGGCGGCCGTGGCGAAGTCGCCCTGGGCTTCCTCGAAGCGGCCGATCGAGGCGCGGGCCGCGCCGCGCAGGCCGCGCAGTTCGGGCTCTCCGCCCATGTTCGGGGCGTTGGCGACGATGGCGTCGAGGACGCCTATGGCCTCGTACCCGAGACCTGAGCCGACCAGGAAACGGGCCAGGGCGAAGCGGGCCTCGGCCGGAGCGCGGGGGTCCTCCCCGGCGGCGACGGCCTCGGCGGCGGCGGCGCTCTGGAGCTGGCGGTAGCGGGCTGGAAAGCCGGCGTGGCCGACATCCGCCCATTCGCTGAGGATCAGGCCGGGGTAGCGGGCGCGAACCGGGGCGCCGCCGACGGCGGGCGCGGCGTCCAGTCCGGCGGAGGGCGGCGACAGGGTCAGGCCGCCGGGGCGGCTGAGAGTGACCAGGTCGCCGTCGGCGTGGACGGCGAGGTCGGTGGCGGACGTCGCGACGGCCAGGCCGTGGGCGGTGGGCAGCAGGGCCAGGTCCACCGTCTTGCGCCGATCCGCGAAGCCCTTGCCCGGGGCCAGGGCCGTGACGGCGGCGAAGCGGTCGCCGGCCAGCGGATCGGTCAGCCAGATCGCCCTGGTTGCGCCGGCCATGCGGGCGACGAGGGCCGGCTTGCCCGTATCGTCCCGGTCGACCCGCACGCCCTCGACCGCCACGGGCTCGCCGCCGATGGTCACCGTCCAGGTCGAGCCGCTGGCGGCGGCGGACACCGGGGCGCCAGACGGCGCGGCGACCCGCACGGCGACGTGGTCGGGCCCGGCGGTCCAGTGGAGATCCGAGACGGGACCCAGCGCTTCGGCGCCGGACAGGTCGAGCCGCGCCGGAGTGTCGAACACGATCCACACCGCCTCGCCGCGCCGGAACACGGCGGCGCCGACGGCGCGGGACCATTGAAAGGCCAGGCTGACCTTGCCGGGCGAGGCGTGGGCGACGACCGGCACCGGGGACGCGGCCGATCCGGCCGGGTCCCCGGGCGCTTCGGCGTAGAGGTTCAGATAGACGGCTCCGTCGGCGCTGCCGGTTCGCATCCCCGCCCCGGGGGCGAGGGTCAGGACCAGTTCGGTGCCGCCCTGGACGGCGCGGGTCTCGACCTTTTCGACGCCCTTGGGCGGATCAACCTTGAGACGGGAGATGTCGGGGGCGGCGGTGGAGCCGATGCGGATGATGACCTGGTCGGCGGCGCGGCGCACCCGGGCGCGCGAACCGACCGCACCGGCGAACTCGATGCGGGTGAACTCGGCGTTGGCGCCGATGCGGATGGTGACCGGATTCAGCGCGGCGCCGGCCTCCTGGGCCAGCGGCGCCAAGGGCGCGAAGAGGACCGCGCCGGCCGCGGCGGCGGCGACGGTGGTTCTCAGGATGCGTTTTGACGAGGCGCCGGACATACGCGCGCACCCTCGCGCAGCGGCCTTTCAACGCGGTTAACGGTTGGTGACCGCCTGTTCGATCATGCGCAGGGCGACGCGCAGGCATTCGAGCCGCACCGGCCCGCGGCCGATGTCGCCGAAATGATGCTCCTCATGGGCGGTAGGGATGCCGGACGCGGCGACGGCGAAGTGGACCAGCCCCGGCTCGTCGTCCGGCCCGGCCGAGCCCGCAAAGCCGGTCACCGACACCGCGGCTCCGGCGCCCGAGGCACGGAGCGCCCCCTCGGCCATGGCCCGGGCGACGGCCTCGGACACGGCGCCGTTCTGCTCGATGAGCCGCAGCGGCACCGCCAGTTCGTCGGCCTTGGCGTCGTTGGTGTAGACCACATAGCCGCGCTCGAAGACGTGCGACCGGCCCTCCACGTCGGTCAGCACCGAGGCGATCAGGCCTCCGGTGCAGCTCTCGGCCGTGGCCAGGGTCACGCCGCGTTGGTCGGCGAGGTGCAGCAGGCGGTCGATCGCGGTCTCGACATCATCCGGAAGCGCGGGACTCAGGGTTTCGGTCATCGTCGTCGCTCCTCCGGGCGACAGAAACGATCGACCGGTCGAGGCCGTTCCGGGCGGTCAGAACAGGCGATCCTCGGGCTGGAACTCCCGGCAGCGTCCGGTGACCTCGATCCGCACGGTCGCATCCTCGGGCACCGGGGCCTCGCGGATATCGTCTTCCTCGATAACCATACGCATACGTCCGGTCGTGCGGTCGATCACCAGCGGCTCGGCGCGGGCCGACAGTGGAACCTCGATCTTGTCAGGGTAGAGGCGCGTGGAGATGGAGAAGGTGTAGCGTCCCTCCATCCAGGCGAACTGCTCATCGAACTCGATGGTCCCGGCGCCGTTCTCAGGCGACAGGGACAGGTAGAACACCCGATCCATCTCGCTCTGACCGTCCTCGAACCCCCAGCCGTGCCGGGAATAGCCGTCGACCAGCGCGATCGCGTCGCGCGGCCGCCATGTCCGCCGCCGGCCTGTGGAGGTGTCGGTGGTGGTGAGCGGACGCACCTCGGCGCGCATCTCGCATCGGATTTCGATCTCCGGCGTTCCGGTCTGGGCGGGCAGGCCGCCGGACAGGGCTGCGATGGCGAATGACAGGAACACGGCTTTACCTCCCCTTCCGATCGTCCGCTTCCGTAGCATGGTGATTCCGGGACCGCGGACTGACGGGACCTTATGTCTCAGACCCCGCCCCTTGCTAGCGGCAACGGGCGGCGCGACATCGACCGCATGAAGCCGTCAGCCGACCCCGAGCGTTCGCGCCTGAGCACCCTTTCGACCGGAGTCCGTTGCCGCTGTCCGCGCTGCGGCGAGGGGCCGTTGCTGAAGGGGTATCTGACCATTCGCCAATCCTGCCCCGCTTGCGGGCTCGACTACGGTTTCGCCGAACCCGCCGATGGCCCGGCCTTTTTCGGCATGAGCATCGTGGGCGTGGTCGGCATGGCCCTGTTCATGTGGTTCGAGTTCACCGTCCACCCGCCGATCTGGGTGCATATGGTGGTGACCATGCCGCTGCTGGTCCTCGGCTGCCTCGGCGTACTGCGGCCGCTGAAGGGCTGGCTGGTGGCCGAGCAGTACGTCCACAAGGCGGCGCCGCCCGAGTTCGAGAGCACCGGCAAGCACGGCGAAGGCTCGCGCTGGCGGTGAGGCCGGGCCCGGGCCGACTATAGGCAAGCGGGCGCGGAACATTGGCGGGCCGCGACGGTTCTCACCGGGGCGCAGATTTGGCGCGACTGGAGACGGAACCATGAAGAAGACCATAGCAGCGGCGATCGCGGGCCTGGCCCTTGTGGGCAGCCAGGCCCTCGCACAGTCAGCGGCGGCGCCCCGGGTGTCCGACCGGCTGGGCGCCGCGTCGGGTGAGGCGAGCGAATTCTCGGGCGGGATTCCCGCGGGGCTGATCTTCGTGGCGGTCGCCGCCGCCGGCTTCTGGTTCGTCACCGAGGTGAACGACGAGGGCGAGAGCGACTAAATCCGGCCAGCGCCTTCGACCAAGGCCCTCGTCGCCCCCGGGCGGCGGGGGCATTCGGCGTGTCCGCAACTGACCGCCGTTCTGGAACCGTCTCGCTTCCGGTCGCGTTCCCGACCGACGCAAGCGTCCGGGGACCAGACATGCGCGAACTGTTCTATCGTCTGCTGAAGCATCCGGGGCAGGCGCACCACTTCGTGGAAAGCCGCCGTCACCCTGGAATGATGACCTGCAGGACCTGCCAGTTCCGCAAATGGCCCGGAGCGTGATGTAGCGGAAGCGACGCCGCCGCCGTCAGCGACGAATGGATGGCGACCCCGGCAGGACTCCAACCTGCGACCTCGGCTTTAGGAAAGCCTTGCTCTATGCAGCTGAGCTACGGGGCCATGGGGGGCTGCCTAGCGGGTCGCGGCGCGCGGGGGAAGCGGGAGCGGCGGCGAAATTGGGCGATCCCCGCTCACCGCTCCGCGCCCGCAATCAGAGCCCTGGCCCGCCATTGTGGTTAATCCGTCTTAAGATACAATATGTTGTAGGGAACAAACCCCGAATCGGGCCGTGTCGGTGATTCGGTCCTGATTCGTTTCGCCCCTGTTCCGCGGGTTGAGCCGAGGCCGTTAGCAAATTGGGCGCCCGGTCGTCGGCAGGTTCGGTCATGTCGACAGCCGCGGGCGGGCAAGGTATCGGCGATATGACGCGGGGGCGTCAGGAGACCGACCATGAAACCGGGGACAATACTGCTGGCCCTGCTGGCCTGGCTGCCGGCCCAGGCCGCCCTGGCGCAAGCGAACCCGTCGCCCGAGGTCGCGGCCTGTCTGAACGACAGCGCCCTGTCGGGCATGCGCAACGCAGGCGCCCATGTCGACGAGGCCAAGACAAGCTATCCAACAGAGCCGACGCTTCGCGGCGAGCCCTATAACGCCGTGACGGAGGACCTGTACGCCATCCCGCCGAACCAGTTGCGATACAATGCACAGCTGGAGAACGGCGAGCCCCTGTTCGTGATGTTCGGGCTGGCGCTGGGGGCGCCGGGATCGCTGTACATGCTGGCCAGCACCGACGTCGAGGACGGCGGCTGCGGGTTCGTGCGTTTCAATCTGCGCGACCGGTGGATGGAGACCTATATCGACGACGGCTTCCAGGAGCTGATCGATCTGGCGACCGTGACCTACGAGGATGGCGTGTTCGGCTTGAAGATGCTCAGCTTCGGCGGCTATCGCTCGCCGGACGCCGATCCGGCCCATGTCTATGACCTCAATCACATGGCGTTCAAATGCCCGGCTCGACGTGGCCTGCGCCACGCCCTCGATATGACCGAGGACGGCGAGGTCCTGTGGAGCGGGGATTTCGACGGGGACGGCGGCGAGCCGACCTGGCAGGACAGCATGCCGATGGATCGCGTTCTTCCACTGCAGCGCTATTTCTGCAGCAACGGTTCGGGCAGGGATATCGCCACGGCCTTCCCCGACATCGCCACCGCCCTGACCGCCTGGCGCGCAAAATACGGAGACTGAGCCCGGCGCCGCTTGAGGAACCCGGCGGGAAGAGCCACCTTTTCAGTCTCATGAGCGACCGCGCCACAGGCCAGGCCCCCTCGCGCGTCGTCGCGGTGCTGGGGCCCACCAACACCGGCAAGACCCATCTGGCGGTCGAGCGGATGCTGGGCCACGCCTCGGGCATGATCGGCCTGCCGCTGCGGCTGCTGGCGCGCGAGATCTATGATCGCATCGTCAAGCGGCGCGGGGCCGCGGCGGTGGCCCTGGTCACCGGCGAGGAGAAGATCGTCCCGCCCCGGGCCCACTATTTCGTCTGCACCGTCGAGGCGATGCCGATGGAGCGTCCGGTCGAATTCCTGGCGGTGGACGAGATCCAGCTGGTCGCCGACCCCGAGCGGGGTCACGTCTTCACCCAGCGGCTGCTGCATGCGCGGGGGCGGTTCGAGACCATGTTTCTGGGCGCCGGGACCATGGCCCCGCTGGTGCGCTCGCTGGTCCCCGACGTGGAAATCGTCGAGCGGGAGCGGCTGTCCACGTTGAGCTACGCCGGCTCGAAGAAGCTGACCCGCCTGCCCCGGCGCAGCGCCATCGTCGCCTTCAGCACCGAGCAGGTCTACGCCATCGCCGAGCTGATCCGCCGCCAGCGGGGCGGGGCGGCGGTCGTGATGGGGTCGCTGAGCCCGCGCACCCGCAACGCCCAGGTCGAGCTGTTCCAGTCGGGCGAGGTCGACTTTCTGGTGGCCACCGACGCTATCGGCATGGGGCTGAACATGGAGGTCGACCACGTCGCCTTCGCCGGCCTGCGGAAGTTCGACGGGCGCCGGACCCGCTGGCTGCACGCCCACGAGATCGGCCAGATCGCCGGGCGGGCCGGACGGCACCTGCGCG
>Ga0196965_1000960_pt1 | contig 12913 bp, 7 predicted proteins | sample S1_20metaG_FD_148668 | JGI IMG/M metagenome (GOLD analysis project Ga0196965, IMG submission 148668) | Soil microbial communities from Anza Borrego desert, Southern California, United States - S1_20 | ecosystem: Environmental > Terrestrial > Soil > Desert | place: USA: California | collected... | reverse complement strand
CAAGTTAATCAGACTTCATTTGTTCAATTATTTAAATCTGTTTTCGTTTTTAGAAAACCCTGAAAAAAATATAGTACGAACCACAGCCGAAGATTATCAACTGGATCTTAAATTATCCGGCTAAGACAGCAGACCCTCTTTTTTTACATTGAAAAAAAACCATCAAATAAATACCGAATCCAAGAATTTAAATCAAATCTGAAATATCCCGGACAACAATAACGTCAAACCTCAAACAGTTGGGCACACCTCCCGTCGTTATCGAAAAACTGACTTTGAACTTTGAACCATGAACTTCGAACTTGGAACTTTAAAAATCACCTTTGCTAATGATAATTGTCATACATTGAAAACCAGTTTGCGGCCATTTTTAAGGCGTAAAGAAAACCAATGTAAACGATGTGGTGTTAAGTTGCTGCTACATCGGTTCAAAATTTAAGATTCGTACATATGACTAATGCCATTTATCTTTCAACCACGGAGCCATATTCAGGCAAGTCCATTATATCATTAGGACTCGTTAATTTGCTTGCTGGTAAAACGGAAAAAATTGCCTACTTCAAGCCGGTGATCAGCAGTAAAGGTGAGCGCAAAGACCCTCGTCTCCAGATGATTGCAACGCATTTCAACCTGGCTATGCCTTACCGTGATATGTTTGTTTTTACAAGAAGTGAAGTTGTTAATCATTTTAATTCAGGTAATGAATCTTATTTTATTGATACCATCATCGACCGATTCAAGCAACTTCAGGAGCAGCACGATTTTGTTGTGGTGGAAGGAACTGACTTCATGGGAAGTATCACCAACCTTGAATTTGACGGAAATATTACAATTGCGAAAAATCTCGGAATACCTGCAGCCATTATTGTAAACGGTGAAGGTAAATCGGTACAGGAAATCGTCGATGTAGCGTTATCAACCACACGAAGTTATAGAGATGAAGGTGTTCAGATTCTTACTGTGATTGCCAATAAAACAGACTCCGGGCAAATTGACGAAATCCGTACACAATTGTCGAAAGCTTTGCCCAAGGATATTATCGTAACGTGTATTCCTGCGAACAGAGACCTCAGCAGTCCCAGCATGAAAGAAATCTTTGAATCTGTAGGTGGAGAGCTTCTGTTCGGAGAACATTTACTTTCTAACCAGGTTGACAGTTCGATTGTTGGGGCCATGCAGTTACACAATTGCTTGTCGCGATTGAGTAAGAACACGCTGATTGTAACTCCGGGCGACCGGGGAGATGTTATTCTTGGTGCGCTTCAGGCTAACTTGTCAAAAAATTATCAGAAAATAGCCGGCCTTGTACTCACCGGTGGACTGATTCCCGATCAAACCATTCTTAACCTGATAGAGGGCCTGGATACCATCGTTCCGATCATCAGTGTGAAGACAGGAACATTTAAAACGGTTACTCATGTGGCCAATACGCAGTCTCGGATTTCCGCTGATAATAAAGAGAAGATTGCGCAGGCAATAAGTCTTTTCGATAAATCAGTGGATGTGAAAACCCTGGAAAAGAAAATCATTACATTCAGGACAACCAGCATTACACCGCGTATGTTTCAATACCAGATTGTGAAACGTGCGAAAGAAAAGAAAAAACATATCGTACTACCCGAAGGTGATGACGATCGTATTCTAATAGCGGCTGATGCGTTGGTGAAACAACAAGTTGTTAAACTTACGATACTCGGTCATCGCGAAAACATCCAGGCCTCTATGAAAAGATTGAGCCTGGATCTTGATCTTGATAAAATTGATATCATTGATCCTGGAACATCTGATCGCTTTGAAGATTATGCCAACACACTTTATGAATTGCGTAAGAACAAAAATGTTTCGCTCCAGATGGCGCGTGACCTGATGTTGGATGTATCTTACTTTGGAACCATGATGGTGTACAAAGGAGAGGCTGATGGCATGGTCTCTGGCGCTGCCCATACAACGCAACATACCATTCGGCCGGCATTGCAGTTTGTTAAAACCAAACCAGGGTTTTCAACGGTATCATCTGTCTTCTTTATGTGCCTTCCGAATCGTGTTTCCGTTTTTGGCGATTGCGCGGTTAATCCGGATCCTACAGCGGAACAACTTGCGGAGATCGCGATATCGTCTGCAGACTCGAGCAGGATGTTCGGCATTGATCCCAAGGTAGCGATGTTGTCTTATTCTTCCGGCGCATCGGGTGAAGGTGAAGATGTTGAAAAGGTGCGAAAAGCAACCCAGATTGTCCGGCAAAAGCGACCCGACTTAAAAGTGGAAGGTCCCATTCAATATGATGCGGCTGTAGATCCTGAAGTGGGCAAAAAGAAAATGCCGAATTCAGAGGTAGCGGGTCAGGCCAGTGTGCTTATCTTTCCGGATCTGAATACAGGAAACAATACATACAAGGCGGTTCAACGCGAAACCGGAGCGATTGCGATCGGTCCGATGTTACAAGGCCTTAATAAACCGGTAAATGACCTTAGTCGCGGTTGCACTGTCGCGGATATATTCAATACGGTGGTGATCACGGCTATTCAGGCACAACAATAATTTTTTATTTTTTATGAACGTGTTTGTTATTAATTCAGGAAGCAGCTCGATAAAATACCAATTGATTCGTATGCCCGAAGCAGAAGTAGTATGCTCTGGACTTATCGATCGCATTGGATTGGAAGGCGCTTCCATCTACCATAAAATCTTTAAACCAGCGGGTGAAGAAAAAATAAAACAGGTTATGCCCATTCGCGATCATGCTGTCGGATTGTTAGAAGTATCACGACTGCTTACCGATGAAAAGATTGGTGTGATCAGAGATCCGGCTGAAATTGATATCGTAGGACACCGTGTTGTGCATGGCGGTGAAACATTTTCCAATACCACCATCATTACAGCCGAAGTAAAGGAAAAAATCAAAACACTGTTTCCTTTAGCACCGCTTCATAATCCGCCAAATTATCTTGGCATCGATGTGGCGGAGGATATTTTCTCAGTGGCAAAACAAGTTGCTGTTTTTGATACAGCTTTTCACCAGACAATGCCTCCTGTTGCCTACCGCATTGCAATTCCAAAATCATTTTATGACGAGTATGGTATCCGTAATTATGGATTCCACGGTACAAGTCATAAGTATGTTTCTGAAAAAGCCATTGCGTATATGAAGAAAGAACAATCCAAATTGATTATCATCCATTTGGGAAACGGATGCAGCATGACTGCTGTGCGCGATGGTATATGCATCGATACAAGCATGGGCTTTGGCCCGATGAATGGATTGATTATGGGAACGCGTACAGGCGATATTGATCAATCTGTTATTTTTCATCTGATAAACACATTGGGATACTCGCCGGAAGATGTTAACTATACGCTGAATAAAAAAAGCGGCATGCTCGGTCTTACATGTTTCAGTGATATGCGTGATGTTACCGCAGCGCGTAACAAGGGTGACGCCGAAGCGATACTGGCTTATGATATGTATGCCTACCACATTAAGAAATACATTGGTGCTTATGCCGCGATCTTGAATGGCCTTGATGCGATTGTCTTTACCGCAGGTGTTGGTGAAAACGATGCATTAACCCGAAAATTAGCAACACAGAATATGGAATACCTCGGTATTGTGTTGGATGAAGATAAAAATAATGCCGGAGATAGAGACGTGACGGAGATCAACACTACGGAATCTCCTGTAAAAATTTTAGTAATTCCTACCAATGAAGAACTTGAGATCGCGAGACAATGTTACAGGCTTGTCATGGATTAACAGGTATTTTGTATTTGTACTCTGATCTAATATTATTGTTGGATACCTGTGCGTTATGCGCAAAGTGTTTGTTTGAATAAAGTGCCTTTTCGGAAATAATCTTTCGTAAACTTCCATTTCACCTGCAACCAAGTCGTATTTAACCCGTAATAATGTCGGGTTAAGCCACACTTAAATTTCAAAAATCGGTTTAAGTTTGAATTCAGGAGATACTGAGGGGGCTGCCCGTTGTTCTGTCTGTCGTGAGTCAAAGTAAATCAGTTTTTTGTTCGCTGCAGAGGAAGGGTGAAGTTCACCAAGGGTAAATCAATGTCGTTTAGTTAAGCTTTCGTTCCTTCGGAGAGAGTCCGGACGAGGCGAAAGAGCTTAACTAAATGAGACTTAACGTAATGGAAACATATGAACGAAAAGAAAGCGACAGAAACGGTAATACCGAACCGATCATTGTGGGAGCAATTAAAAGACGCCATTCGCGGAACGGAAGCTGACTATACGAAAATCACAATTAAAAAGGCGATCATCCTGTTGGCTATACCCATGATTCTGGAATTGGTGATGGAATCAACATTTGCGATCGTGGATATTTATTTCGTCGGTAAACTGGGTGCATCTGCAGTTGCAACTGTTGGACTAACGGAAACTTATTTATTTCTCCTCTACTCTATTGGCATGGGACTTTCCATGGCGGTTACTGCGATCATTGCGCGAAGGATTGGTGAGAAAAAAACTGAGGATGCCGGACTGTCTGCGGTTCAGTCTATTATCCTTGCTTTACTCGCATCGTTACCATTCTCAATCGCGGGAATTTTCTATTCCAAAGAGTTGCTCCTCCTTATGGGTGCCGATGAATGGAGCGTACAGTATGGTTATGGTTACATGCAATGGATGTTGGGTGGTAATGCCGTCATTTTATTTCTGTTTATCATCAACGCCATCTTTCGCGGTGCAGGCGACGCTGCCATCGCCATGCGGGTGCTCTGGATTGCCAATGGAATTAATATTATCCTTGATCCGATCCTCATTTTCGGCTGGGGGCCTATTCCTGCTTTAGGGATAGAAGGCGCTGCCATTGCAACTACTATTGGTCGGGGTGTTGGTGTTGCTATTCAGTTGTGGACCTTGTTCAAGGGTGGTCAACATATCCAGGTATCGAAGGCACAATTGCGCTGGAATGCAAAGTTAATGCTCAACATTGTAAAAACATCTTTAGGTGGCGTTGGTCAAATGATTGTGAGCATGACTTCCTGGATATTCCTGATGCGCATCCTGGCCGACATCAGCAGTGAAGCTGTGGCCGGAGCGACAATCGCCATGCGCATTATGATGTTCACCATGATGCCTGCGTGGGGCTTCTCCAACGCTGCGGCTACACTTGTTGGTCAGAACCTGGGGGCGGGTTCACCGGAACGTGCGGAGTCCACGGTATGGAAAATTGGTACTTACAATATGATATTCCTGGTGAGTGTATCCTTGATTTATTTTTTCTTTAACGAATCGCTGATGGAATTTTTTACGGAAGATCCAACAGTGATTGCTATTGGCAGCGAATGGTTACAGATACTCTCCTATTCATTTTTTGTTTATGGATGGTGGATGGTGTCGGTACAGGCATTCAACGGCGCAGGTGATACCACTACACCTACGAAGATCAACCTGGTCTTTTTCTGGCTGATTCAAATACCTCTTTCGTACTACCTGGCCATTAAACTTGACTGGGCACATTCAGGTGTGTTCTGGGGTGTGTTTATTTCCGAAACTTCTGTGGGGCTGTTTACCTTATGGTTGTTCACCCGCGGAAAATGGAAGCATGTAAAAGTGTAAACCGAAGAGGAGTTTAAGCGCAATAAAAGTTACGTCACCAGAAATTTTTTAATAAAAAGCCAGGCCCAAGGCCTGGCTTTTGTTTTTTTTTCCACCGGATCTTTAATCCAACTCCTTCAGGAACGCATCGGTATGGTACCCTAAGAATTTGCTTGCTCCGGCTAACACACCTTCTTTATATTTAACAGGATCAACGTTAATGATCTTTGCATTTTTAGTATTTCCATTCCGTACGCTGTAGAATGTTCCGTATATCGTAGGTGTACCCGCCGTCATTCCACCGCTGGCATAGCTTGTTAACTTTGTGTCTTCGATCACACCATCAATGGCGATGGGCTTTCCAAGCGTTCCGATATAAGCCGATGTCGCGCCTGCACCCATTTTGCCGTGATAGAATCCTACATTGCTCGTTACCGTGGTCACCGAATTCTGACCTTTAAATTTGACCTTGGCGTCCAGTGTCATAACGATAGCTTCAGTGGAAATTATGCGGAGATTTGTTTTTACTTTTAGTTTTGCACCATTGCCCTGAAAGGCATTTTGGTCCTGTACGAAGAGCACAGTGATCTCTACATTCCCGATGATGGCATCACCCAGATCTTTCGATAATTTTGGATACTTGCTGGCATCATTGCCCAAAAATCCGCCTTTCTTTTCTTTACCGTCTTTATCTACTTTCTTAATAAAGTATTCAAATGAACTAGGTGCGGTAGCCATCACGCCAGGAAGTTGTGCCATGCTTACCTTTCCGCCCTTCACTTTTGTAAAACCTTCATAAGCTTCGGTCTTTGCGGCTTCATCGGCGGAAATGATGGTTAACCCTTTCGCTTTTAACTTAGTAACATATTCTTCGTATAGTTGATCCGTAATTTCCTGGACCGTTTTTTCATCTAATCCTTCAAGACCTACGGAGATGGCAGTCTTTGCATCACCTTTCATTCCGCCGCCCAACATGGACCCACCTTGTTTGAATTCTTCTTTTTCGTTGTACACCTGATAGTTTACATCAAACCCCGCGATGAAGATTTTGTTTGTATTGTTTATTTTTTTCAAACCATACGATGAGTCTTTGGGTTTGAATTCTCCTAATGTTTGCGCCATGATTCCCGCGCTGATTAGGACAAAAAATAAGGTAAAGGAAAGTACTTTTTTCATAAATAGTTAGGTATTAATAAATTGATTTCATTAGATTTTTCACTTCTGGCCAATTCCAAACGACGATTACTGAGAAACTTATCGGCTATGTCAAGTTACTGGTAAAGCTAAGTGAGCGCCAAATGCCAAATAATACCAATACAGTTGTATTTTTAGATACCGTCCAGTACGGATATGGTTTGTCCGTGTTAAATCTTTCAATCCAAAATACGGATATGAATTGTAGCATTTTAGTACTATTTTGGAGATTACAGCCTTACGTAATAAAAATGAAAAATAGCCTGGTTTGTCTAAATACGGTTGTCAGAGGATTGATTGTCGTCGTGTTTTTCACAGGACTGATAAATTGTAAAGAAGATGAAAAAGATAAGCCATCCGTTGTTCCTCCTCCTGAGGCAGAAGCGCCTGAGGAAGAAGTACCAAAGTTGATCACGGCTACAGCTGTTGAATATTATGGCGCATTAAAAGTTGTAGGAAATCAAATACTGGGGAAAGATGATAAGCCGGTACAGTTAAGAGGAATGTCGTTTTTCTGGAGCCAATGGATTGGTAAATACTATACACCGGAAACAGTAACATGGTTGAAGGACGACTGGCATTGCAGTATTGTAAGAGCAGCGATGGCTGTTGACCAGGGCGGTTATCTTACAAACCCGGAGACTGAAAAGCAAAAGATTTATACTGTTGTCGACGCTGCTATTGAAGCTGGCTTGTATGTGATCATTGACTGGCATGATCATTACGCGTACGATCATACCCAAGAGGCAAAGATTTTCTTTGCAACGATGGCACAAAAATATGGAGATAAACCGAACGTGATCTATGAACCTTTTAATGAGCCGATGCAGGTATCCTGGTCGGGTCTTGTTAAACCCTATCTACAGGCTGTCATTGATACGATCCGGCATTATGATCCGGATAATCTCATTGTATGTGGCAGCCCTACGTGGTCGCAGGATGTTGACGTTGCCGCTAACGACCCGTTAGTTGGTGAGAACCTTGCTTACACATTGCATTTTTATTCCGGTACCCATAAACAATTTCTCCGCGATAAGGCTAAGCGCGCCATGGACAAAGGTATAGCGCTAATGGTTACCGAGTTTGGCACTACGGATGCTACCGGCGATGGCCTGGTGAACAAGGAAGAAACAAGGCTCTGGTTTGATTTTATAGAAGATCATAATTTATCCTGGTGCAACTGGTCGATAGCGGATAAAGTAGAATCCTCTGCGGCGTTGAAACCCAACGCATCGGCTACAGGCCATTGGACCGAAGATCAGTTAACAGAATCAGGCGCCTTCATTCGCAATGAAATACTGGCTAAGAATCCGGATTTTGAATAAAAAAGACATCTCGACGTTTTTTTCGCATAAGTAGTTTACCCCTTTATGAATCTTTCATAATAAATCTTATGGTCTTGTGTAATTTTAATATGATAAAGTCCTGGTGGTAAGTGCTGAACGTTAACATGACACCCATCATCTGTAGCGATAACATCGAAATCATAGATTCGTCCCGTGATATCATATAATACAATGGCAGACACTTTCGAATGTGAATCAGGAAGTTGGAAAAATAGTAGGCTATTGGAAGGATTTGGAAAAATTTTCATCTTCTCATTCAGGGGCTCGTTCGATCTCCGAGTGACGAGCTCAGTCACCGTAAGTATTTGTTGTTCTTCAGCAGCCGAGACATCCATGGTTCCAGACTGCCTTGCTGTAATCGTAGTTGATCCAGCGTTCACAATTTTCACAACATTACCTTCGATTGTTGCAACTGCTGTATTACTGCTGGTGAACGTAACTGGAAGCCCGGAAGAGGAAATTGCGGTCAAGGTAAATTCGGGTTCTCCTTCCGTCTTTTCGACGAGTTCCTCAAATGTGATTGTTTGTGATTGTTTTTCAATTGCAAGTAACCCTGCCTGCGGACTTTCGATTTTGAACCAGCTATTCCATCCTTCGGATAAATTCTGGAAAGCAGCTGAATTTATATTGAATTGAAAGATACCAATTCTGGATGTTCCAAAGAGGTTCCCTCCTTCTAATTCGATCAAATCGCCATGCGAGTTTATAATTGATGGGTCAGTATAAGAAGAAAATTCGGAACCGTCGGAATTAATAACATAGATGGAATTATTTTCAAAACCAGTTCCATAGAATAATCCGTTGGAAGCTAAGAGGGGAATATTTCCTGATGCGTATGGTAAATACTCAAAACCCAGTTCTTTTAGTTTTTGTAAATCTGAACCATCCGTTTTGATTTTAAAGATTATACTTTCTATACCTAAATCGTATTTTACACTTATGCCGTACAAATAGCCATCGGCTCCCTGTCTTATTCCAACCGGATATGTTCCAAAGGAAGAGGGGATTGCGGAAAAATCTAAAATTACAGTATAACCTGTGCCATCGGGATGAATCTTATAGAGCGTACCTGGTTGAGATGTAATGTTATCTGAAGTTACTCCATACAACAACCCATCATCGCCTAAAATTAAAGTACCGCCTGGACCGGGTTCATTGAATTCGAAGTATTTAATAGTTGAAAATTCACTACCATCGGGTCGTATTTTATAAATGTTGCCATCAAAGTGAACCCCTCCTCTCTTCGTAGTGCCATATAAAAATCCATCCGGTAATTCAAGAAGATTACCAACTGGTTCACGTCCATTTATACCATCAAAGTCCATGAGCTTTTTATAACCAGAACCATCTTTTTTTATTTTGTAAATTATTCCTGCACCGTGGGTTCCACCGGCGGTCGTCACACCATATAAATCACCATCGGATGCCTGGACTAACGCGCATCTGGGATCTTCGCCTTCCTGATAAAAATCTTTTAATTTGGTATAATGTCCTGACGACGTCAACTTACCAATCGCACCGTTGTTGCTGGCGGCACCAAGTCGAGCGACACAGATAAAAACGCCTGGGGTTGCTTCTATTAAATTTGTAAACGACTTGCCTTGATTAAGATCTGCATTCACAAATATCTTGTTAAACTCTGAACCGTCGATTTTAATAGAAAATACAATACCCAGATCAAGGGGATCAGCAACGCCGTAGAGTCGGCCATCACTGCCAAGAATTAGGCTACCTTGAGCCATAACATCAAACTCATACAATCTGGTATAATTAGCTCCATCAGGCTCAATACTGAAAAGAACTCCTTTGTTATTCATTCCACCATTAGTCGCTATTCCGACCAAATCACCATTGGCAAGTTGAAGGGGCGATCCTAAAAGGGATATCCCATCATTGCCTATTCCAAACTCATGAAGTATCTTATAATCGGATCCATCCTTTTTAACCTTAAATAGACGCGAAGCTCCCCCAGTTTCGCCATAAAGAGATCCGTCTTTACCTTCGATTAGAGCGGTTCGAGAGGACTTATCATGTTCATTAAAATAATGGACGACACCAAAATCATTACCATCAAGATTTATTTTAAAAATCGTTCCTTGGTTAGGAGCCGATTTCCTAAAAGTGGTAACACCATAAAGGTTACCATCAGAAGCTTCTAGAAGACCTCCATATGGCGCCCCGCCAAGGGTTCCGTCAAATTGATGAACTAATGAGAAATCCGTTCCGTTTGGCAGAATTCTAAAGATAGTTCCATAGCCCCCCATGTCTGAATTCTGGCCAGCCGTTACCCCATACAAATAACCATTCGAAGCGTATATTAAACCTCCATTGGGCTTAATATCAGTTTCAAAACTAAAGTCAAAAATTTTTGTATAACCACTGCCGTCTTCGTTTATTTTATAAATCACACCTGCATCATACATACCTCCTTCGGGAGTTAATCCATAAAGTTCACCAGTTGGGATTTTAACAAGTCTATCAGTGGGAACAGAACCGTCTGGATTGGGTTCAAACACTTTTACACGTTGGTAATCGGAACCATCTGCATTTACACTGTAAATGGAACCATAGCCAAGAACCGTATGTGCAGTTGTGCCCCACAACCTATAATTGGGTACCTGAGCAACTGTATATTGTATCCCTAAAATGAAAAATATAAGATGAAATTGTAATGGAATATGAAACTTCATGATTATCTAATAACGTCAATCCTGTAAAGATAAACCCACACAACTTAATTATAAGGATTTTATTTATAGGATTGGAGTTGTTTAATGCTTCTCCACAATAATTACATACTTATTTAATGTTACTCCACAATAAATTTCTTACTTACTGTTCTTGTAGAAATCGTAGCACGTAGTACGTATATGCCGGGAGATAAAATACTTTTTGCATCAAACGTTTCTTCCGGGCTACGCATCTCAAGCTGATGAATGATTCTTCCGGTGATATCATAAATCGTAATGTCACTCTTATGTTTCAGATTGAAAAGCCTGATGATGAGTTGATCTGCTGTAGGAACAGGAGATACACGGATTAACTCTTCTGCGACTATTCCATCTTCGGTGTCGGTGATGATCCAGGGCGTATACATGTTTTGTATCTCGTTCCCAAACATGGCATAGGGTGATTCCTTGAATTTGACAAAGCTTTGTTTCGCCGCCGAAGGGCTGGCTGAATGTGCCACATACGGATAGGACCAACTTGAATTAATCCAGGTTAGAACCCAAGCGATTTTCCGGGCTTTGTCATTTGGATCATCTTTAATAGCAGGAAGTACAGTGTCAAACCAATAGCCCGCAGCGTCTTCCGGATCCGCTGTTCTGTTACCCGTTTCGGACAGTACCGCCACTTTATCGTGTTCCTGTGCATGATCTATGATGGGTGCAATTTGTTGTCGTAAACTGGTGGCTGTTAATTCGTAAATATCAAGACCGAGTACATCTACATAATCATCGCCAGGATAGTAATCAAAATTAGTTGGTGTGTTTGGAGACCAGCAGAATAAAACCGTGTTCGTTCTTTCGCGGATATAATCTACAGTGAGCTGATATAATAATTTATAATTTAGAGCAGAAGTTTCGCTGCTCCCCCACCAGAACCAGCCTCCGTTCATCTCGTGCCAGGGACGAAATACGATCGGAATTCTTTCACCATCAACAACAAGATCGTTGTTGATGATGTCGATTACTTTGTCAAGTTCTCCAAGTAACCATGCCCGTTCTTCGCTGGATTCGTCCCCAACAATATTGTTTACGAGGTCTGTAGTAGCCGCACCACTTTCATAACTGGTCGTACCCATGGCGGAGATATGCCAATCGAAGGTAATGGCATAGCCTTGCTGGTAAGCCCATTTGACGGCTTCCGTATGATATGTTCTTTCAGTTTCGCTTTTGTCAATATAATAGTGAAAGTCTGAACCAAGCACAGCCGGATGTGCGCCTGTAACGGCATGGCTATCTGAATATGTTTTATCGCCGTGCGCACTGCCCGAATTAAACCGAAAGCTATTGAAGAACTCCTGACCAAAGAGGAAAGAATGTCCGTTTTGAATCTTCTTTAGGTTCTCGTATAGGGTAACCGTTTTCTCTGAAGCGTCGGGGTCAACCTGTGCCCAAGCAGCCGGAACGGAAATCATTGAAACTACCAGGAATCGTATTAGTACGGGTAAAGCTTTTTTCATCGGTAAGACTTTGTACAAAAATAATTCAGGCTGCACGGATTTGAGAAAAAATGGTATGTTTTAACTACATCGTTTGTTGCCATTAGCTATATAGTTTGTTACATTAAAGTGTTCCTTACTTAAGAATGGTCGCGGTTAGCCGCAAGGTGTAAATGACCGAGTCAATTTTCAATCATCAAACATCAAACTATTGGTGTCCGGGAAAAAATGACAGATTGTTAAAATCACATTTAGAATCGTAAAACAAACTTTTTTGATCGTTCAAAGAAAGAGGGCACGCCCACACCATCCTTCAGCATACTGGTATTGTCGCATAACATTATCTTTGGCCTGGAAGGGGCATTGCGCGGATCATGTTCAGCGACAATGCCAGTATGCTAGGCCCAGCCGGCCCGGGAGGCGAAAAAAACGTGAATGGAAGATCATCAATTAATATTGATCAACACTGAAGGAGGTATACCACTCCCCACACAATTTTTTCAGAAAGTGATTTGACGCTCTTAGTGAGTTTATCGCCGACACTGATAACAGCAAACTTCAGACCGTTTCATCCATCCACAACCTTCCTAATTTTGATCTTTTAACGTTGAACATTGAACGTCATTTCTGCTTCCTTTTTTTCTTCTCTGCTTTAAT
>Ga0196965_1000959_pt1 | contig 12914 bp, 11 predicted proteins | sample S1_20metaG_FD_148668 | JGI IMG/M metagenome (GOLD analysis project Ga0196965, IMG submission 148668) | Soil microbial communities from Anza Borrego desert, Southern California, United States - S1_20 | ecosystem: Environmental > Terrestrial > Soil > Desert | place: USA: California | collected... | reverse complement strand
CCCCCACAGTTCCGGATATAAAGATGGGAGGAGTACCAGTAACAACAGAGGCTGTGGATCAGATTAACGGTGGAATGGATTCGTTCGTTGCATCAATTACTCCCAATGGAAATGTGGCATGGATACAAGGTATCGGAGGAGACGGTAACGAATACGAATATGCGAGAGATGTGACCACCGACTCGTGGAACAATATAATAGTTACGGGACACTTCAGCTCTGACAAGGTTTCTTTTGATGGTCAAGTCGTACATCGCGTTGGAGATTCGGAAAACTCCTACGTTGCAAAGATAAATCCAGCGGGTCAAACCATGTGGGTTCGGGGAACAGAGATTCCAAACTCACAAGATGGGACCGGCGTTGATACGGATAGCGAAGGGAATATATTTATAACAGGAACTTATACGTTTGACGCGAAATTTGGGTCCTTCATCTTACCAGCAATGGGTAATGGGGATATGTATATTGTAAAACTTACACCAGACGGAACACCGGTTAAGTCCACGTATATTTCAGGCACTGGTCAGGAAGTTGCAACCGGGCTTCGTGTCAATGATCAGGATAAGATAATGGTATCTGCCTACTACTACAGTACACATATTGAAATCGGCGAATTTTCGTCTTCCAAATTACCAACCAATGAATCTGACGCATTCATAGCAATCTTGAGTAACGATTTGGCTACCGTAGAGTGTGCGGAATTTATCACGGGCTCAGGTGCGATAACCATCGAGCACTTTAAAGCCGACGCTTTTGGTAATGCAACATTATTCTTCAATTTTTGGGTAGGATATGGGCTTTCGGTTACTTTTAATTCGCAGATATTCACTGATCCGGATTACTTTTCTGTTATGGCCATCATGCGAAATAATCAGGCACCAGATGAAGCGGAAATATCAGATCCTTTCCTTCTACAAAGCGCACTTGGAAAAGACACTACGCTATGTATTGGAGAAAAGTTAAGTCTATCTGTTCCGGTGTATTGCAACGCTGAGTATAAATGGAATACAGGTAGCGCAGATGCCTCTGTCGAAGTCTCGACGGCGGGGCTTTATTGGGTTGACGTTACCTTAAATGGTATTACTGTTCGTGGCGATATCAGTGTTTCCTATTACGAGCCGATCAATGTTTCTCTGGGAAACGATCGGTCTGTTTGTTTTGGAGAAACCGTATCGTGGGTATTACCTGTTTATAAAAATGCGGTGTATCAATGGAGCGATGGCGCAAGTTCAAATGAAAAATGCAGTGACTAATCCTGGAACGTATTGGGTAGAAGTTTCAAATCGTTGTGAGGCAGTGCGCGAGACCGTTACACTGCGGAATATAACCTCACCTGAAGTCGACCTTGGAAGTGATATCACAACCTGTGATCGCGAGGTAACGTTACAATATTCGCCTGCGCCTGATGAGACACTGCTTTGGTCAGATGGGTCGACTTCTACATCATTTTCCGTTAAAAAATCGGGGACATACCAATTGACGGTCAATAATGGTTGTGTCGAAACCATGGATGAAATACAGGTAACGATCAAAGTAGCAGAAGCGTGGATCATGCCAAATGTCGTAACCTATAACAATGATGGAAAGAATGATCATTTCCTTTTGCCATCAAATGATGAAAGATGTTCACTGCTTATTTACAACAGGTGGGGTAAGAAAATCTATTCTACAGATAACTACCAAAGCAATTGGCCAACTGAAAATCTTAGCACTGGTGTTTATTTTTATACCTTGAAACGTCAATGCATGCCTGCGCTGCATGGTGCGATCCATTTGTTGAATTGATAATAGTCTAGATTCTCATACGCATTTGGTATCAAGGCATGAGTATATCGCATTAACTGAACCTCATGAAATTCGTCTGATTTTTTATGAACCTTAAATTTGCTGATGGCGAGTTATATCTTGACGCATAGTTACATTCATTATGACTTAATATCTATTGTATGATAAGCAGGTCATTGATAAATTGATGAGACACTATACCTGCCGCGACCAGATTCACCTTTCATAAACGCGAAACCATTTTAAAACAAAAAGGAGTCAAGAAAGCACTATTTTTTAAGCCCCATCGAATTCAAACACACATGACAAAATGAATTACAGAAATTCCCAAACGTAAGGAGGCTGAAGTCGTACAAAAACTGTAATACTGAACAAAGTTCACCATTCCCAGGTTAAATTGTCAGCGTCTTCGGAGTACTGAATTGAAAGGTGATATCTTCTCATATCGGAGTTGTCGATCAGATACTTGACGTCAGTTTTATTGGATTAAAAAAATAATTAATCTGGTCGGCTGGCATAAGATTTTTATGTTTTTTAAACTTTTTAAATTGGCTTTAAATTCAAGGGTTGCACCTTATCGCATGATGAATCGATTCGCTTCCGCGTTCCTTTATGTCTTCTTTATAGGCTGAGTTCCCAACTAATGTAAACTTTACGAATGAATCAAAAGGTTGTAAAAAGGGCTGGCCTTAAAGCCCTGTTGAAATCACCAACCGGTATTACTGGATTGGACCAAATCACACAAGGCGGAATACCTGCCGGCCGGCCAACGCTTGTTTGTGGCGAAACGGGCTGTGGCAAAACTTTATTATCAGTAGAATTTTTAATCCGTGGTGCGCTTGAATTCAACGAGCCCGGCGTATTAATGGCATTTGAAGAAAAAGCAGAAGAACTTGCTGTTAACGTTGCGTCTTTGGGTTTTGATCTGGAAAAACTACAAAAGCAAAATAAAATTAAGGTTGACTATGTCCACATCGACCGCACAGAAATTCAAGAAACAGGAGAGTATGATCTAGGGGGAATTTTCGTCAGGCTAGGGCACGCCATTGATTCGATTGGTGCAAAAAGGGTTGTGCTCGATACGATTGAAAATATCTTTTCGGGCTTATCCGACCAGCGGATATTACGCTCGGAGTTACGAAGATTATTTCAATGGTTAAAAGATAAAAACGTAACCGCCATTATTACAGGTGAGAAAGGAGAGGGCACTCTTACGAGACAGGGACTTGAAGAATATGTTTCTGATTGTGTTATCTTATTAGATCATCGTATCGAAAACCAAATCTCTACCCGCAGACTTCGCGTTGTTAAATACCGTGGCTCAATTCATGGCACCAACGAATATCCATTTCTGATTGACGAAGACGGTATCTCGGTGCTACCGATTACCTCTTCGAAACTGGATGCAAGTGTTTCAACGGAGAGGGTTCCAACCGGTATACCCACTTTAGACATGATGTTGGGCGGACAGGGATTTTTCAGGGGATCAAGTATTCTTGTCTCGGGGACAGCTGGAACCGGTAAAACAAGTATTGCAGCCAGTTTTGCCAATGCGTGTTGTGAAAGGAACGAGCGATGCATTTTCTTTTCATTTGAGGAATCACCGCATCAGATTATCCGGAACATGCGCTCCATCGGGATGGACCTGCAAGCGCATATTAATTCCGGATTGCTAAAATTCGTTGCTTCGAGGCCTACCTTATTTGGATTGGAGATGCACCTGGTGGCGATCCATAAGATCATCAATAACTTTAAGCCCACCACCATCATTCTCGATCCGATTACTAATCTTGTTACGATGGGGTCTATCAGCGAAGTCAAATCGATGCTGATCAGGCTGATTGACTTCCTTCAGTCCGAACAAATAACGGTGATGTTTACGGCCCTTACTTTAAGCACAAGTACAAGTGAGCAAACAGATGAAGGCGTTTCATCCATTGTCGATGCCTGGGTACTTGTCCGTGATATTGAATCCAATGGAGAACGAAACAGGGGAATGTATATCATGAAATCACGCGGCATGAAACATTCCAATCAGGTCAGAGAATTTGTTATCAATGATAATGGATTGTCACTGGTCGATGTGTTTCTTGGACCTGATGGCGTCCTTGTCGGGTCAGCCAGGGAAGCGCAGGAACTTGAAGAAGCAACAGGCGTTGCACTAAAAAGTCATGCATCGTCACGTACCGATCGTGAGATTGAAAGGAAGAAATTTGTTCTGGAATCAAAAATTGCCAGCCTGAAGGAAGAATTTGAATCGGTAAAAGATGAATTAAATAAGACGCAGATTGAAGAGCAATTACGGAAAGAAATTTTAGAAAAAAACAGGGCTGAAATGAAGCGTAAAAGACTAGACCAGACATTGGTTAAGCCTTCTGCTGATAAGAAAAAGAACCCTAATAAGAAGAAGAAATGAAGAATAAGTCTGTTGAATATGAGTTAAGGCTTTATGTTGCAGGGAACACCCCGAGGTCAATAACAGCACTTAATAACTTAAATCGATATTGTGAAGAACACCTGAAGGGGCGGTACAAAATTGAGGTGATCGATTTGCTTGTAACACCACAATTGGCGCAGGGCGATCAGATTCTGGCGATTCCAACACTTGTGCGGAAAGTGCCGGAACCGATAAGAAAAATTATCGGAGATTTATCCAATGAAGAAAAGGTTTTAGTCGGCCTTGATATTAAGCCTTTAATTAAAATAGCATGAGTGATGCGATACAAATTAGCCGACATGGCGGGCACGTAAAAACCAAGTATGTACTGCAGTTGTTCATTACAGGTGCAACGCCAAATTCTACCCGCGCAATAGCGAACATTAGAACAATATGTGAGCAACACTTAAAGGGCGAATATGAATTAGAAATAATTGATGTTTACCAGGAAAAGGAAATGGCGGCAATGAATCAGATAGTCGCATTACCGATGCTAATAAAAAGATTTCCCTTGCCAGAACGAAAATTGATAGGGGATTTGTCAAAAACAGCAAAAGTACTCGAAGCTTTAGGAATTTAGTATTGTTTGTATGGGGCAGGTAAAAGAATATAGGGACCTTGTTCAGGAAAATGAAACTTTGCGCCAGCAACTAAACGAGGCCAATGATACCATCGACGCAATCCGGAATGGCGAAATTGATGCTCTTGTTGTTGAAGGAAAAAATGGCCACGAATTATATACGCTAAACTCGGCCGATCGAACGTATCGAAGCTTCATTGAGCAAATGTCCGAAGGTGCCGTAACACTTAATGCGGAAGGAATTATTGTCTATTGTAATTCCAGTTTTGCTAATATACTTGATACACCTTCGCGCGATATTATATCTCATCCACTTGTTGAATTCATACCTGAATCCGATGGCAAAAATTACGACGATCTTATTTTCCTCGGATGGCAACAAGAGATTAAAGGGGAAATTTCTTTAAAGAAAAAAGCAACGCTCGTTCCTGTTCAGCTATCCATTACATCGTTGAAGATGGACGAAGGTGTTGCTTTGAGCATTATTGTAACGGATTTAACATCACAAAAGCAAATATTAAATGCCCTGAAATCCAACAATGAGCAGCTCGAAATGATGAACAAGCAGTTGGAGTCAAGCAATCATGATTTGCAGCAATTTGCATCGGTGGCTTCACATGATTTGCAGGAGCCGTTGAGAAAAATACAAGTCTTTTCGCATTTATTAAAAGATAAATTTGCGCATGAGTTGTCTGATATCTCAAGCGTCTATCTTGGAAAGATTGTGCATGCAGCTAATCGTATGAAGGTTCTTATTATCGATATCCTGAACTATTCACGATTGTCATCAAACGATAGAAATTATGTATTAACGGATATCAATGCCATGATTAATGAACTATTGTTGGATTTGGAGTTGATCACCAAAGAGAAGAATGCCGTAATCAGGGTACATGAATTACCACATATGCAAATTAATCCAGGGCAGATGAGACAAGTCTTTCAAAACTTAATCAGCAATGCTTTAAAATTTTGCAAACGCGAAGTACCACCATTTATTGAAATTTATAGCAGGATTGTAACAGTAAAGCATCCCGTTCTTGATTACGACGTGCGGTGTTGCAATATTCATATCAAGGATAATGGAATAGGGTTTGATGAAAAGTTTTCCAAAAATATTTTTAACCTATTCGAAAAGCTTCATTCTAAAGACGACTACGATGGTTCAGGGATTGGCCTGGCCATAACAAAAAAAATTGTCGAAAAACATAACGGTCAAATATCGGTGCATAGTAAAATGGGAATTGGTACCGAATTTATTTTAACATTACCCATAGATCAGGAACCTAATGAATAAGCGAAAGAAAATATTGCTCGCTGACGATGACATTGACGATAGGATCTTATTTGAATCCGCATACAGAAATCGCAATGACATTATTGTTCTTCCGATTGCAATAAATGGCGTGGAGGTCATTCAACGCCTTGAAAGTACCCTAGCTCCGGAAAATTTACCCGACCTTATCATTCTTGACCAAAACATGCCAAAAATGACGGGTAAGCAAACGTTATCATTACTCAAAGCTGATCAACGATATGCGCATATTCCGGTATGTGTTTGCTCTACGTATGCGGATCATCACTTAACTGTTGATTGCCTTAAATTAGGAGCATACAAGGTATTCAGCAAGCCAATTACCGACGAGGAGTATCAGAAAATGATGAACGATTTTTTAGGAGATCTTGCCGTTGAAATTGCGCATTGACGGAGATATAGCCTGGCAGCACATTCACTCGATAAGTCTGATAGCGAAAGCCGTTACGGTGTGGTTTATTTGCTATTTTCGCGTATGCTTGATCTTGTAATTGAAGCCCGTCAAGCGTTGATAGCGCCGGGCATGGAAGTAAAAAGAATTTTACCTTTTCGCCTTAAGCGGATGGTTGGTCCATTCATTTTTATGGATCATGCAGGGCCGATACAGTTGAATTCAATTCCTCCAAACACACTTGATGTCCTACCTCATCCTCATATTGGATTATCTACTGTTTCATATTTACTGGAAGGAGAGGTGACACATCGTGATAGCCTGGGCGTAGAACAAATCATTAGGCCAGGCGAAGTAAACTGGATGACTGCCGGAAGGGGCATAGCGCATTCAGAGCGATTTGAAGATCCTGCGCTGCTCGCACAAGGAAAATTAGAAATGCTTCAGACCTGGGTTGCCCTTCCCGAAAAGGATGAAGAAAGCAATCCTGCATTCGACAATTACAAACCTGAAGCTTTATCAGTCTATACAGATAAAGGTATATGGATGCGTTTGATTGCAGGAGATGCCTTTGGTATGAAAGGAAATGTAAAAACGCACTCACCACTTTTTTACGTTCATGCCTTGATCGATAAAGGAACAAGGTTTGGCATTCCAAAAGAACACAGTGAACGTGCGATCTATATTACCAAAGGAAAAGTTGAAGTGGCTGGAAGAATGTATTCCGCAGGACAAATGTTGGTATTCAACAAAGGCGTCGACCCGGTACTTTTAGCGCAGGAAAACAGTACCCTGATGTTTCTGGGCGGAGAACCATTAGGTGAACGTTATATCTGGTGGAATTTTGTTTCATCCAGGAAAGAAAGGATAGAACAGGCAAAAGCCGACTGGGAAAATGGTAGAATTATTTTACCTCCGAACGATAACCATGTTTTTGTTCCGCTGCCTAAGGACAAGACAAAGCCTGTTGGAAATCCATCGCCGCAAGCACTTTCATAGATAGGACATTCATTGGGCATGGCATGTAATCTCGTTGTTAGGCTTCCATAATTTTCCTTTGGAGAGGGCCGGCTGAGGTTGTAAAAACAAGTTCAATTTAACAACATTGATCAGATATTAGGCGTTGGAAAGCTGGGGACTAGGTGTTAGGTATGAGGTATTACTTCTGTCAAACCTTGTCGGGAGTAAAGTTATTTCGTTAGTAAAACGCATTTTTTTAATAAGTCTTTTAAAGGCATAATAAGGCCTCCATTTTCTTACTGGATTTCGAATCCAAAAAAATCCGTATCTTGGAAAATAATCGAGACAACTTCAAAACTCCTGCTTTCGTGTCTTTTTTCATGTGTTTTCGCTTTGTGCCGACCTTAACTTTTATTCTGTCAGTTTCGGAGTTTGCTTTGAGTCAAGCATCATTTAAAAATGACCTTTCTCAGCTTAATAAATTGCTATTAGAATACCATGTGCAGCCAAGACCTGTGGATGACAGGTTATCACACGATGCTGTTCAAAATCTTTTAGAGATGATTGACCCTGACAAGCTTTATTATACGCAAGCAGATATACTAAAGATTAAAGCCAGTCAAAACAAAATAATCGGTGACATCAACAACTACACGTGGACTTTTCTTCCATTGTTCCAGGAAATCACAAGGGCATCATTAACGCGCGCCAGGGAAAATCTACTTGCGTTGGGGCAGCGGTCCATCAACTTAAACGTAAAAGACACATTCCGTCGTGATACCATATGGGCAACTGATGAGGCTTCGCTTCAGAAAAAGTTAGCCATCACAACAACGTATAAAGTGTTAACGCAACTGGAGCTTTCCGCTAATCCTCTAGATGATCGTCAAAGCCTGGAAGAAACCAAGCGCGTCGTTGAAGCCGCCATGCTACGTACAGTGGATAAGCGACTACAACACCATTTGGGATTTGAACACTTTGTTGGTAATATTTTTCTTAAAGCTTACCTGCGTGCACACGACGCGCACTCCGTTTATTTTTCTCCTATTGAAATGCAAAATTTCCTGGCGTCTATCAGTTCGCAGGGTTTTTATTTTGGTTTTGTATTGGAAGAAGATCTCAAAGGCAATATTTTTATCAAGAGCCTTGTTCCTGGCAGTCCGGCATGGAAATCAGGTGAAATCTTTACCGGAGATATTATTGAAGGACTGGCATGGCATGGTAAGCCCAAAATCGATGCGGCGCTGTTGTCCTTAGACGATATCGAATCAATCGTCAGGGAGTCCAATCATGAAGTACTTGATCTCTACCTACGCACACCTGGTGGCGATGTCAAACAGGTTATGTTGAAGAAAGCATTGCAGTCATCTGAAGATGATATTGTAAAGAGTTCCATTTTAGTAACGGATTCAAAAATTGGGTACATCTCGCTCCCTGATTTTTATTCGAACTGGAGTCAAGAGGGTTCCGCGCAAGCTGCGAATGATGTAGCGAAAGCAATTATAAAACTTAAAAAGGAAAACATCAGCGGTTTGATACTGGACCTGCGGTTCAACGGTGGAGGGTCTTTGCACGAAGCTGTTGCAATGGCTGGAATATTTATTGATGCCGGGCCAATGGCATTGCTTCGTGCTCAAATAGGCGATGCGGTAACGTATAAAGATTTTAGTCGCGGCACTGTGTGGGATGGTCCGCTGGTCGTAATGGTAAACGGATTAAGTGCCTCTGCCGCCGAAATTTTTGCTGCGGCGCTTCAGGATTACAACCGTGCTTTAATTGTAGGTTCAAGAACTTACGGAAAAGGAACAGCTCAAAACATTCTTTCGCTTGAAACAGGAAAGTCAACTTTGAATCCGGCAACCGTTGGCAACAATACAAAAACAGGTTACGCTACCATAACCATGGGACGCTGGTACAGAATTTCGGGAAAGTCTGTACAACACGCCGGTCTTAACCCTGACATTAAAATACCTGAGTTGTACGATTACGCAGCATACCAGGAATCGCAGCTTCCATTTGCTTTAAAACCTGATTCCATTTTTAAGAAGGTGTATTATCAACCGTTGCTTCCGATCTCATTAACGGCATTGCGAACGAACTCACATGATCGTATTGCTAGCACGCCGTATTTTATTCAGTTAGCGAAAACGAAATCATTATTCGACGAATACACAAAAGGACAAACATCAATTACATTAGCGAAAGAAGATTTTCAATTGCGCTTTCAGTCTTTAAGCCTAAGCGTCGAAGCACTCGAAAAAATGTCGTCCACCGAAACAGGGATTTTTAATGTTGAATTTATTCCTTCTGATGTCGAGCGAATGTCGATGGATGAATATTTCCGGGAACGTAATATATCATGGAGCAGTACACTTAAAAAAGATTACACGCTTGGGGAAACTGTAAATATTATAACCGATTTTATCCGACAATCAAAAAAACCATAAGATGAAAAAACTGTCTTTTGTTTTCGTGTTTTTTAACCTTTTTACAACAGTAACAATATCTTTAGCGCAGTCTTCCGCCGGACCTGTTGAACATATGAATCAATTCACCTCGCGGGAGGAGGTGCTTTCTAAAAATTATCTCAGTTACATGAGCGAGATAGCGCATGGAAGCAAGGCACGTAAAATGGAGAAGCGTAGAACTGAGCTTATCACATCTATTAAGAAAGCGCTGAACGAGAGTGGACGCATCAAGCCCCACAATGGAGACGCGACGCTGCGCGATGCCTTCCGTAACTATTGGAGTGTGCTGTTATCCGTCATCAACGAAGACTATGCTAAGATTATTGATATGGAGGAGGTTGCTGAGCGTTCATACGATGCGATGGAAGCCTACCTGCTCATCCAGGAAAAGGCTGAAGAAAAAATCAATAACGCATTCAACAATGCTGTTGATACGTATAATGTGTTTGCTGCAAATAACAACGTAACAATCGTTGAAGGGAAGTCATCCAAACTATCGAAGCGTTTAAATCAGCTTGGTCAGGCGAATTCCTACGTCAATAAGATCTACCTTATCTTTTTTAAGAGCACCGTCCAGGAACAACTCGCCTTTGAAGCGATAAATACAAATAATATCAACAGTCTTGAGCAACTTAAGGGAACCATGGCAAAATATGCTGAACAAGGGTTGATCCAGCTCGATTCTATTAAACCGTATAAAGGAGATGGTTCGTTAATTACCGCATGTCGCAAAGTTCTCGAGTTTCAAAAAGCTGAAGCGGTGTCGATGTCTGTCTATTCTGATTTCTTAATAAAGAAGGAGGACTTTGAAAAGACGAAGAAGGCATTTGAATCTAAACCTGCCGCTAAGAGAACACAAGCCGATGTGGATGCATTCAACAAAGCTGTTGCCGAGCAGAACAAGGCTGGGATTGCTTACAACAAAGTGAACAACGACCTGAGCAAACGACGTGAAAACGTAATGTCAAACTGGGATATCACGAAGAAAAGGTTTTACACTGCCCATTTTCCGAAAGCGTGAATGGATTAGGAATTTGGCATTAGGCATTTGGAATTATGGTTAGGGAGGAGTGATTTTTTTTCGGATATTATGAATCCATGAACTATCAAACATTTCAGCCGCATTCAGATTTACAATCACTTGTAAAATGCTATTGGACGTTGGAAGTTCCCGCTGACCCGAATGCTCAAAAACAACGCATCGTTCCAGATGGATGTATTGAAATGTTCTTTATTCTTGGCGACGACATTAAACGATTCACCACTGAACCGGAATTTATAATTCAGCCCCGTGCCATGGTACTTGGTCAGATTACCACACCATTTTACGTACAGCCAGTGGGTTATGTTCATTCTTTTGCCATTCGTTTCTACCCATATGGATTTGCAAACTTCGTTACAACTGTAATCAAAGACCTGGTAAATAAAGAAACCCCTATTGAACTATTGTTCGAAAGTCAAAGCGCGAAGAATCTCGAACAGGAAATTATTCAAGCCGCCGATACTTCGGAACGAATCCGGATTATCGAAAGTTTTCTTCTACAACGACTGAAGCGAAAAGAAACGATTGACACCATCGTGAAATCAACCGTTGATGCAATCTTTTTAACACGCGGAAACGCTTCTGTAAATGATATGTTGAAAGAAGACTTATCAAAACGGCGGCAACTCGAAAGAAAGTTTGTGAAACAGATTGGAATCAGTCCGAAGCAGTTGAGTAAAGTAATCCGACTACAGACCGCTTTGAAAATGTTGCTTAATCAACCCGGTCAGAACCTCACGAAAATCGCTTACGAAAGCGATTACTATGACCAGGCACATTTTAATAAAGACTTTAAGGAATTTACCGGAACAAACCCAGGTGAATTTTTAACCGATAGCGAAATGGCACTCTCTTCGCTTTTTTATTCGCAGGATTAGGTGTCGCATTTTTACAATTATAACACGGGATCGTACTGTAGTTTAGCATTCTCAAATAAAATCCACGTGTTCAATTGTAAAAATCTGAAATATGAGAAACCTAATTTCAATTATTGAAATACCCACGCATGACTTATCAAGAGCAATCACGTTTTATCAGGTCATTCTTGATGTTCATATACAACAAGTTGATATGGGCGAAATGCAAATTGGCGTTTTTCCCAGCAATGAAGAAACCGTAAACGTTACGCTTATCAATGGCAACGAATACAAACCATCAGCAGACGGTACACTCGTATATTTTAATGCGGGCCATGATCTGCAAATCATCCTAGATAAGGTGAAATCAAACGGAGGACATATCATCATACCTAAAACGGAGATCAGCCCCGAGATGGGTTTCTTCGCATTATTTCGTGATACAGAGGGTAATAAATTGGGCCTGCATGCGATGAACTAATATTATAAGGTGGTGATGTTAATTATAGTTTGATAAAGTCGACCCTTCGGTTTGTTGCCTTTCCTTCAGCGGAATCATTTGGTGCTAAGGGTTTAGTTTCGCCCTCACCATCTGTTTCAATGCTTGCGGCCTGAATATCATATAAATTAACGAGTGCTGCTTTTACAGCATTGGCTCGGCTGATTGAAAGCTTCAGATTGTGCGCATCATCACCATCGCTATCTGTATGCCCAATAACCCGGATCTTTACCATAGGATTTGCTTTAAGTATGTCGGCGATCTCTTTGATCATACCCATTGATTCGGGCTTAAGCTCATCTGAATTAACACCAAACGTTATGGCTGTCGTGGAAAGTTTGCCTTCACTTATCAGTTTACTTCGCAGGTCAACACCACCTGCAGCAATCTTAACGTTCCCCATAAATAATCGCGCAATTTCAAAATCGTTGGTGAACCCTTCCAATTTAAATTTAATGGTTTGAATGTGACCAGATGGAACAAGCGTGGGCATATCGATAATCTTTTTGTCGTCGGCCCATAACCGAAAGCGTTTTTTGTTTACAGCTATTGAGATATGCATTCCCGCAATAATTTTCTT
>Ga0196965_1000958_pt1 | contig 12929 bp, 6 predicted proteins | sample S1_20metaG_FD_148668 | JGI IMG/M metagenome (GOLD analysis project Ga0196965, IMG submission 148668) | Soil microbial communities from Anza Borrego desert, Southern California, United States - S1_20 | ecosystem: Environmental > Terrestrial > Soil > Desert | place: USA: California | collected... | reverse complement strand
GCAGACCGGGTGAGGATAAATACCCGTTTATTAGGATCCTCTTTACGTTGTCCTTCATAAATTCCTTTGGCATTCACAATTGGGAAAGCATTAAAATATCTTGAGGAAGAACCTAAAGCAGTCGGACCCTGAAGCAGTCTTCTTTGTTCAAGTGAACTGTTCGATAAAATGTCAGGTTCTGTAGCATCAAGCCACCATGCGTCCACACCTTTTTTATAGAGACTGCTGTTTAAAAGATCCCAAAAAGCATTTCTAGCTTTAGGATCATAGGCGTCATAAAACGTGGACACATAACCAATCCAATCTTTCTGATTGTTTTCAATATTCCTCGGATAGAGCCATCCCTTCTGATTGAAAGTCTTATAATTTTCTATGCCTTCATAAAATTTTGGCCAAACTGAGATCATGAATTGGGTGTTGTATTTTTCATGAAGGGTATTGATCATTCCTTCGGGGTCGGGGAAACGGCTTTTGTCAAATTTCTGACTGCCCCACTTGTCTTTCTCCCAGTAAAACCAATCCTGAACAATGTTATCCAGAGGTACTTTCCTTTTCCTGAATTCTTCCACTACAGAAAGGACTTCTTCCTGTGTTTTATACCTTTCCCTGCTTTGCCATAAACCCATTGCCCATTTTGGCATAATTGGCGCTTTGCCGGTCAATGTCCGGTAACCGCTTATGACATCATCCGCGTTTTTGCCGGCGACAAAATAATAATCGATCTGATCTGCTACTTCCGAAGAAAAACAAAGCTTGTCCTGCATTCCGTCAGGAAGTGGCTCAAGGTATTTGAGTGAAAGATAGGATTCTCCTCCATCGGGGATCCACTCAATTTTCACCGGATATTTTTTGCCTTTTTCCATAGCAAGTTCAAATCTTGATGAACTAGGATTCCAGCATTGTCTCCATTTGTCGATGATCAAATAACCATTCAGCCAGACCTTGATATATCCTCCATGAGTCATGAGGAATTTATGATTGCCTGAAAGATCAGAAGCTAATGTTCCTTCCCAGGTAACTTTTCCATCAGCAAGAGGAAATTCCTTAGGGAACTTTGAAAGGTCATCCAAAAATTCATAATCAATGGAATTTTCTTTTTTGGTGATATAGATTTGTTTGGGATCTTTCTTGTCAAAGTAAATGGCAGTTAAGCCTCCCTCTTCCCCTTCTTTTGAATAAAGTTTAAGTCCGGACAGCTGCTTGAATTCCCTGCTGTCGCCGAATCTTGTGATGGAATAGTTGTCCCATAAGATGCCGTAATTTTTGTTAGAAACTACAAAAGGGACCGCCACCTCGGTATTAAATTGTATAAGTTCTACATCTTTTCCCTTATAGTTGATTACATCGTTCTGGTGCTGCCCCAATCCATAAAAAGCTTCATCCTTTGGAGATTCAAAAACCTGAACTATTTGGTAACCATTCTCATTTTCAATTTTTAGGGGGTGGAATTTTTTGCCTCCGCCTTTAAGTTCTTCTACGAACAGGTTATCATTTAAGTCGGTGAAAATTACTTCTCCGGTAATGGCAGAAACCTTTGCTTTTATAAAATCCGTTTGCAGGATAATCGTATTGTCTTCCTCTTTTACCGACCAATCGGCAATCTTTTGTTCTTGTTCAATCACCATCAAACTTGGCCTGAAGGAAAAAGAATCCGAAGGCGTAGCCCTTACATGAATGATCCTGTCAGAAATGACCTGAAGGTGAATTTGCTCAGTTTCGTTATTTTTATTTTCAAAGTGAACAATTATCCCATCTTTTAGCTTTTCATACTTTTCTTTTTTATCACAGGAAAAGGCAATAAAAAGAATAAGGTAAAGGGTAAATCTTTTCATTTTAAATAAAGGTTAATGCGACTCATTTTTATATCCCTTATAGAAGAGATTGGGGTATAAAACTTTTCAAAATTTTATTTGAATGGGCCCTAAGTCATTCAAACCAAAATTAAAAAGGCAGTGCAAAAGGAGGATGTAATTGTGTTTCGAACTAGGGTATGAAATGTTAACTGTAGGTGCGGATTTGTTTTTATTTAGGGGTGATTTTGGTATGGTTTCCCAAAGCTTTCAAGATCGTCATGAGAACTCAGAATGCATAGGTGAAAATGCAATTAAATTCACTTGAAGAGAATAGCCAACAAGATTCCTAAAGGAACGACACTAATTTTAACATCCTCGTACCCCACGCCTCATACCTCCAACCCCCTCCTTACTCCTCCTTAAACTTCTTTGCATACATAGAAGGGATCATGTTAAATTCGGTCTTGAAATACCGTGCAAAATATTTCGGATTGTTAAAACCCACCTGATAGGCAATTTCTGCAACAGTGAGCTGGCTTTTCTTTAGTAAGTCTGCGGCACGTTTTACTCTTATGATTCTTATGAATTCTACAGGAGTGTTTCCAGTCAGCGATAGTAGTTTTTTATAAAGATGAACCCTGCTTATCCCGATTTCTTTGCTGAAATCTTCCACTGAAAATTCATGATTGGAGATGTTGGCTTCCACGATGTCAATTGCTTTTTTGATCAGCTTTTGATCTAAAGAGACGATCTCTATTTCATTGGGCTTAACTTCAATTAAGTTTTTGAAGGACTTTCGCATTAGGTCCCTTTGCGTTATCAGGTTTTTTATTCTTGAATGCAGGATTTCGAAATTGAAAGGTTTGGTGATGTAATCGCTCGCACCTACATCATATCCTTCCAGTTTTTGTTCTTCAGCCGAACGGGCCGTCAGAAGGATAAACGGAATGTGGCTGGTCCTCAAATCGCCTCTTATTTTTTTGCAAAACTGAACGCCGTCCATTTCAGGCATCATTACGTCGCTTACAATCAGGTCAGGAATTTCATTAAGCGCTTGTTCCCATCCTTGAGCTCCGTTCCCCGCTTCGGTAATATTATAATAAGTTTTCAGGTTGTCTTTCAGGTAAAACCTAAAGTCCTCATTGTCTTCTACCAATAATAAATTTTGTTTATGCGGGTCTTTTCTGGCTTGCTGCAACATTATTTTTGAGCTTCCTTTCTGAATGCCAATTTCTTCCCCCTCTGCTGATTCTGCTATTACGAAACTGTTGATTTCCGTTATCGGAAGAGTTACTATAAAACAGCTTCCTTTTTCCGGTTCGCTTTCGACAGCGATTTTTCCTCCGTGGATCTTTACAAATTCTTTGGTAATGGATAATCCAATTCCGCTTCCCTGATTTACAAGACTACCAGGTAAGTCATTCTGGAAAAATCGTTCAAATATCTTTGAATGTTTCTCCGCCGGTATCCCGATTCCTGTATCCTTGATGCTTATTGACAGGTGTTGATCTTTAGTAGTGACGTTTGATTCTTTAAGAGACAAATCAACGGAAACCGTTCCCCCTTCAGGCGTAAATTTGAAAGCATTGGAAAGAAGGTTAAATAAGATTTTTTCCAGCTTGTCCTGATCGAAAAAGGTATTTAGCTCTTTAACATTTGAGTGGAAAGAGAATTTAATGTTCTTCTTGTCTGAGATGTCTGAAAAGGAAGATATTACCTCTTTTATATAATCAATGATATCTCCCTCCGATAAGTTGAGTTTAATTTCCTGCACCTCCATTTTTCTGAAGTCAAGCAATTGATTTACAAGGTTCAGCAAACGTTTTGCGTTCTTGTGAACAACTTGAAGGTGGCTTTTTTGATCCGGATCGTGGATCGTTTTCAGTATTTTTTCGATAGGAGTAATTACCAGACTTATAGGTGTTCTGAACTCATGGCTGATATTGGTGAAAAATTTAATCTTCATCATGTCGAGTTCGTGAATCCTCAATGCTTCCTGTCGATCCTGTTCTATGGTAAACCTCATTCTTGCCCTCGCAATGATCATTTTTCGGGCAATCCATAGAAGAGCAATGAGCAGAATAATATAGAAAACATAAGCTGTTTTTGTTTTCCAGACAGGCGGAAGGATGTTGATTTTAAGGTTGCTGCCGGTGTTGTTCCAATACCCATCATTGTTTGAAGCTTTTACTTTTAAAATATATTCGCCCGGATCAAGGTTGGTGTAAGTTACTTTTCTTGAACTTTCCTCCAGGTTCCTCCAGGTATCGTCAAATCCCTCAAGCTTATACTGGTATTTGTTTTTTTCGGGATGAAAATAATTGAGTGCTAAGACTTCTACGGAAAAGATATTTTCATCATGCCGGAGAATAAATTCTGAAGTTTTGGAAATGGCCTTGGGAAGTAAAATCCTTCCATTGACCTTTTCTCCTGCTTTTACAGATTTGTTAAATACCTGCAGATCAGAGAATATAATTTTAGGTATCCTTTTATTTTCCTCAATTTTTGAAGGGCTAAAAATGTTGAATCCATTGACACCTCCGAATATCAGTTCACCTTTCCTGGTTTTAAGCGCTGCATTTTCATTGAATACTTTTCCCTGAAGTCCGTCCGGTTCGTTGTAATTTTTGATCCTGTAAGAATAAGATTCATCTGCATTTTGTGAAACAATTAGGTTGGAAAGGCCTTTGGGCGTGCTGATCCACAAGCTCCCTTTGTTGTCTTCCAAAATGGTAAGAATAGAATTGTGTGGAAGTCCGTCTTCCCTTGTAAAAACTTTTACTACTTTCCGGTCCTTGTTAAGGAGATTCAGTCCCTCGCTGGTCCCAATCCACATATCTCCTTTTTTGTCCTGTAAAATGGAAAGAATGTTATTGTTACAAATGGTTGTAGTATCTTTTTCCTTATGGACATAATGCAAAATTGTTCCTGAAGTTTTTTCCCAAACATCTACTCCATCTGAAGTTCCTATCCAAAGATTTCCATTGGTGTCTTCCAAAATTGAGGATATGTAGTTTGAATGAATGGAGTTAATTCCCCCAAGTTTATAATGAATAAATTTGTTTCTTTCCCGGTCAAAGAGTTCAAGCCCGCCGCTTAACGTCCCTATCCACAGGTTTTTATAAGAATCTTCATAAATTTCCCAGATGTTATCATCGCTGATGCTTTCAGGATCATTAGGATCGTTTTTATATTGAATAAATTCCTTTCCGTCGTATTTGTACAAACCGCCATAGTATGTACCTACCCACAATTGTTTATCTGAATCAATACACAAACTGACGATAACATCGCTCTTTAAACTTCCCTTTTCAGGCCCGCTCAGGAATTGTTTAAAACTATTTTTCCATCTGTCGAAATAAATAAGTCCCCCTCCATTTGTGCCGATCCACAAATTTCCATTTTCATCTTCTACAAATCGGTTTACATCGTCATAAGGAAGGCTGTTTGGGTTAGTCACCTGATTTTTGAAGAGTTCGAACTTCAATATATTCTCATGATAATAATCAATTCCCTTTTTAAAAGTGCCCAGCCAGATAATGCCTTCATCATCTTTGTATATCGCATTGATACTGTTTTGGCTTAAGCTTTTTTCATTGTTGGGGTCCTCTAATAAACACGTAACCGAAAGGTTTTTTTTGTCTAATAAGTTTATTCCTCCATGATCTGTGCTGATCCATATTAAGCCTTTGTCATCTTCTACCACACCTCTTACAATGTCGGTATTAAGCCTGAGTGGGGAGGAGTTTTTGTGAATATGAGTTAAAGTATTATTGGCAGGTTTAAACAAGAAAAGCCCATAGTTGTTGTTGGTTGAAAAAATCCATAGATCGCCATCTTTATCAGCGATGATGTTATGGCCAAAACTTTGATTGCCGAGACTGCTTTTTATGCCCTCGTTGCGGTAAATTACTTTATGAGTTTGGGCGTCCAGTTTTTCTAGTGCACCATTTCTATGGATCACCCAATAGTTTCCTTTCACGTCCTGTGTTATGCAGGAAACTTCATCGGAAAGAATCGTAGTACTGTCTTTTGGGTTATGTTTAAGTTTGACCGACCTTCCTGATTTTGGATAAAAAGTGATGCCCTCATTGTAACTGATAAACCAATAGGAACCCTGTTTGTCCTTGTAAATTTGTGAAATAGCTGCGCTGTCTAGCAAGTATTTCTTTAGAAGATAATTTGATTCGGGGAGGAATGACTCAGTTTGAGGATCGTAAATGTTCAAACCGGTTCTGGTCGTTACCCAGATATTTCCATTAGGGCCCTCAAATAAAGTGGTGATGTTGTTGTTGTCCAGCGTAGTGGAGTCATTGGCTTTGTTGCTGAAAATTTTAAATTGATATCCATCATAACGGTTTAATCCCGAAGGAGTGCCAAACCACATAAAACCTCTGCTGTCTTTAAGTATATAATTTATTTGATTGTGAGACAGCCCGTTGTTTATATCAAGGTGCGAAAAATTATACCGCTGTCCGGATGATACAGTAGAAAAAGCAAGATTTAAGATTATCAACAAGGCTGTTAAATGTTTCATAATTAATGCTTTCAATAGGGTAGAGCATTAAAATTAGAAAAAAAGCCAATCAATGCCAACGTTGGCATTGATTATTATTTACGATGGTAAATCAATGTGTAGAAGAAGTGCGACGCAGAAGTCTGATCATAGTTTTCTTTACACCCTGACTATTAACCTATTTTTAACATAAAAATATTGAAGTAAAAAATAAATTAAATTCGAGCATTCAACTGAAAAAATGGCAAACCGCAAGAAGAAAATATTTGCAATATCCGGGAGTACAAGAACAAACTCTTCAAATGAAGCTATCCTGAAACTTATTGCCACTCTTTATTCCGAAGCCATGGAGGTGTGTATTTTCAACGAAATTGACGGTTTACCTCATTATAATCCTGACCTCGATACAGAGGAAGTACCAACGAATGTTAAAAATTTCCGCAAGCAAATTGAAGCTGCAGAGGGCGTTATAATTTGTACCCCGGAATATGTTTTCAGCTTACCCGGTTCTTTGAAAAACGCCATTGAATGGACAGTTTCTACCACTATTTTCCTTGATAAACCTACCGCTCTTATTGTAGCCTCAAGTATGGGGGAGAAAGCTTTTGAATCCTTGACCCTTATTATGAAAACGGTAGGTGCAAAAATGACAGAATCAACCAGGCTCTTGATCAAAGGGGCAAGGAGTAAATTGAATGAGAAAGGTGGATTTTCTGATGAACAAACAGCAAAGGAAATAGAAAGGCTGGTTATTTCCCTTACGGAAGTTATCGACAATAGATGAACCGATTGAATTCTCGGATGTGGGAATTGTTGCGGCTGGAAGTATTATTTGGTATTTCGTTTAAGCCCTGTTCGCAATTCTCCGGTGTTAAATTGTGATAAATAAGTGCATAAGGTTCTATATAATCCACTTTTTTATTTATACAACTTAAAATTGCGGAAACGACAATCAATACGCTTACAATAAAATTTGAAGATATGATCTTTTTTAAAATTCTGATCATTAGGCAAGATTATTATACTGAAAGACAAACTGCGAAGTGGATTTGATTTCACTTCGCAATTGTCCTTTTTAACTTTTAAAATATACTTTAACCTCTGCCTGTTTATTTCTTTTCAAATATGGTTGTCACTGAATAATTGATGCCTTCATATTTTTCTGTATGCTTGGTTTTTAAGGTGGTGTTGGTAAGTTCTAAAATAGTAAAGCTTATTGTTTCAGAATCTTCAGTTATTGATATAATAGTTTCATCTGTATTGAAGGCCCAGGAGCCAGGAATAGTCTGAGGATCTTCGCTGTCACATTTTGTAGCACCTTCATCTTCGGAATAGGAGCCGTTCTCATTAAATTTCTGGTATTATCCTTGTCACAATCTTCATAGAATTGCTCATAAAAATCTGTGATAACCGCACCATTGCCGATAGGAAATCCAGGATTAACAGTTTGAGCGGTCATCTTCCAGTTTTTGGAAGTTAAAATACTTGTTTTGCTTTGAGGCTTTTCATCTTCCTCGCAAGAAGAAAATACCAATAGTGCTGCGGCAACAATTGCCAGGATTCTTAATGATTGCATGAATTTTAAATTTTGAGTTTTTGAAATTATTTTTTTATGTTTTCTTTTAACCACCAAACACCTTATTTTCGAGCAGGATCGGAAGTATTATTTCACCGGTTGCCTTTCTAATAATGTGTCTGTTTTTGATGATGCAAAAGTAGAATGAGGAAATGTAGCTTTTTTAAGTACTCTAGGGGATTTTAAAAATTAAGTATTACTACTTAGTTTAGTAGCTCCTTGTCTCAATTTTATTTCGACAATAATAGTATTGTCTCCAAAATTCTTCTCACATGGTTGACGACTTTATACATAAAGGGAAGAAAATTAGATTATTAAAAAAGCAAACATTCTCTAATGAGAAAAAACGACTTTTGTAAAGTAGAATCAATTTAATTGTTGAGGTTTAATAATTTAAATGAATAAAAAATAATTAAACTAACCTGTTTCGGAATATTACGTTCCACTTATTGTTTTGTAAAGCTTAAAGTTTATTCAACCAATGAACTTAGACAAAGAAAAGGACCTGATAGAGGATTTTAATCTTTGGAATAATTTTAAAGAGGGAGATGAAAAGTCCTTTTCCAGGATTTTCCGCCTTTATTATTCTTTTCTGTACAACTATGGAATTAAGCTTACCAATGATCCTGACCTGACCAAGGATTGTATTCAGGAATTATTCATTTCTTTATGGAAAAATAAAGGCAATCTGGGAAATGCACCTTCAATAAAGTTTTATTTATTAAAGTCTTTGAGAAGAAAAATTGCAAGAAGAAAGAGCGAAAAGAACAGATTCAGTTATCCCTTGAGCGAAGACTATGAATTTGAAATTGTCTTTTCCATCGAAAACGTGATCATATCCCGCCAGCTTGAAAAGGAACAACAGGAGTATTTCCTTAACCTCCTCAATCGCCTTTCCAAAAGGCAAAAAGAAGCTGTTTATCTAAAGTTTTATCAAAATTTAACTTATGATGAGATAGGAGAAATCATGAATGTAAATTATCAATCCATACGTAATTACATTCATCAGGCGATTACGATATTAAGAAAAGAAGCCAAAGTTCCTGAGAAACTCCTTTACCTGCTGATTTGCCTTGAAATAGGGTAGAAAATTTCTCGTGCTCATCTCATTCCTTATTCTGTAAAAAAAATCTAAAAATTTTTTCTAGAAACCGAGTACAAAAAGACTCCTCCGGTCTATTTAGGTAAAAGGCCTGATATCTGTTTAAAGAAAAAAGAAAAATAAACGTATGGGATTGAGCTAAAAAGCTTAAATCCCAGCTTAACACATCAACCCACTAATTTATGGATTATTCAAACTATCAAACGGAGGATTTTATTCTTGATGAAATTTTTCAAGACTGGGTAAGAGGCTCGGACCGGATTGCAAATGATTTTTGGGAAGCTTGGGTAGACAGAAATCCTCATAAAAAGGAATCGGTAGAAAGAGCCAGGGAAATTCTCTTAAACTTGGAATTTTGGGAAAAACCTGTTGCTGATGAAGAAATCCGGAAAGAGTGGTTACAACTCAAGGCTGAATTGAAAAGAGATGAAGCAAAAGAAAGATCAATTCCTCATTTTACGTTTTGGCAGAAAATTGCAGCCTCGGTCATTCTTATAATTTTTGCAGGCCTCAGTTACTACATATATAATCAAAGCCAAATTATCGCCTATTCCACCAATTATGGAGAAACCAGGAAAGTGCTTTTGCCTGATAGTTCGATAGTTACTTTAAATGGCAACTCTTCCATTACCTTCAAAAAGAACTGGTCCGGCGAAAAGGAGCGTGTGGTCAGCTTGTTGGGAGAGGCGTTCTTTTCGGTTACTCACAAAGCCAACGATCAAAAATTTATAGTCAAAGCAGAAGACCTGAATGTAATTGTCCTTGGTACACAATTTAACGTAAACAGCAGAAGGGGTAACGTAAAGGTTGTCCTTAACTCAGGAAAGGTTGAATTATCGGATAATCATAAAAATAAGGTGGAGATGAAACCGGGAGAAATGGTTCAGTATTCATTGAAAAATGAAAAGTACCTGAAGAGAAAGGTCCGTCCTGAGTTATATTCTTCCTGGAAGAATAATCGTCTGGAGTTTAAAAATACCCCTGTTCGCGAAATTGCGCAGCTTCTCGAGGATAACTACGGGTTATCTGTAATCATAAAAGACAAATCAATTGGCAATCGTAATCTGACTGGAAGTTATCCTGCTAACGACATAGATATATTGATAAAAGCCATGTCAGGGATATTTCAAATTAACATTACTCAAAATGAAAACCGGTTAATACTGGAAAACAAAAAATAAAACCTGCCTGAATCATGCTTGCGAGGCTAAAGAAACAGACAGGTCTATTATTATATTCTAACCCTAAATAATATGATAAAGCTCATTTTTACAAACAAAATCTTCGATAAAAAGCTAAAAATTAAGGAGGGCTTTTTAAGACTACTGCTTATAGCTGCTATGGTGAGTCTTTCCGACTTCTCATATGGACAGCTCTATGCTTCTGCTTCATCGATTGGATCAGAGCCTGACAATAAAAGTCAGTCAGATATTGGAACGGAATACGCGACTCTGAAAGACATAATTTTAAAATTTGAGAAAAAGTATAAAGTAAGTATCGGATTTGAAGAAGATCTGATAAAAGATAAAACGGTAAAAGTTGAAGAATTGCAGAATGCTGAATCGGGTTTGGAAGAGGCATTGGCGAATATATTAGGTTCTTTTGATTTAAAAATTCAAAAGCTTGAGGGAAATTATTATATAATTTCTCCTAAGAATGAAAAGGAATGGAAAATAATAGAAAAAAAGAAACTGTCACCCGGAGAAGAGGACAAAAGCCGGTCTTCCGGCAGCAGTGGCGCTTCTTTTCTAAAAAGCATGGATTTTATGGCCGAACTGGTGCTATTTCAGGCGACGGTAATCTCCGGAACCGTAAAAGATGATGAAGGCGAACCTCTTCCCGGTGTGAGCGTGGTAATAAAAGGAACCACTTTAGGAACGGTCACCGATATAGAAGGAAAGTATTCCTTAAATGTGACTGATGATAATTCCGTATTGGTATTTTCATTCATAGGTTATTCTTCTCAGGAAGTTGCAGTAAATGGAAGGACGATAATAGATGTTACGCTTCTGGAAGATGTCACAGCTTTAAGCGAGGTTGTGGTCGTGGGATATGGAACGCAGAAAAAATCGGATGTTACCGGCGCCATCGGAGTAGTTGATGGCGAGGATTTGTTAAGGGGCCCTGTGAATAATGCCATTCAGGGATTACAGGGTAAGGTTGCCGGAGTAAATGTTTTCCTTAATTCCGGTTCTCCGACAAGTAGCCCAAGGGTGGTAATCAGAGGTGTAGGAACCATTAATGCAAATTCCGGTCCGCTGTATGTGGTAGATGGAGTAGTAATGGAGGATATTCAGTTCCTGAACCCCAACGATATCGAGAGTATGGAAGTATTAAAGGACGCTTCTTCCACTGCTATATATGGTGCCCGTGGAGCTAACGGGGTAATATTAATAAGTACAAGGAGAGGAGCCAAAGTAGAGGGAATCGTTGTCGGATACGATACTTATATAAGCGTAGGGAAAATCAGGAAAAAAATGGACCTTTTAAATGCGGAGGAATGGCTGCAGGTAGTAGAAACTGGTATGGCAAATACTCCAAAATACCGCCCGGATCTAAACGAATTTCCTGTTTTTACCACAGATGATCCCAGGTTGTTTGATGCCAATGGAAATCCGTTATATGATACCGACTGGCAGGAAGAAGCTACCAGAACTGCAGTATCTCACAATCACCAATTGTCTATTCAGCAAAGGGCGGAAAAATCTTCATTTGGAACCTTCCTGAATTATTCACAATTGCAAGGAATAATGAAAAATAGCTGGCTGGACAGAATAAATGGAAAAGTTGCCTATGATGCTGATCCCAAAAAATGGCTTTCGGTAGGGATTAATCTTTTGGTGAATTATACAAAAGAGAATGAGGCTGAAGAAGGCGGAGGACACCAAATGCCACGACGTACCATGATTGAAATGCCACCAATCTTCCCGGTAAAATTTCCGGATGGAAGCTGGAGCAATAGCACGGGCGTTACCGATAAATATAATGTGGAACCTATGGCAAATCCGGTTCATGTGTCAGAAACACAGGAAAGATTGAGAAGAAGAACTCAACTATTTGGTAATGCCTACTTGACTTTCCATATTTTGCCTGGACTTGATTTAAGAACACAGTTTGGTTTTGACAGACATGACAGGGCTTTTCAGGAATATTATCCAACGGATTTACTTAATATTTCTTCTCCTCTTGGTCGCGCCTATCTTCAAAATACAAATGTGAATTACTGGCAGGAAGAAACTTATTTGTCCTACAATAAAGATTTCGAAAACCATAGAATCAACGCCGTAATCGGGTTAAGCTGGCAGGAAAGAATTTATCAAAGCAATTGGGTCACCGCAGAAGGCTTCTCTGATAATTTCTTTAAATACAATAGAATTCAGGCTGCAAGTCAACCAGGTTCACCTCAATCCGATTACGATAAATGGGCAATGAACTCTTACTTTCTTAGGGCAGGTTATACCTTCAAAGATAAATACCTATTGACACTTACAGGACGGGTGGATGGCTCTTCCAGGTTTGGGGAAAACAATAAATATGGATTTTTTCCTTCAATAGGCTTGGGATGGATTATTTCAAATGAGAATTTTCTGGCAGGCAACAACAATATTAATGAATTAAAGTTTAGAACCAGCCTTGGATTAACGGGTAATACCGAAATTCCAACTTATCTGTCACTTGCCACAGTTTCTGCGGGTACCGTATTGCTAGGCGGAAATCGTGCAACAGATACTTATGTCAACAGATTAGCCAATCCTAATCTAAAATGGGAAAGAACCAGGCAATTTGATATAGGATTTAATCTTGGACTATTTAAACGAAGAATAGGATTGGAATTTGACTATTACCACCGGTTAACAACCGATTTACTTTTGGATAGACCTGTTCCTCACATCACAGGATTTGATTTTGTCAGGGATAATATAGGATCTGTTTCCAATCAAG
>Ga0196965_1000957_pt1 | contig 12932 bp, 7 predicted proteins | sample S1_20metaG_FD_148668 | JGI IMG/M metagenome (GOLD analysis project Ga0196965, IMG submission 148668) | Soil microbial communities from Anza Borrego desert, Southern California, United States - S1_20 | ecosystem: Environmental > Terrestrial > Soil > Desert | place: USA: California | collected... | reverse complement strand
ACAAACGAACCATTCAACAGAAAATAGACGGCCTTAATTAAATCGCGCTTTCAATCCAATCCCAGACCCAATCCGGAATATTATTGTGCTTTTATGGCTTTCATGATCGGCGTCCCAACTTCTTTTTCTGCCGTGTATACCCTGTTGAGTAAAAATGCCAGGGTACTTGCTACCTGGTTCTGATAAAGCTGCTCTTCGGATTTTACTTCTCCCAGGGGATTTGTATCGGGTCCTAAAAATGCCATCCAGATTTGGTCCGCACCTTGAATATTGCTCCCATGGTTTTTCCACTCTTCTCCATTTCCTCTTCCATGGTCGGTAGTAATGATGAGGGTGGTTTTGTTTTTATACCTTGGTGTGGACTGGACATATTCCCAGATTTCTTTAATAAAAGCATCCGTTTGATGGGCGGATTTCAAGTAAGCATCGAATTTTCCGTCGTGTGCAAAATCATCCGTTTCTCCGTATGCAATGTACAATACTTTGGGTTTGTTTTTTCTCAGGTATTCCATGGCATAATGATGTGTAAATGCATCAAGTCTTACCGATCCCCATGGACTGGGGATTTGGGTTTGTAATGTATTTAAAAACTTTTCTTTGTCGCTGAGCTTTTTCCCTGCTGCAGGTTCAAACCCGGCGTTCACGGGAATTCCGCTTCTTTCCTCATTTATAATAAAAGGAAATACATCCCATGAGCCAAAGGCGGCTACTTTATTCTTAAATTCCTTTTGAGTATTTAAAAACTCTAAGACTGTTTTGTTGGGATTGGGTATTTTATCATTGCTTTTGATTCTGGCATCATCCGCATATCCTGTTAAAATTTCATTGTAGCCTGGATAAGAGAACCACCTGCCGTTGGAAACATTCACTTTGTTGTAGTGGTCCCTGTTTCCATACAATTGTCCTTCTGTGGCAATAGTGGTCCAGAAGAAAGGCATTAATTTTTCCCTTCTGGCGTTCTGATCGTCCGCCCAGAAAAGCTGTCGAAGTAGTGGAATGTCCCCGGCGTAATTTTTGTCATTTATAAGCACAGGATCTGCTCCTTTAAAGAGTTCCTGCCACCTTAAACCATCCAGGGTGATAAGGATTACATTTTCGGTTTCCCCTTGCGACCAGGAATTTTGCGCGACGAGAATGAATAGAATAAACAGCAATCGGATATTGTTCATAGGATATATTTTGAGATCATTAAACGCCAATTCATAATTTAAAAATAATTATACTGATATTATTTCAAGGCTATATTTACTGGTTTGCGTCGCTTTCCGCTTTTTAAAATGCCTTAATATTTAACAAACGTTCTTCAAATTCTTCATTTGGAAAAATGGACCTGTTCTTTATTTTGGTTTTGTAGGTATAAATTGTCCTTACCGCATATCTTAAAATTTTAGCAATGGTTTCCGTATCGTGAATACCCAACCGGATAAGAGCGAAAATCCTTACTTCGGGAGGCAGACTTTCTCCCACTCCTAAAATAAAATGGTCTTCTTTTTTAAAGAGTGCGTTAAACCTTTCAATAAATCCGGGAAAAATTTTCAGGAAAATGGCATCAAAGCTGGAGTAAAGCCTTTCTCTTTCTATGTCCACATCTATATTTTTAATGATGGATGCGATGTCTTCCATCTTGTTAAATTTGATTTTACGGCTAATGGAGTTTTTGAATTTCTCAATCGCTTCGATGTTCTCGGAGATCATATTAAAGAAATGGCCAATGTATTCCTCTTTTATTCTGTTTACCTCCTGTAGTTTTTCATTGATCTGTTGCAGCCGTGCGTTAGACTCATCCAGGCTCGACTTCACAATTTTTAACTTTTTAAACTGCTTCAGGATAATGACAAAAAAAGCAATTACCAGTACGGAAAGCAAAGTCACGGCAATGGAATAATAAATAAATAATTGTCTTTGTCCGGCCACGGTTTCCAGTCTTTTCCCTTCAATGATGGGTAGTATGTTTGAGATTTCCAGCTTGCGATGTTTTGCTTTGTAGAAATAAGCCTCTTTCAGGGCTACTTTTACATATTTATAGGCTTTTTGAATATCTCCTTTTTCGAAGAGCAGTTCTGAGAGCTTCGTCATAGCAACAGTCTCTTTGGTTGAAGACCTGATGTCTGCAATGGCCGCAATGGCTAATAATTCAATGGCTTTATCGGTCTGGTTTTTTATACCATATAAGTAAGCCAGACTTGAAGCGGCTATAGCCAACTCCTGGTCAGGCAACTCATATTCACTTAAAAGTTGTTCAAAAGATAAAATAGCCAATTTATAGTTTTCATTCCTGATGCTTTTTAATCCAATAAGAGATAAATAGGAAGGAGAATTTTTTGCAGCAAAATTTAAAGCAATATTCAGGTTTTCATCCCCGCCTTGATTGTAGATGACCCGATAATCAGGGTTATCTGAGTAATCAGCCATGTCATAGTAAGTTCGGGCAAACATGTAATAATATTCATACTTCAATTCATTAGACATTAAACTAATGTTTTGAATGGATTTTAATGAATCAAGGCATTCATGAAACATTCCTGTGGATAGAAGGATAAAACTTAACTTTATTTTAGCGGAATTTATTTGAACAGGATTTTTAGAATTATAGGCGGTCTTTAATAGCTTTTTTGAATATAAATAGGCTGAATCAGAATTGAATTTCTTGTACTCTTCATAAATCTTTGAATAAGTTTTTAAAGTAAAATCAATATCATTCATTTTGTCTTCCTCCATCAGAGACTGCCTGAGAGATTCTATCCTGGCTACTTTTTTTTCCTGATATTCCTGACTCAGCTTTATCTGAGTGTCGAGCTCATTAATTAAACTATCTGCTTTATTAATAGCCGTGGCAGAAACTACATTAAAAAAGGTAAAAACAATTAAAGTCAACTTTATCATATATCATTCAAAATAAGCTTTTCAGAATCAGGGAACACCGCTATACAATGGATTTACAAACCTTGGAACAGAAGAATTTACTCTATTTTAAAAAGAAAAATTTTGAATAAAAATAGCATAATTGTTTATGATCTGTAGAACTTACTTCTTCCTGTCCTGATATTTTCAGTTTAAACAAAAAAAAACAGGGCTGATCTCGGCCCTGTCTTTATCTTCTATTGCCCTTTAAGCAAATATTATTTATGAATGATCTTTTAGAAAGTTTTTATCTCACAGATTCACACAGAAAAGGGAAAATAATCTGTAAAAATCCGAGTAATCTGTGAGCAAAACTTTTCTTTTTATTTCTCACAGATGCCACAGATTGACACAGAAAAGGGAAAATAATCCGTGAAAATCCGAGTAATCTGTGAGCAAATCCTTTTTTATTATTTCTCACAGATGCCACTGATTTACACAGAAAAGGGAAAAATCCGTGAAAATCCGAGTAATCTGTGAGCAAAACTTTTCTTTTTATTTCTCACAGATGCCACTGATTTACACAGAAAAGGGAAAAATCCGTGAAAATCTGGTAATCTGTGAGCAAAACTTTTTTTATTATTTCTCACAGATTTCACTGATTTACACAGAAGAAGGAAAATAATCTGTGAAAATCCGAGTAATCTGTGAGCAAATCTTTTTTTATTATTTCTCACAGATGCCACTGATTTACACAGAAAAGGGAAAAATCCGTGAAAATCTGGGTAATCTGTGAGCAAAACTTTTTTTATTATTTCTCACAGATTTCACTGATTTACACAGAAGAAGGAAAACTCCGTGAAAATCCGAGTAGTCTATGAGCATTTTTTATTCCATCTTCTTGAAAACTTTATACCCCCATGGCCCAATATTTAGTTCGCCACCATTGTCGAATGACTTTTCTTCTCCTGTAAAAACCTCCTTGTAAGCTCCTGGAAAATTTTCTTCCAAGACAACATTTTGTTCGGTTCCTGAGACGTTAAGAATTACAAATATTCCATCCTCCCCCTTTTCTCTTTTATAAGAAAAAATACTGGTTGGGTTAGAAGTTTTGACCCTTACAGGGATTCCTCCTTTTTCTCCATTCCACAAGGCTTTATTGTTCTTTTTCAGGCTTCCCAGAATTGTATAAAGCTCGGTATAAGAATTTTCGGTCCATGTGATCGGATCTTTGTCAAAAAACAGAAGCCGTCTGTCAAGTCCGATTTCCTGCCCGGTATAAGTCAGCGGCATGCCATACATGGTATGTGCTAATACAGCAAAAGTATTTGCTCCGTCTCCAAACTGCTCAAACTCCGTTCCTTCCCAGGAATTCTCGTCGTGATTGGAAGTGAAGTACAGCCTCGATTCGGTTTTAGGGATTTGGTTAACCTCATTATTTAAATATGTCTCCAGGTCGTTGGCATTTTTTGAACCACTGTAAATATCTCTCAACAACCCTTTTTTAAAGCCATGAAGGTTCCAGGCATAGGTCATGTTGAAACCATGATGGTAAGATTCACTTCCACCACCCTCGGCGAGCATTAAAATGCCAGGATAGGTTTTTCTCAATTCCGAAGTAGCTTCGTCCCAGAAATCCATAGGCACCATTTCGGCAGCGTCACATCTGAATCCATCTACCCCCACTTCCGTTACCCAGAATTTCATAGCGCTGATCATATATTGACGTAAACCGGCTTTACTGTAATCAAGGTCAATTACATCCGACCAGTTTGTGCCTGCAGGCGGCATAAAGTTGCCATTTGCATCTTTGGTGTACCAGTCAGGATTAGTTTGAGTAAGCACATTGTCCCACGAAGTATGGTTGGGAACCCAGTCTAAAATAACATACATTCCCGATTTATGAATTTCATTTACCAATTCTTTAAAATCATCCATGGTACCGAATTCAGGATTTACCTTTTTATAGTCCTGAACAGAGTAATAGCTTCCCAGTGGCGCGATTATATTTTTCTTTCCTATGGGATGAATGGGCATGAACCAGATAATTCCTACGCCCAATTCCTTAAGACGTGGAAGGTGTGTTTTAAATGCATTGAATGTTCCTTCCTGAGAATACTGCCTTACGTTAGCCTCATACATATTGAGGTTATAGGTCCACTCCTGGTGCGTTTTGAATGCAGGAATGGTAGGATCAGGTTTAGCGCCTGTAGTATCGACAGGCAGGGTTGGTTTGTTTTCTTCAATATCTTTTGAACAAGAAACGAAGTTCAGGCAAGATAATAAAAGTGTTATTCCTATTAGTTTATTGAGAATCGATGACATATTTAATTTTTTAAATGCAACATGGACCAAGGGTTTTCCTGATCATTATAAAACAGGTTGGCCAAATGATTCTATATCCTCCGGCCAATCCTTATAAGCTAATTTTTAGTAACAGTGTATTTGTATAGTAATGATTCCGTTGTTGTATTGAAATCAAGGGAAATGGTATAGTTCCCAGCTTCTTTAATGTCTATGGCGGCATCTGTTTGAGTAAGGTTACCGACAAGCGCATTGCTATCCTGAGGACCATAATTGATGTCCCAGCCATTATTTGCCCTGAATTTTAGTGCGCCTGCTGCCAGATCGATTGTTTTGGTCCATAAACCTGTCGCTTCGTCAAAGTCCATTGCGGTAGAGACATCCCAACTTCCGGGAGAAGCAGTGCCGATTAATCCCCAGGTTTCTATTAGAACTGCGGTATAGGTCATGTCTTTGGTATTTACATTGAATTTGTAAAAACCGGGAGCGTCTACTTTTAATCCTTCTGCAAGTCCATCCGGTGTTAAATTACCATCGCCTGCATTACCATAATTAATATGATCCCAATCAGGGTGAGAGGTAAATTTGTAGTAATCTCCCACATTCATGTAAACATACCCTTCATAAAGTCCTTCCCCAACCCTGGAAATGACCGGAGCAGTTGCTGGAGACCAACCCTGATAAGCGCCAGGAACCCATAAAGTTAAAGGATCGGTAGGCGGCGGTACTATTTTTTTCCAGGTGGTAACGGCAATTTGACTTACCGGAGATTCGGTTTCATCATTATGATCCACAAGTGTATCAGGACTGTTGATGAACGCATTGAGCTTAAGCTCCAATAATGATTCTTCATTAACCGGTAGATTTAAAGTATTGATCAATAGTTCATTTAATTGACCCAAAGAAATACTTAATGAATCGGCAGTAGTTGTTCCTAAAGAAACTGCGCCGGAAAATTCCCTTCCTGCTACGTCCATTTGAAGGGTATAGGTAATCACAGTGTTGATACCGTAATCTGCTTTTTGCCACTTGAAAGTAACATTTTCGGAAGTGTTCTCTTCTGTGACCGCCTTTGCTTCCCAACCTGTGGAAGGAACGGAAGGTGGAACAACGTCTTTATTTAATACGGCTTTCACCTCATCCTTTTCGCAAGAAAAAAGGATTGTCAGAGACATGAGCGCCAGTAAAGTGAGTAATTTTTTCATATTCAACAAGGATTTAATAACCAGTATTTTGTTCAAGATTTGTATTTACAGCCAGGTCAGAAGCTGGAATCGGGAAGACATCGTTCTTCGCGTCCGTTCCGACACCTTCTTTAATTCCGCCTTTCCAATTCCATTTATATGAATTACCCGTAAATGCCCCGAAACGAATTAAGTCTGTTCTTCTTTGCGCTTCCCAGTTTAATTCCCTGGCTCTTTCATCAAGAATAAAAGGAAGGGTAAGCTGTTCAGCGGTTATGTTACCTGTGGTATTGCCATAAGCTCTTTCTCTGATAAGATTTACGTACTTCAGTGCGGTAGTTAAATCTCCGCCGGAGCCTCCTCTTAGTACAGCTTCTGCATAAATAAGATAGACGTCAGCAAACCGGAATAAAGGAAAATCAGTATCTACAAAAGTCTGATCTTTTCCGGCTGTTCCTGTAGACGTGATGTTCTTATATTTTGTATTTAAATAACCTTCAGTAAACAACAATGGGTTTTGGATATCGAGGGTTTGTCCGTCGGTGTAAAACATGGCTCTTTGGTCCAGATCTCCAGTCACATCTGGGAATTTATTTACAAAACTTTGAGTAACCCTGTTGCCATTCCATGGACTAACCACGCCAAATTGCTCAAGCGTATTTTGAGTTCCACCAGTGCCCGCATGTACGATATAAGTTACCCCACCATAATTTTGACCATTGATTCCGTCTTCGGCAATGGGCAGAATGATTTCCTTTCTTCTCAAATGATTATCTGCAAGGAATAATTCATTGTATTTATCGTGAAGTTCGTAAGCGCCGGAGCCAATAATGTTATTGCAATAGGTGATGGCTTCCGTATACTTTTTATTTCCGGCGCCCAGGTATACTTCAGCATTCAGATAAAGCTTGGCAAGCAATAAAGACGCCGCGCCCTGATCCGCACGGGCATATTCGTTTGTTCCCGCCGCAGCAAGGTCAGGCATGATCGCTTTCAGCTCCGTTTCAATGTAGGTAAAAAGATCAGCCCTGGAAATTTGCTCAGGAAGAAATGCACCAGCCACATTTTCCTCTGTTACAAAAGGAACATTTCCATACAGATCTATTGCGAAATAGTAAAGGAGCGACCGCATAAACCTGGCTTCTGCAAGGTATTGCGTTACATCATCCTTTAAAGTCCCGCTAAGTCCATCCTTTCTTTTAGATACCTCTTTGATGTATTCATTGCAAAAAGCAATATTTATAAAGATCCGTTGATAAAGAAGCTGGATATACTTATTTTGGGCAGACCAATTGTGCCCTCGATATTCATTCAAACCTGCATCTCCCCAGGCACAGATTACTTCATCGGTAGTGATTTCCTGTGCAGTGAAGTACATCCTTAAAAAGGAAGTTTCTCCTTCATCAGGATTGGTGATTTCCGGTAAACCAAATGGGCCTCTTTGACCGGTAAGAGTTAATGAGCCATAAAGTTTTGCAAGGAATTCTTTATAGGAATCGGGGTTGTCAAAAACGATTTCTGAAGTAGCCACTGTTTTGTCTAAAGGCACAGTATCTAAATCATTGGTGCAGGATCCGAATACCAACCCGGATGAGATCACTGCTATGGATAAGAATTTATTAATCTTCATGTAAATAAAAGTTTAAAGTCAAAATGTCTATATTTTCTAGAATTGACAGTTAAGTCCCAGTAAGAAAGTCCTTGCTCTTGGAAAGAAATTATTATCCATTCCTCCGCTGATTTCCGGATCAAGGCCTTTGTATTTTGTAATTACAAATGCATTCTGAACACCGCCATTTATTCTTATAGTAGCTTTTCCGTTAAGGACTTCAGGTAACTTGTATCCGATATTCACAAAATCAAGTCTGAGAAAAGAGGCATTTTGAATGTAATAATCAGAGAACCTGCTGTTACCTCCGTTCAGGAACTTCGTATCGTTAGCAAACTTGGTGGTATTGCTTAAGAAACCCAGTGAGCTGTAAAGGTTGTAGGTGCTGTTGGCCGCTACATTGTTGTAAACATAATTTCCAAGATTGGCTCTTGCTGATAAAGACAGATCCCAATTCTTGTAGCTTACCCTGGACGAAAGTCCCATAGTAATATCCGGCGCAGGATTTTTATAAATGTATAAATCGCTTGAGTTGATAATCCCGTCGTTGTTTTGGTCAACAAAAGCATCTTCAATAGGTTTACCATTTGCATCGTAGACTTGTTTGTAGACAAAGAAAGAATTGGCGGCCTCACCTACCTTTTGCACGCGTATTGTTCCAGCCGTTGTTCCACCGATGCCGCTGTTTTCGTCACCTACATAGTAGTCAGGATCATTGTTCAGATTCAGGTTGGTGATCTTGTTCTTGTTATAGGCCAGGTTATAACCTACTTCCCAGTTCCAGTTGCTTTTTGCTACGATTTTGCTGTTTATTGAGAATTCAAGACCATGATTTTCCATACTTCCTACATTGGTAGTGATGAAACCTGTGAAGTTGGAACCTGCAGGAACGGACACCCGACTAATTAGATCTTTGGTTTTTCTGTTGTAATAATCGATGGTACCGGTGATTCTATTCCCAAAAAATCCATAATCAAAACCAATGTTAGAAGTAATGGACTGTTCCCATTTGATATTTTTATCATATCCATCCGGACGATAAGTATTGTAGTAAACATCCCCAAAAGGATACCTGGACGCATTGTCACTTCTGGTATATACCGCCTGATATGGATAATCATCATAATTGGAGTTGCTGGTCCTGATGTCCTGCTGACCGGTAACACCGTAACCCAATCTAAGCTTCAGATCAGAAACCAATTTGCTGTTCTTTAAGAAATTTTCATTATTGATTTTCCATGCAAACGCGGCGGCAGGAAATAGTCCCCAACGGTTTTCAGGAGCAAATTTGGAAGTACCATCATTTCTCAAGGTAAGGGTAACCAGATATTTATCCATCAGGCTATAATTCACCCTTCCAAAGAATGAAACAAGGAAATATTCTGTTTCGAAATCACGAGGTTGAACTACAATGGTTTTGCTTTCATTCATTGAAGAATCCTGAAGTGATCTGTAAAAACGAGACCAGGAATATCCACCGACTACATCAATATTACTTTTGATGCTTTCCAGAGAACTTGAATAGTTAAGGTAAAAATCAAGCAACTCGTTTTTAAGCTGATTTCTGTAAGGGTTAGCTCTTCCTCCCGCTTCCTCAGGAATATATACCCATTGCGTGCTGTCCTTTACATTATTATGTCCCTCAGATTCACTGTAGTCATAACCCAAATTTAAATTGGCATGTAAATCCTCCAGAAAATGGAATTTGTAGTCGAACTGTACATTACCAATACTTCTTTTAACAGTGGAAGTATTGTCTGTAAGGTCCAATTGAGCTACAGGATTGGCGGTTGCCAGGTTTATAGGAGATGCGTTTGGTTCACCGACGGTCCAGGTAGTATATCCTCTCCATCTTGTATTACCATTGTAAACAGGCTTTGTCGGATCGTATACAATAGCATTACCCACAGCGCCCTGATCGGCGAAATTATTGGCATTGTACATTCCCTTCAGGTTAATGTTGATTTTTAAATGATCCTTCAACAAGCTGGGATCAAGTCCGACAGAAAGCGTAGTCCTTTCATAGTTGTAAGTTTTGAGGATACCATCGGTATTGTTATAACCCAATGAAACACGATAAGGAAGCTTTATTTTTTTGATGGTACCCGAAACATTAAGGTTATGGTCCTGCCCGAATGCATTTTTATAGATCTGTTTTTGCCAGTTGGTATTGTCATTCCCAAGAAGAGCTGATATAGGGGACTCTGCTCCATATCTTTCATTTATTAGGGCACGGTATTCGTCACCTGAATACACATCTACAAGTTTTGGTATTGTAGCCAAAGAAGTAGTTACACTATAGTTGGCACTGAAGGACTCGCCACCTCTTTTGGTAGTAATAAGAATAACACCGTTGGAAGCTCTTGAACCATAAATTGCAGTGGCTGACGCGTCTTTCAATATAGTGAAAGACTCAATATCATTAGGATTAAGTGAAGATAAAATATTCGAAGAACCCCCAATCTGTACATTTGTGATCGGTACTCCATCTATTACAATCAAAGGATCATTGCTGGCATTAAGCGATGATCCGCCACGAATCCTGATGGTAGAAGCATTTCCGGGCGCACCACTGTTAGAGGTAATTACTACTCCCGGCGCTTTTCCAAGAAGCAGTTCCTGAGGGGAATTGATTGCACCTTTATTAAAATCCTTGGCGCTTACCACTGCTACGGCGCCTGTCGCATCTGATTTTTTAACAGTTCCATAACCGATAACTGCAATCTCTTGTAAAGACACAATATCAGAAACCAGGTTGACATTGATGGTGGTTTGGTTTTCAACAGCTATTTCTTCCGTTATGTAACCGACATAAGATATAACAATGGTTGCTCCGTCATTTACTTTTAAAGTAAAATTGCCGTTTACATCCGTTACCGTTCCATTGGTAGTGTTTTTTTCTACAACACTTGCTCCCGGAATTCCGGAGGGATCAATATCAGAAACTACTTTCCCGGATATGGTTTGAGTTTGAGCATTTGCATAAGAAGTCAGCAAACAGAATAAAATTAACAGCTTGCCGAATAATTGACATCTTTTCCTGAATTGCAGGAAAGGCCATTTTATAAGAATGGTAGATTTCATTTCATAATGATTAAGGGTTTGAACAAATTTAGTTAGGGTTTGTAAAGGCTTAGCTGTGTATAAACAGTAAGTCCGATGATTGAAATTTTAAAGCAGGCTCTCTTTTTATCATATTTAGTTATATTGGTTCAATAGAATTCCATGCACATCAGATAACTAACGTGTTGTATATACTTATTTAAAATAGTATTCAGGTATTAACTAGAAATTGACCGTAAAAAATTAAAAGGTTATTAATTGTTAAATAATCATTTTAATCAAGATTCTGAGTTGTATTCTTGTTTAAACTCCGGCGATTGTCTATACGCTCTTTAGATTGTTTTTTGTACTGAACAAAACTAAAAGGAATATGGAAGCAAAACCATTCACGTCACTCAAAATATCACAGATAACCAGGGAATGTTTTTGTATTCAGTTGATGGATAAATGTTTATATAAGAAAAGCCGTCGGATTATATAAACTAAATATCAATGAAAACCATACTTTGTGTAACGTAATAGTATAACTTTTTTAAGCAAAGCTTCCGAATCTGCGTCTTCCTGAACTTGTTTCAGGATCTTCCAAGGCCTCGCTTAGATGCCGAAATAAATTCGGCAAGACGATCTACCGGATGGGAAAGGAACTTTAGAATAGAAAGCCTTTAAGAAGATTAAGCGAGAAAGAACATCTTAAAAGGCAAAAGCTTCTGAGCGCGTCCTCCTGAACTTGTTTCAGGATCTTTCAAGCCTCGCTGATAGATGCCGAAATAAATTCGGCAGGACGATCTGCTGGCTAGGAAAGGAGTTTAAAATAGAAATCCTTTAAGGAGATTAAGAGAGAAAGTATATTTTAAAGCAAAAGCCTCCGAGTGCGTCCTCCTGAACTTGTTTCAGGATCTTTTCAAGCGTTAGTAACAGATATCGAAATAAATTCGGCAAGACGATCTACTGGCTAGAAAGGAACTTGAGAATAGTTATATTTCGTAGGATAAATCTGTAAGATTGGGATTTATTGATTTTATCAGATTAAACTTCCATTCCCTATGCCAATTTTTTAATTGCTTTTCTCTTTCAATAGCTTCAGTAATAGTATTATGGAATTCATAATAGATTAGATACTTACAGTTGTATTTTGTAGTAAATGCGGATCCATTCCCATCTTTATGCTGTGATATTCTTGTTTTTAGATTACTTGTAACTCCTATATATAGTGTTGTTTTTTTGTAATTTGTTAGTATATATACATATCCTCCCTTCATAAAATTGATGGTTCAAAAAATATAAGAGTTAAAAAAATACGATATAAAGATATTCACATTTTGATAGAAAGAAAGCCTTTAAGAAGATTAAAAGAGAAAGCTCCAGATGCCGAAATAAATTCGGCAGGACGATCTGCTGGATTGGAAAGGATCTTTAAAGTAGAAAGCCCTTAAAAACATAAAAGAGGAAGCACATTTTAAAAAGTAAAAGCCTCCGAGTCTGCGTCTTCCTGAACTTGTTTCAGGATCTTCCAAGCCTCGCTCATAGATGCCGAAATAAATTCGGCAGGACGATCTACTGATTGGGAAAGGAACTTGAGAATAGAAATCCTTTAAAAAGATTAAGAGAGAAAAATATTTTTAAAGAGTAAAAGCCTGTGAGTGGGTCTTCCTGAACTTGTTTCAGGACCTTTCAAGCCTCGCTGACAGATGCCGAAATAAGTTCGGCAAGACGATCTGCTGGCCCGAAAAGGACCTTTAGAATAGAAAGCCTTTAACAAGATTAAGAGAGAAAGCACATCTTAAAAAGTAAAAGCCTCCGAGTCTGCGTCTTCCTGAACTTGTTTCAGGATCTTTCAATCTTGCTAACAGATGCCGAAATAAATTCGATAAGACGATCTGCTGGTCGGGAAAGGAACTTGAAAATAGAAAGCCTTTAACAAGATTAAGAGA
>Ga0196965_1000956_pt1 | contig 12953 bp, 10 predicted proteins | sample S1_20metaG_FD_148668 | JGI IMG/M metagenome (GOLD analysis project Ga0196965, IMG submission 148668) | Soil microbial communities from Anza Borrego desert, Southern California, United States - S1_20 | ecosystem: Environmental > Terrestrial > Soil > Desert | place: USA: California | collected... | reverse complement strand
TAGATATAGATGAAAATGAGGGCGAAGAAAGAAAAGAGCCGAGAGAAAAAAAGAAAAAGGTAAGTAAAAACGACAAAGTAGATAAAGTAATAATAAGCGCCCGCTCCTATATTGGAACCCCTTATAAGTGGGGAGGTATGACAAGGGCAGGGATGGATTGCTCAGGTTTGTTGGTCAATTGCTTCCGGACTGTAGACATAGACTTACCAAGAACTTCCCAGGCGCAAAGCGTTTATGGAAAAAGGGTGCACATTGACGATCTTGAAGAAGGCGACCTTGTATTTTTCGCAACAGGCAGAGGAAAGAAGGTTTCACACGTGGGGATGGTCACAGATGTAAGAGGGAGAAAAGATGTCCGGTTTATCCACGCATCTACATCATTAGGTGTGATAGAAAATAATTTATTTTCCCCTTATTATATTAAAATCTTTGTGAAAGCGGTAAGGCCTTTTTAAGTTGGAAGATGGAAGACCGAAGTTGGATGTAAAAAAGGCTTTAAGTTTCTAATATTGACAAAGACAGGAATGATGAAGCGAAAAAGCGTAAAAAAAAAGCTGTCTGAACGACAGCTTTTTATGTGGAGAATATCGGAGTCGAACCGATGACCTCTTGCATGCCATGCAAGCGCTCTAGCCAGCTGAGCTAATCCCCCTTATTCAGAGCTAATGCTCCTCATTTGCCACAAAGCTATTTAAATTTTTATAACTTAAAAGGTTCTTCCCTTATTTTCATGAAGAAAATTATTTTATTTCCCTGAAATTGATTGTTCCTATGATAAAAGGGAAATAGACAACTTTTGCATTTTGTCCATGATTCCCTTTATTTTCAGAATCTTTTAAATAAATACGCTCTATTGGCTCAATAAATCTTTTAACTTAATTTTAGCAAATCAACTAAAACCTTTAACAATGCATAAAAGAATAATATTAACTGTGCTGGGATTTTTGCTCGTATTTATAACGAGTGCACAAACAATAACTTCTCCTGATGGCAATCTTTCCTTAAAGTTTGAATTAAAGGATAAAGGTGTGCCATCTTATCAATTGATGTACAAAAAGAAAACGGTAATAAAGCCGAGTACATTGGGGGTTGAGACAAATGATGTTCCTTCTTTTCAGGAAGGCTTTACGGTAACCAATACTGAACAAACCTCCTTTGATACATTGTGGAATCCTGTACTGGGCCAGGAAAAAACAATTCGTAATAATTACAACGAACTGCTTGTAACCCTGACTCAGGAAGCGCAAAAAGGCCGATACATTCGCATTCGCTTTCGCTTGTTTAATGATGGACTGGGTTTTCGATATGAGTTTCCCAAGCAGGATGAATTGAAATATTTTATTATCCAGGAAGAGCATACAGAGTTTAACCTGGCAGGGGACCATAAGATATTCTGGATTCCCGGAGATTATGATACCAATGAGTATGCTTACACTACCTCGAAAATATCTGAGATCCCTCAGTTAATGGAGAAGGCGACCATTGATGTTCATGCACAACATCCCATTAAAAGCCTTTCGGTCCAAACGCCTAGTATGATGAAATCAAACGATGGCCTCTACATAAATATCCATGAAGCGGCTTTGATCAATTACCCCGCAATGTACCTGAATGTAGACCCGAAGAATTTTAAAATGAGCACGCACCTTGCACCCGATCCGCTTGGAAACAAAGCCTATTTGCAGGCAGAAGCACAGTCTCCATGGCGAACCATTGTGGTGAGTGACAAGGCTACAGATATCCTTGCTTCAAGGTTAATTCTAAATCTGAATAAACCGACAGAATATAAAGATGTATCCTGGATCAGACCGATTAAATACATGGGTGTATGGTGGGAATATTTTGTAGCCGGCAAAAGCACCTGGGCGTACAGCGCGGAGACTAATGTAAAACTGGATCAGGATTTCAGCAAGCTTACGCCAAGTGGCCGTCATGGCGCTACTACTGAAAATGTAAAGAAATACATTGACTTTGCCTCTGCAAATGGTTTTGATGCTTTATTGGTTGAAGGCTGGAATGTTGGTTGGGAAGATTGGTTTGGCAACTGGAAAGAAAATGTTTTCGATTTCGTAACGCCTTATCCGGATTTTGATGTCAAGGAGCTTCAGAAATATGCAGCCTCAAAAGGTATCGAAATAATGATGCACCATGAAACTTCAGGTTCGGCCACCAATTATGAACGCCGCTTGCACAAGGCCTTTCAGTTTATGAAAGATAACGGATACAATTCCGTAAAGACGGGATATGTAGGAAAGATCATTCCGCGCGGTGAACATCATGACAGCCAATGGATGGTCAACCATTATATTCATGTAGCCAAAACTGCGGCTGAATATGAGATCATGGTAAACAGCCATGAAGCTGTAAGACCGACAGGCCTTAACAGAACCTTTCCAAATTGGATTGCTCAGGAGTCTGCCCGTGGAACTGAATTTGAATCAATGGGGGGATTGGCCCCGGAACATACCACCATCCTTCCTTTTACCCGGTTGATGGGTGGCCCAATGGACTATACTCCTGGGATTTTCCAGACCGACCTTTCCTATTATGGAACCGGCAGTAACCAACGCGTGAATACCACCTTGGTAAAGCAATTGGCCTACTATGTGACGATGTATAGCCCGTTACAAATGGCAGCCGATATGCCTGAGAATTACGCTCGTTTTCCTGATGCTTTCCAGTTCATAAAGGATGTTGCGGTAGACTGGGATGATAGTTATATACTTGGCGCTGAGCCGGGCGATTACATCACCATTGCCCGAAAGGCAAAGGGCAAAAACGAATGGTATGTGGGTGGAGTTACTGATGAAAATGAGCGGACTGCCGTTATTCCTTTTACCTATCTTCCTGAGGGAAAGAAGTATATTGCTACTATCTATGCAGATGGCAAGGATGCCAGCTATGACAAAAACCCTCAAAGCTACACCATCAGGAAAGTTCTCGTTACTTCTAAAAGTGTGCTAAAACAACCTATGGCTTCCAGTGGTGGAGTTGCCGTTAGTATTAAAGAAGGAAGTAAAGACGAAATGAAAGGCTTGAAGAAGTTGTAAAGGAAAGTTGGAAGCCTAATTTGCTCCCTGGTCGATTTAAGTTGTTAAAAAATTTTAGAAAGGGTCATCAGGTCTTTAAAAACCTAAGGTCCCTTTTTATTTTTCTATGAACAGAAAGCGCCTTCAGAGCAAAAAAGTGTTTTTAAAATTCCGTTTTGATTTTTATCTTTCCTGACTCACTCTTTCTTATTCCCTTCCAAATCAAACAACGCCCTCAAAACCTCTGATAATTGTTCTGCTTCTCCTCTTTGACAGGCAGCCTTCAGTTGAAGTACAGGAAGTTTAAGAATTTTTTGAACAATGCCTTTGGTAATGATTTCTACTTTTTGGCCTTCTTCTTCCGTAAGACTTTTAATGTGGCGATTGATCTCCTGTTGCCTTATTTTATCCAAAGCATCTTTAAATTCCCGGATCACTGACGAAAATTCTGTTTCCTTTGACCAGGCATTGAATTCTTCCATCATTTCCGTAACAATACTTTCTACTTGGGGAATTGCTTCCTTTCTTTTCTCCAACGCCTGAGATGCTTTGTTTTTAATGTCATCCACATTAAATAATAAAATCGAAGGAATTTCTTCAACAGATGTTTCTATGCTCCTTGGTACAGATAGGTCGATGAAGTATTTATGAGAAAATGAGGGACTCTTTTCCAGGCTTTTCTTTGTAAAAAACGCCTGAATACCCGGTACAGCAGAAATGACTACATCAGACTTTGTTATCTGTTCAGGAATATTTTCCCACTCCACCACTTGAATATTTTCTTCATCCGACAAAACATGCGCTTTCTCAATGGTTCTGTTCGCTAAAGTTATTGTTCCAAACTTCGCCTTTACCAGGTTTTTGTACACATCCGTTCCTATTTCGCCAAGCCCTACCAACAGTATTTGCGGATTATTTATTTCAGAAGCAACCTCTTTCGCCAATTCGACGGTAGCATAAGATACCGAAGCCGCCCCGTCTCTGAAGCTCGTTTCCTGTTGCACCCTTTTGCTGGCTGCGAAAATGGTGTGCATTAGCCTGTGTAAAAAAGGACCGGCCGTATTCGCATCAGCAGCATATTGATAAGATTTTTTTACCTGATTTGAGATCTGTAAGTCGCCGACAACCTGTGATTCCAATCCAAGGGAAACATTAAAAAGATGGCGGATTGCCGCCAAAGGATCATTTATTATATCAAAATAAGATTCAATAGCTGAAAGATTATATAATCCTTTCTCTATGCCGATAAGCTTTATTATTTCTTTGGAATAATCATTTTCCGAGCTATAGTATACTTCTGTTCTGTTGCAAGTGGACACAACAAGGAGATCAGAAGCCGGAATGAAGTTCTTTAACCGTTCCAGCAATTTACTGATATTGTCGTCGTGCAGTGAAACAGCCTCCCTGATCTCAAGTGGCGCGGTCTTATAAGATATGCTTATCGCTTTAAATGAGTTACTCATCTCCGTTTAAATATTAAGTTCGTTGGCCGGGAAGTTCACTCAGGACGTAAAAAGATAGGGGGACAGTTGCCTTGTTTCTAAAGTTTATGCTATTGAAGGTAGCACCGATTTCTCGCAAAGAGAAATATTGAAAATTTATAGCTTTCGAAACCCTAAATTAGAGAAATGACTTAACTATTAGATCCCAATTTTTACATTAAATAGAAAAAATGCAGGGGCGTGGATTTTATAGAGGAAGACTTAAATTTCGAACAAGGAATTTTGAAGGAAATTGATACTGCTCCTAAATTTTAAGGCGCTTCCGTATCCTTCCCTTTTAAAAGCGTACTCACCTTTTCAAAATTTACAAGTAAAAAATATCCGAGTATTATATTAAAAAATCTAATACCTAAATTGATCTTTATATCAGAGTTAACTCCAACCCGTGCAATTTGAGATTTAAAAGCAAGATATAATTTAGTTATAAATGTGGGGATATTATCAATCAAAAGGAGACCTCCAATTATAATTGCAGCCAGTTTTAAAATATTTTTAGAATCGAATTTTTCAAATTGAATAACTTTATCATCAAAGCCTTGGTCGAGCTTTAACCATTTTATAATGAGATCAGTATTCCTAATCAATATTAAAAACATTAGGGTTACTACAGAGATTATAACCAAAAGATAAATAATACTCGCTATATCAAATTCATATAAAGCAAAAGGAATATTACTTGGAAGAACACTAAATAAAGAAGTAATAAGGGAATAAAGCCCAAAGACTTTAATTAAAGTCCTAAAAAAATCTTTTTTCGTCATGGTTTAGAAAAGCGAAAAGAATACTTATTATTTCAAATCTAAAATACCTTTATTTTTTCTACATCCAATCTTTCAAAGCCAATTGTCCGCTAAAAATAATTTTTCCACTCCTGTAATACTTCGTACCACTCATATAAAAAGAAGGTAGTATGTAATGCCCACTACCTATTTTTATTCCAAGAATAAGGAAACTCAAAAACTCAAAATAATGAAAACAACTATTACCCTTATGGTAATGGGTATCCTCTCGTCGCTTACAATGTTTGCCCAGAATAACAAGGGTAAGGTAAGCGGCGAGATTGTTGACCCGAACAATAAGCCTCTGGCTTATTCCACTGTTATGCTTCTTAAAGCATCGGACTCTTCTTTGGTGAAGGGAGAAGTAACAAATGAAGAAGGAAAGTTTGCACTCGAAAGCATTCCCTATGGAAAGTATATTTTATCATCCTCTTTAATAGGTTATCAAAAATATTTTTCTAAAGAAATTTCATTAACAGAATCAAAACCAGAAATAAAACTTCCGGGGATCAGAATGAGCGAAGAAACTCAAAACCTGAAAGAAGTAACGATAATCGGACAAAAACCATTCATTGAACAAAAAATTGATAAAACGGTGGTAAATGTCGAAAACAGCATTGTTGCAACCGGAGGAACCGCCCTCGAAGTTTTACAACGCTCCCCCGGAGTAATGGTAGACAATGATGACAGGATCAGTCTCCGAGGTAAACAAGGAGTGATCATAATGATAGATGGAAAACCTTCGAATTTATCCGCTGCCGACGCAGCGAACATGTTGAGGAATATGCCCAGTAATTCCATTGAACAAATCGAACTGATTACCAATCCTTCTGCAAAATATGAAGCAGCTGGAAATGCAGGGATTATCAACATCAAACTGAAGAAAAATAAAAAAGCAGGGATGAATGGCAGCGTAAATGCTGGAACAGGCTACGGAAGGTTTGAGAAATACAACGCCGGTGCGGACCTCAATTACAGAGATAGCAAATTCAACTTATTTGCCAACTACAATTACAGCTACAACCATCGGTTTGGCTCCAACAAATTTGAAAGAAGAATAGGTGAAGGAGATACGGCCATTTATTTTGATCAATTCAATTATCGTCCGATGCTGTTCCAAAACCATTCTTATAAAGTTGGATTGGATTATTATTTAAATAAAAACAATACCATCGGGTTTATGGTCAATGGCTTTAAAACTTTCGGAGGATTGGATGTCAGTAACGATACGGAAATAAAAATGCAGCCGGAGGAATTGACTCCACCTTATCCATGACAAACTTTATTGACAACCAATGGGCAAGCATGGCCTATAATTTAAATTACAAATCTACCTTGGACACTTTGGGAAGAGAACTTACTGTGGACCTTGATTATTCTAACTACTCCGGTCAGGCCTTTGATGATATGGAAACACACTTTTTCAATAAACAAGGCAATGAAAATGCAATTCCTTTAATTCTCAGAAGTGATATCCCTTCCAATGTGGAGATAAAATCCGGGAAAGCCGATTATGTACATCCCATCAATAAAGACACAAAAATAGAGGCAGGAATAAAAACAAGTTTCGTTACCACCGACAACAACGTAAAATGGGAAACCTACAATGAAGGAAGCTGGAACGTAGATCGCGGCAGAACGAATCATTTTCAATACAAGGAAAACCTGAACGCCGCATATATTAACATTCATACACAATATAAAAAATTTGGTTTCCAGTTAGGGTTGAGGGCCGAACAAACGATAGCCAAGGGAAACCTGATCACTGAAAATCTTCAAAAGCCTGATACTTCTTATCTTAACTTTTTCCCCAGCGTGTTTGTTTCTCAAAAGATCTCTGAAAAGAATCAAGTCACTTATTCTTACAGCAAAAGAATTGATCGTCCAAGTTACCAAAACCTGAATCCATTCATTTATTTCCTTGATCCTTATGCCTATTTTCAAGGAAATCCATTCTTGAAGCCACAATACACACACTCTTTCCAGGTAGCGCATACGTATGATGGGAAGTTTATAACTACTTTAGGCTACAGCAATACTTCGAATGTAATGCAGCAAGTTACCGAGCAAAACGATGAAACCAAGGTGACAAAGGCGACCATGACAAATCTCGATAACTTCAAAAATTTGAGCCTGGGGATAAATGCGCCTGTAACTATTGCCAAGTGGTGGACGACCAACAACAACCTGAGCTTTTATTATAAAGAATATAAGTCCAGATACCTGGACGGAGAGATCAACAATACTGGCTTTTCCTGGACTTTGAATTCCAATCATAATTTCACTTTGCCCAGAGATTTTTCAGCAGAGTTAAGTGGAATGTATTTATCTCCAAACGTCGAAGGGATCATTAAAATAAGATCTATGTATGTGGTGAATATGGGAATTCAAAAAAACCTTTGGGATAAGAAAGCCAATATAAAATTAAATGTAAACGATGTCTTCAATATAATGAAGTTCAGGGGCACTATTGATTATCAGAATCAGCACCTTAATATTTTAGGCAAATGGGAAAGCAGGCTGGCAAGAATAACTTTTACTTACAGATTTGGAAAGGAAGACATTAAGCCGGCCAGAAGAAGATCATCCGGTGCCGAATCAGAACAAAACAGGGTAAACATGGGAGGCAATTAGAAGTTTTTAAGTTTAGTTAATAGTTGGAATAGTGCTTCCGGAGTCGGAAGCATTATTTTTTAGTGGGAAGAGGGGAGATGGAAGATGGAAAGATAAAAAATATTCTAGGGTATGGTTTAATATGTGAATTTCATCATTATTTTGCACTTCCGTTTTGAGAACATTATGCCGGTACTAAAAACAGTCTTCATAGGCTAATTAATTAAACTGAGTTATTTGTACTTCAAGCTTCAGGATAAGCTCTATAAATTGGACCGATGGGAAAAAATACTCGGTAAGAATAATGAGTTTATTTAGAGGAGGTTTAAATGAGTAATTTAAAAAACTAACGATGTTTTATTCCTTAAATCACTCTTTTATATATTCAAATTTATTTCCTGCTTGATCCAATATCATTTTATTTTTCTCCGGAATGAATGTGACCTTAATCATTGCCTGCTCATTTTTAAATTGATGTTTTTCATAAGGCTCCAAAAGTAATGGTGGCTGACCTTCCGCTTGTCCAATTAAATTGTTGTCTTTTATGAAAATAAAAACCTTTTGATTGAGTTTGGAACAATAGTAGTTACCTGTATAAGAAGCTAATTCTTCATTAGATAACTTAATTTCTTCAAACACAGGCATATTAAAATTCCTTCCAAAATAAATGCTTATAATTCCCTCCATCGTTTCCTTCATCGGCATTAGGTGGCCATTACTTGTCAGAGCGATAGAAACCTTTTCTTTCGGAAAATACACCACAGAGGATTGGAAACCATCTATTGCTCCATCATGGCCATATCCAACTTTGTCTTGTAAAAGGAGCTGTCCTAATCCAATTCCAAAGTTTTTTTCGTCATATCTTAGCATCTCTTTAAGGGAATTCTCCGACACTACTTTTCCTGAAAAAAGGGAATTATAAAATCTATTCACATCTGAAGGAGTAGAAGTGAGAGCACCTGCACCCACCACAATGCTCAAATTCGTTTCTGGTGATTGCACCCACGCAGTAGACCTTACATAGGAGTACGCTTCGTTGTTTTCGGGAATAATTCTGCCTCCATAAAACGTGTTTTTTAGCTCTAAAGGCCCAGTAATTCTTTCTTTTAAGATTTGAGAAAACTCCTTATTCTCAATTTTTTCACCAATAAAAGAAAGTAAGACATACCCAGTATTAGAATATTCTGTTTTCTCGCCTGGTTGAAATACACTTCCATTTTTAATAAATAATTCCACCAATTCGGTTTTGGTTTTGGGCTGGAAGTGCCAGTTAAGAAAATCTTTGGAGCTAGTAAAATTGTAAAGTCCACTTTGATGTCTTAGAAGATGTTCAATTGTGATTTTTTCGGAGTTGGATAATGAAGGAAAATAATCGGCCAGCTTTGTTTCAAGCTTAATTTTTTTTTCATCTATTAGTTGCATAATGATTGCCGCCGTAAAGGTCTTTGAAATAGATCCTATCCGATATTTTGTTTCCTGATTAGCAAGGGTACTGTCTTTTAAGTTCGCATACCCATATGTTTTTTGATAAACCTCTTTACCATCCTTAAAAATGGAAACACTCCCCATTCCTCTTCTTTTGCTTTCAACCAAATCAAAAAAGCGATCCATTTTGGCTTTTTCGAACTTGCCGTCTTTATTACTTTTATTGCAGCAAAAAAAAGTGATTAAGGTAAAGGCGATTAGTATCCTACAGAGTTTCATTTAAAAGAATCAAAAAGTAAAGCTGAATTGCAACCAGGGCTTTTGTTCAATTTAATACTTTTAGATTTAATTCCAAATATCGTCTTGATTCAAGGGCCCTAATAAACTTGAATTTATGTATTTTACCCTTTTAAAGTTTGGCATTAGTATCTTACTTTTATGGCTACTTTATAGAACGACGACAAGAATAGTAGACCTCTGTTTGAAATTAATTTATCCTTAAAATACCTTTATTTCAGACACAATTCAGCGCAATATAATGCAAGCTTCAGAAAATACTCGCGTTCAGCGGTGGCCAATTCTTCTTTTGCAAAAACCTGATTTAATGAAATGGGTTTCTTAGCATTGAATTTTCGGTAATAATTGATCTTTTCATATAATTCTTCACACATGATCACTACCCAATTTGGCTTATTCACCTCCCTGTTAAACCCTTCAATGGTATTTTGAATGGAGTTATAATACCGGATCACGCCCATAAAGTAATTAGAGATATCCTGAAAATCCTTCGATTTTAATAGATTGGAAGGAATAGATACTGTTCCAGATTGCTTTTTACTGCTAGAAAATATGTTACTTATTAAGGAAAGGATTCCCGCCATTTAATCTTCAAATGAATAATAATTGAGAAACTTCAGATGTTTTCTATTAAAACCATTAATAGAAATGTAATCTTATCCAAAAGCAGCCAAATTAAGAAAAATGAATATTACACCCATAAAAAAATCTCTTGCTACGTTAAAGTTAACACTACCTTCCCTACAGTTTTCCCGCCTTTAAATATTTCCAGTGCTTTGTTCATCTCAGAAAACGCATATTGATGCCCTACTTTGGGGGCTGGAAGATTTAATTTTTCAATTTCTGTCAATAATTCTTTCATCAACTCATTCCGCTCATACAGCCAGATTAGGTTAAAACCCATCACTGATTTATTGGCTATGATCATGCTAAGCGGATCAAATTTTGGTCGAAAGAGGTATTTGGGAATTAAAGTGAAATAATTCGGTTTGTGTGAAGATGGGGTGAACTGAGCTGAACCATAGGAAATAAGGCGTCCCATTGGCGCCATGGCTTCATAACTGTATTTGAGGTATTTTCCGCCGGTGGTTTCGAGTACCAGGCTCAATTCTTTTCCTGATAGCGCATTTTTTAAATCCTCCCTGAATTGGGGTCCCCGAACAATTCCTTTGTCAAACCCTTCCGCTTCCAACACAGCTAACTTTTCTTTATGACCTACGACCCCGATGGTATAAGCATTAAACTTTTTTGCAATTCGATTGGCTTGTAAACCGACGCCTCCTGCTGCGCTGTGGATCAATACCGTTTGCCCTGCCTGAAGGTTGCCCAAGACCTTTAATGCATAATAGGCAGTAAGCGTCTGAACGGGAAAAGCAGCACCTTCTTCAAACGTCCAGCCCTTTGGAAGGGGCATTAAATAATCAGGATCGGCTAAAATATGGCTGTCATAACCACCAAATCGGGTAACGCCGATTATCTTTTGTCCTTCATGAAATAAAGGAGAGGCGCTAGCCAGCACTTGCCCTGAATATTCCAGTCCGGGAATAAAAGAACCTTTGGGCGTAGCGCTATACAATCCCATTACGGCGAAAATGTCCGCATAATTCAACCCAACTGCCTTTACCTCAACCAGCACTTTGCCTGCTTGTATTTGTGGAATGGGTCCTTTTACATACTTCAAGTTTTTTAAAGAACCGCTTTTTTCAACCTGGTAAAATTCTCTCATATTTTAACAAAAATCCTTAACAATTTACCTTAAAATTTCCCCTTTAAAAGAAATTAAAACAATTATTAATTTGATTAACGAATGGCTAACTCCTTGTTCTTCTTTCAAGCTGAATAATCCTTTGCGCAAATTGAATTTTTAACTCGCTAATGAAGTCCATCGGTTCATTATAGGTATCGAGGACCACATAAGTATAAGAAGCCTTCGTCTCTTTGAGTGAAGCTGCCAGTTCATTCTTTTTCTTTTGGAGAAAGCCAAGTAAAGCAGCAGTATCTTTAATTGAAGCAGGCTCAAAAACCACATGAGACATTGCATTTCCGCTTATAATATGTTCATGAAACTGATTCAGCTCCTCCAGATTCCCGCTTTTGTATAGGGAATTCAGTTGAACAGTCAAATCAGTTGCCCGTTGGCTCTTTTCTTCATTTTCATTGACAAATTTATCAGGATGCACATGTACAATTGCCTCCTTATATAGCCGCTTCCGTTCATGTTGTTCATTGACCGACAAAACGGCTTCCGATTTTACCCGGCTTACTTTTTTTATTCCCTGAGGCTCTTTGTGGCGTTTGCCTTTCTTCTTCTGTTCCAGCCTCTTTGCCTTTTTTCCTTGCTTTTGTTTTTTATAAAGCGCTGTCAACTCTTGTACCCGCCGGATTTGCGCATGAAGTTGTGACCGGATTTTAAATTCGAAAGCATTTAACCTGGCTTCTGCTTCCTGCAGTTCATTTTCTAATTCTGCTATTTCATTCTCCAGGTTTCTAATACTGTCGTTCGAAGAGTTACTGTGTAAAGTGATCCGGCCGGACATAGAATTCATTAGAGCTTATTTTGAAATCTTCAGGTAGAGATCTTCTACCTTTTTCCTTGCCCAGGGCGTCTTCCTTAAAAACGTCAAGCTTGATTTGATGCTTGGATTTTCATTGAAACATTTGATGTTGATTTTGGCTCCTAATTGAGCCCATCCATAATGATCCAGCAATTGATTTAAAATTGCTTCCAATGTTTTTCCGTGAAGAGGATTATTAGGTTGCTGTGAATCCATGAAGGAGTAAAATTAAGACATTATAAGTTGATTTTTTAAGAAGTCACTAGCATTCCTTTTTTGGGGATTTTTATACTCCATTTGACATTAAATAGTCTTTAAAAAAAATATTTTAAAAAAAATACAAAGGGGTGACATAAGGCTGTCACCAACCGTAGTTTTCTTTGTACATAAATAAACAAAACACTTAACTTTTTGAATATGGAAAACAACGTTATTAATGAAAATGAGCAAGCTACAGCTCTTGTAATTACGCCTGAGAACCTGCTAAACCACTGGCAGGGACATCGCAAATTAACCCGTAGGGTAATTGAAGCATTTCCTGAAGACAAGCTATTCAATTATTCAGTAGGTGGGATGCGTACTTTTGCAGAGCTGGCGTTGGAAATGATCAATATGGCTGGACCTGGAGTGAGAGGTGTGGCTACCGGGACCTGGAAAGAATTCGAAGCTGACAGCCCTAAACCCAAAACAAAAGAAGAGCTTCTTAAGGCTTGGGATAATACAACTGCGGAAATTGATAGTTACTGGCCTCAG
>Ga0196965_1000955_pt1 | contig 12955 bp, 7 predicted proteins | sample S1_20metaG_FD_148668 | JGI IMG/M metagenome (GOLD analysis project Ga0196965, IMG submission 148668) | Soil microbial communities from Anza Borrego desert, Southern California, United States - S1_20 | ecosystem: Environmental > Terrestrial > Soil > Desert | place: USA: California | collected... | reverse complement strand
GATCAGCGCCGGGATGCCGGCGAAGACGATGCTCATCGTGGCCATCCGCCACCGCCCGGCCAGCTGCGCGCGGACCTCGAGGCCGACCAGGTCCTGGGACGTGTCGGCGAAGCGGCGCGACTGGGCGGGCCCGGCGCCGAGGGTCTTGCCCAGCAGCACGCCGCTGACGGAGAGCCCCTCCTCCACCTGGGCGTGCATGTCGGCCAGGTGCCGCTGGCGCTGCGCGGTGACCGTGCGGCGCATCCGGGCGACCTTGCGGGTCAGCGCGATGGCCGGCGGCAGGACGATGAGCGAGAGCAGGGACAGCCGCCAGGACAGCGCCACCATCGCGGCGATCGTGCCGACGACGGTGGTGGCGTTGGACGCCAGTGACGTCGCCGTCGAGGTGACCACCGACTGCATGCCGGCGATGTCGTGGGTCAGCCGCGACTGCACCTCCCCGCCGCGCGTGCGGGTGAAGAAGCCGAGCGACTGCCGTTGCAGGTGGCTGAAGACCGCCGTCCGCAGGCCGTGCATGACCCGCTGGCCGACCGTCGTCGACAGCCAGGTCTGCACCACGCCGAGGACGGCGGTGGTCGCGGCGACGGCGAGCATGCCGAGGACCACCCAGACCAGCAGCCGCACGTCCTGCCGCGGCAGCGCCTCGTCGATGACCAGCCGGACGAGGAACGGCGTCGCCAGCGCCACCAGGGACGAGGCGACGATGAGCACCACGACCGTGGCGACCTGCCAGCGGAAGGGGGCGAACAGCGCGGTCACCCGGCGCAGCGGCACCGGGTTGCGCTCGAGCTGGGCGCGGTCGGCCGGGTCGACGGTGCGACCCGGGCGCCCGCCTGGTCCTCTGGGGTCCTCGATGGCGACCACCTCCCGTGTCAAATGCTGAGGTTACCTCACCGTGAGGCAACGCCGCGGTCGTCGGTAGGATCCGCGCCATGCCGGACGACGACGCCGAGGCGCTGGGCGAGCTGCTCGTGCGCGTCACCCGCGGGCAGCGCCGGCGGTGGCGGGAGACGCTGGCGCCCTGGGACCTCTCCCCGCACCACGTCCGCGCCCTGCGCGTCGTCACCGAGCGGTCCGGCGCCCGGCTCTCCGAGCTCGCCGAGGCGCTGCACATCGCGCCGCGCTCGGCCACCGAGGTCGCCGACGCGCTGCAGACCCGCGGGCTGGTCGAGCGGACGCCGGACCCGACCGACCGGCGGGCGGTGGTGCTCGTGCCGACCGCGGAGGGACGCCGGGTGCAGGCCGAGATCGCTGCCGCCCGCGCCGCCGACACCCGCGACCTGTTCGCCCGCCTGGACGCCGCCGACCGCGCCACGCTGGCCCGGATCCTGCGCACGCTGGCCGACTGAAGGCCTGACGGGCCTGGGTCTACCGGCCCAGCCCGCCGCCTGGGCCACGCTGACCGTCGGGTCCCGGGACGAGGCGCGGGCGAAGGTGCTGGCCGACGTGCTGCAGCACACCCCCGACGGTCGCCCGAGTGGTCGCGGCCCGGTTGGTGCTCGAGGCCTCGCACCTGTTTCGCGGGGCGACTGCAGGCCCGAGCGCGTTACCAGGTGCTCATCGCTGACCCGGCTGGCCTCACCCAGGCCGCTGCTCTCGACCGGTACACCCCTGCAGGTGCACACGCACGGGTCATGCCGCCCTGGCCACGGCTGACCACCCTCACGGACGTGTCATGGGCCCCGCCTTCAGGGCGGGAGTCCACAGCGGCGACAGCTCGGGTCGACGACCGGGAGTAGTCAGGTCCCGCCACAGGACCTTCGCCGGAGCGAACCCGCTTGAACCGGTTCGTCACATTGAGTAGCTGTAAGCTGAACCGATAGTCATATCGATCTTGTAACGACTCGCGCACAGCCGGTTCCGGTCCGTGATCGTTTCGGTCCAGCCTCACTGCGATCTCCCAGCTCAGGTGGGTGGTCGAGCAGGTCGCATGTCCGGTTCGTTCCGCGTTCTCCGGTGAGGTGTGCAGTGGCGCCAAGAGCTCCTCGATCGACGGCAACAACCCGGCGGCGGCCAGGTGCCGACTGGCCCTTCCTCCGCCGCTCCGTGACCGTCGGAGCCATCACGACCGCGGTGGTGGCCGGGTCGGCCACCGGGGTGCTGGCCGCGCCGGCCAGTGCGCCGGTGGCCGAGGTTGCGGTCGACCAGACGCTGGCCCCGGTGCTGCACGGCAAGGCGACCGCGGCCGGCTCGGGCACCCAGTCGATCCGGTTCTCCGCCCGCACCGTCGGTGCGACCAGCTGGGACCTGCTCAACGCCGTGGCCGTGGCCGGCACCGACGCCTACCGGGCGCTGCCGGAGGGTCGGCTGGCGATCGGGCAGCGCTTCGAGTACCAGATCGCGCACTGCGACAGCACCGGCTGCACCAGCTCCCCGGTCAAGGCCGGCGCGGTGTCCCCGTCCCTGGGCGCCGGGGAGCGGCCGGGCGGAACCCGGCTGCCGCTCACCATCGGGGACCGGATCGACGGGCAGGTGGATGTCGGCTCGGGCAACCTGCTGCTGAGCAGCACCCTGTTCTCCCTGCCCCGCCGCTCCGGCGCCACCCTGGACGTCGACCTGACACACAACAGCGTCACCCGCCGCGGCGAGGCGCACTACGCCGGATCGGTCGGGCGGGCCAGCTCCGGCTGGCGGCTGTCCACCGGCCCGGACATACGGCTGCACCCGGTGGCCGGCACCGGCGCGGTGGTGTTCTCCGGCCCCGACGGGCTGACCGGCACCTTCACCCCCAAGACCGGCGGCGGGTTCACCGCCCCGGCCGGGTTCAAGATGACCCTGGCCGCCGTCACCGGCGGCGGCTGGACGCTCCTCGACCACGCCAGCGGCGACACCCACCACTTCGATGCCGGCGGGCGGCTGACCAAGCTGACCGACCGCAACGGCAACCCGGTGACGTTCAGCTACACCGCCGCCGGAGCGCTGAGCAGCATCCGCACCGACGTCGGCAGCGCCGGCGCATCCACGCTGACCTTCACCACCGAGGGCTCCGGGCGCGGCCGGATCACCGGGATCACCCAGACCGCCGACACCGGCACCGTGCGGTCGGTCACCCTGGCCTACGACGCCAACGGCGACCTGGCCGCCATGACCGACCCCGAGGGCCGCCGCACGGAGTTCCTGCACGGCTCCACCGGCAACCTCAACCGCGTCACCGCCCCCGGCGGAGCGCAGACCTCCTTCGGCTACGACGAGCTCGGCCGGGTGCAGACCAGCACCCAACCCACCGCCGCAGCACCGGCCGGCGGGGTCACCCGGATCCGCTACGAGGCCAGCCGCACCCTGGTCGCCGACCCCAACAGCGACCAGGGCGTGTCCATCCTCGACGCCGCCCGCAGCACCTACCAGCTCACCGGCGACGGGCGGCTGCTGGTGGCCAGCGCCACCGACCCCGCCGGTCACGTCCGCTCGGCGGCCTACACCCCGCAGCTGGACGTCACCACCGCCACCGACCCGGCCGGCACGGCCACCTTCGGCTACGACCCGGCGGTCAACGGCGGGGAGTCACTCACCAGCACCCGTAGCGCCACCGGCGCCGGCTCGGCGTTCGCCTACGGCAACACCGCCGCTGCCACCCGCCACCTGCCTACCGCGGGCACCGACGCCCAGGGCCGCACCTCGACCTACACCTACAACGGCGCCGGCAACCGGCTCTCGGCCACCGACGCCTCCTCGGCCCAGGCCAACGTCACCCGCAACACCGACGGCACGGTGGCCACCTCCACCAGCCCCACCGGCGCGGTCACCTCCTACGGCTACGACAGCCTCGGGCAGCTGACCAGCGTTACCCCGCCGGCCGGCACCAGCCTGGGCAAGCGGACCTGGACCTATGACGGCTACGGCCGGCTGGCGTCCTACACCTCCGGGCGCGGGGTCACCGAGACCTACAGCTACGACAAGCTCGACCGCATCACCAAGGTCGACTACTCCGACGCCACCACCGACGTCACCTACACCTACGACGCCGCCGGCTGGGACGACACCCGCACCGACGCCTCGGGCACCACCGCCTACGACCACGACCCACTCGGCCGGCTCACCGCCCATTCCAACACCGCCGACGGCGGACAGGTGCACCGCTACACCTACGACCCGGCCGGCAACCTGACCGGCACCACCGGCCCCGAAGGGGCGCTGGCCTACAGCTACGACACCCGCAACCTGCCCACCGCGGTCACCGTCGACGTCGGCCCCACCATCGGCTTCGCCCACGACACCACCGGACGGCGCACCGACACCTGGTACGAGACCAACACCGCCCGCACCAGCTTCGCCGCCCACACCCACACCGACTACGACGCCTCCTCCCGCGTCACCCGAGTGTGGACCTCCCGCGCCGGCAACGACGCCGACCGGGTCTCCGACCTCTCCTACTCCTACGCCTCACCCGGCCCCGCGGCCTGCGCCGACGCCCCGGCCACTGGCGCCGACACCGACCTGCGCTGGAAGCAGACCGACAACCGCACCGGCAAGGTGACCACCTACTGCTACGACCGCGCCAACCGGCTGGTCGCGGCCACCACCCCGGGCGGGGACTCCTTCACCTACACCTACGACACAGGCGGCAACCGCACCCAGGCCACCAAGAACGGCACCGTCGTGCAGACCCTGACGGTCAACCCCGGCGACCAGATCACCACCGCCGGCTACGCCTACGACCGCTCGGGCAACATCACCGCCGCCCCCGCCGTCGGCTCCGGCGCCGGCTACAACGGCGCCGAGCAGATGACCACCCGTGACGGCATCAGCTACCGCTACGCCGGCACCGACCAGGTCGAACTCACCGCCCAGACCGGCGGGCTGGACTACCCCGGCCAGCGCAGCTACAGCTACGGCCGCACCGACGCCAACGGCCTGCCCCTGGTCGAGACCATCACCACCGACCCGGGCCGCACCGGCTACATCTACGACCCGCAAGGCACCCCGCTGGCCCTCTACACCCCCTACGGAGACGCCTACTACCTCGCCCTGGACGGCCTGGGCTCCCCCGTCGCCGCCCTCGACCACACCGGCACCCTGGCCGGCTCCTACACCTACGACCCCTACGGCCAGTCCACCGCCACCGCCCACAACGGCCACGACGCCATCGACTTCCAGATCTACGGCTTCGCCGGCGGACTGGACGACCCCACCAGCGGCCTAATGCACTACGGCCACCGCTGGTACGACCCCACCACCGGCCGCTTCACCCAGCAAGACGCCCTCGAGACCCTCGCCGACCCCACCCGCGCCAACCGCTACGAATACGCCAACAGCAACCCCATCAACTACATCGACCCAACCGGTCTCGTCTGCACAGCTGTCCCAGACGGCTACGGCCGCGTTAGCTTTGTACCGGCCTGCACCAATCATGACGCCTGTTACGCTGGCGATTCGCCGCGGTCGACATGCGACTTCGTCTTCCGGCTTCAATTGGAACGCGCATGCGCCACGGAATACAGAAGCTACGCTGAACGGTCCAGCCGGCGTCTATGCTTCAACCGCGCGCGAACCTACTACTATGGGGTACGCCTCGCTGGTTGGTTGTTCGATTAACAGTCCGAGCTGCGCCCCCATCGGACGAGGATGCACGGAGGTCGCTCGTGAATACCGGCAGTAGGGTTGGGGTCATCTTGGCAAGCGTCGCGGCGGTCTTGTGGCTCGTTGTCGGCGCATCCGTCCTCTTGACGCCTGCAGAAGAAGGGGCAAACATAGGGGCCGCACTGGTCGGCATCTTAGGCATGGGCCTTTCTATCGCCGCTGCCGCTTTTCTGATCATTTCGGCAGACCATGCATCAGTAAAGATGGCCGCAATAGTGTCGATAGCCGCATGGGCCCTATTCGTGACGCTGACCCTTAATAGTGAACTTCCGGATACTGTAGGATTTGGACTGGCTGGTAGTGCGATCTTGGCCCTGTGCGTGTCCGCTGGCCTGGCGATAAAAAAGCCGAGTAGTCATTAGGCTCCCGTGCAAGTAGCCCCTCGCGCGATCCTGCAGATTCCGGCTGTCGGCCTTCACCTCGGCCGCGTACCGGTCGACGTACTCCGCCCCCGACAGGTCGCGGAGTTCGTTCATAACCCGGTCGGTGAGCCCGCGCAGTGTCGCCCGGTCGTAATCCGCGCTCTCAGCGCGTGTGACGTGCAGTGGTCGTCCTACCCGGACGACCACGCGTCCTGGCCGGGGTAGGCGGCGCCCGGTGGTTGTAGTCGGTCGGTGCCGAGGACTGCGATGGGCACGATGCAGGCGCCTGTGGAGAGGGCCAAGCGCGCCACACCGGTCTTGCCGCGGTACAGCCGGCCGTCGGGTGACCGGGTGCCCTCTGGGTAGATGCCGAGGACGCCGCCGGTGAGGACCTCGCGGCCGCGCCGCAGCGCCGCCTCGGCCGCGCGACTCCCGCGCGGTCGAGTTGAGGAAGGCGCGCTTGAGCCAACCCCAAACTCCGCGCTCGGTGAAGAACTCCGTCTTGGCCAGAAAGGTGACCTGTCGGTCGGTGAGCAGCGGCGGAAGGAACTGGTCGGCGAAGGAGAGGTGGTTGCCGGCCAGGCTCACCGGCCCGCTGTCCGGGATGTTGCCTGCCCCCTCGACCCGAGGCCGGAACAGATCGCCGTCCTGCTCTTCGAGGGAGTGACCGCCCTCGACGCCGTCGGGCCGTTCCAGGTGCTCAGTCACCTGCCCGGCGCCGAGGTGCTCCTGGTCGGCGAGGCAGTAGGCGAAGTCCGCACCGAAGGCGGCCACCTCGGCCTGATGGTGGACGCCGCTCTTCAGGACGTGCCGAACCCCGACGTGATCGTCGTGCCCGGCGGAATGGGACACACGGCGCCGCTGGCCGACGGGCCAACCCAGCGCTGGCTGATCAAAGCCGACCGGACCAGCACCTGGACGACGTCGGTGTGCACCGGCTCACTGGTTCTAGGCGCAGCCGGCCTGCTCCGCGGACGGCGCGTCACCACCCACTGGCTCGCACTCGACAGGTTCAGCTCATGGGCCGCCGAGCCGCGGACGTTATGTTGCAAGGAACAGCAAGGGTCGACTCAATCACGGTCTCCGCGGCGGTGTTGTTGCTGTCTGTCGCGGACGTTGTGAGCGCTGTTGGGATCTGCGCGTGTTGTGGGATCTGCGCGTGTTGCCGCGTCGATTATCTGGGCCGCCGGCCAAACCATGGCAGTGTCCGCCAACCCTTAAAGACCGGGTCGCCGACGTGCGCGACGACCCGGGTAAAGCTCACTTCTTCTGTGCGTTGATAATTAGCAGTATTATAAGCAGCTCTGGAACATTGAATCCATTTTTACCTCCTCCTCTCTAGCGCCCGACCTCCTTTCTCTCAGAGAACTGCGGAAATACCCGGAAGCTAACTACAGTATAGCGCGGAATGGCTTTTGGTGCAACTCTTTAAAATGGCATACGAAACATCGACATAGCCGACCGCATAGCGGCGCGAGGCGACCTAGCCCGTCGAACTCCAGCCGCACGCTAGGTCGACCTGTCGCTCCCCGACCCAGCCATCTCAACCACGACGGGGACGAGCCATCCTGGGTACCTCAGGTGTCTGAGGAGTCGGCTCGTCCTCTCCGGCTCGTCTCTCGGCCCTTGCTGACCCGCAGATAAAGGACGTTATCTGCGGGTCTGTCGCATCTCCCGGCTAGCGTCGCGGGCGGCGCGGTCAGCGCCGAGGGCGCTGGTCTACTCCCCCATCACGACCTGCAGCGGGTCGGCGGGGCTCGATACGGTCTTCACCGTGGCAGCTGACTGCGCGGTCGACTTCCGTGGTAGCGACTGTGGCGTGGCCGCGATCGGCCGGTGCCTGACCTGCGGCAACGCGTTCCGCATGACCCACCAGGCGCGCGAGAACAACACGCGCTACGTCGATCAGTGCTGGCCCGCTGGGTCGACGACGCCCGCGTGCTGACCGCCCGGTGAGCGAGCCGCTGCCTGTCCCCATCGCCTCCGCTTTCGAGCTGGCGCGACCGGCGCCGCCAGCCGTTCCCGCGTCGGTCCACTACTCCCCCGTCGCCGCCCACCAGCTGTCCACCCTCGACGACCTGGTCACCGGCTTTCTGCTGTGCAAGCGCGCCGCCCGGTCCTGAACCGCCTACGCCGCCGCCCTGGCCTCCTGGCGCACCTGGTGCGACACGGTCGACGTCGACGTCCTCGCCGTCGGCATTCACCACGCCGACGCCTACCTGCGACTGCTCGCCGAGACCGGCGACCCGCGCACCGGCCGCCCGCTCGCGGCCGCCAGCATCGCCCGGCGCACCGCCGCGCTGCACGGCTTCTACCGCTACGCCACCCGCCACCGCGTCGTCGCCGGCTCCCCGTTCACCGACGCCGCCCGTCCTGCCGCGAGGTCCGCGCCCCGCTCGCTGCCGCCCGCGCCCACTCCTCTCGCTCCGCGGCGCTGGTCAGCCTGCTGCTGCTCAACGGGCTGCGGATCAGCGAAGCCCTCGAGGCCCGCATCGAGGGCCTCTCCTACGACCGCGGCCACCGGGTGCCGGGCATTCGCCGCAAGGGTGACCGGCGCGCCAAGATCCCGCTCACCCCCGAGTTGAACACGCCATCGGCGACCGATCACCCACCGCCGCCCAGGACGCCTTCGTCACCACCCGCGACCGCACCTGCCGGTTCGTCAGCTGCGGACAGCGAACCGGCTGGGCCGATGTCGACCACGCACATCTGCGACGGAGCCACCGACTGCATCGACCCGTGCTGCCTGTTCAGCAGCCACCACCGGCTCAAGACCCACGTCCGCGGCCGACGGTTGGTTCTGGACCCCGACGGGACCCTGCACGCCACCACCCCCTCCAGGGTCACCCGCACCACCCGACCACCCGGCATGCGCCCACCGGCGCCCGACCCACCGAACGCTGGCAGCGCACCATCGCCGGACGACGATCCACCGCCCTTTGACCCGCACGACGGCTCGTGTCGGCTCCGCACCGCCGAGCCGACACGCCCCGGGTTCGTGACGGCACACGACACCGGCAGCCCAGGACCGCCGGACAACGGTTCCCGACGGCGCCGGCGGACAGAGGCCCCTGCCTCCACCACTCGCAGGCTCGCGGCGGGACCCTGCAGGGGGCCGGTCCGTCGATGAGCCGCACGGCGCGTCGCACCTCCCACGGCGTCCGGTCGCGGTGCCACGATCGGCACGTGATCGAGCCGGTACACCCCGACGAGCTGCGCGTGTCGGACCCCGAGCGGGCCGCCGTCCAGGAGAAGCTGCGCCGCGCCGTCGCCGCGGGCCAACTCGACCTGCACGCGTTCGACACCCGCGTGCAGTCGGTCTGGGCCGCCCGCACCCGCGGCGAGCTGTCGCGGGTCACCCGCGACCTGCCCGAGCCCCCGCCGGAGCCGCCGTCCCCGCCGCCGCTGGGCCGGTGGTTCTCCGACGACGACGCCGGCACCGCGATGCGGGTGCTGATGATCATCTGGGCGAGCGTCGCCGCGGTGAACCTGGTGGTCTGGGGGCTGGTGACGGTCACCAGCGACGGCGGGGTCTACCCGTGGTGGATCTGGCTCTCGGTCCCCGGTGCCGCCCTGCTCGTCCTGTACGTGGTGGGCATCGGCCGGCCGAGGCGCTGACGCGGTGCCCACGACCCTCACCCGCCGCCAGGTGCTCGACCTGCGGGTGCACGTCCAGCAGCTCGACCGTGCCTCCGGCGACCTGGCCGACACCGCCGTCCTCGACCTCGGCGTGCAGGACACCGGGCCGGACGGCGGGCGGTGGGCGCTCGTGCTCCGCGGCGTCGACGTGGCGGCACTGAGAGGCGACGAGCTGGCCACCGTGTGGACGATCCGCGGCGCTCCGCACCTGTACCGGCGGGCCGACCTGCCCGGGGTCGCCGCGGCCACCGCGCCGTTCTCCGACGCGGACGCCGGCAAGCGCATCTACGACGCGGCCAAGCCACTCGTGGCCGCCGGGATCGGCAACCTCGAGGGTCTGGACGTCGTGGCCGCGACCATGCGGTCGGTGGTCACCGCCCCGATGGTCAAGGGCGAGGTGTCCGGGCGGCTGACCGAGCTCCTGCCCGAGCCCCACCTGCGGTTCTGCCGGCCGTGCGACGCCACGCACGTCCACGAGATGCCGTTCCGGCTGGCCGCGCTGCGCGCCGGGCTGGAGCTGGAGGCGGGCACCTCGCCGCCCGTGCTGCGCCCGGTGCCGGGCCTGGCGCCCGCGCCGGAGGTGCCGCCGCACCTGGACGTCGTGCGCGGCTACCTGCGGCTGCTCGGCCCGGCCACACCGAAGCTGGTCGCCGGCTACCTCGACGCCCCGGTCAAGGACGTGCAGGCCCGGTGGCCGGAGGACGCCGTCGAGGTGACGGTGGACGGCGAACGCCGCTGGCTGCTCGCCGAGGACGCCGCCCGGCTGGACGACGTCCCGGCCGCGACCGGCGTGGCCCTGCTGGGCCCCTTCGACCTCTTCCTGCAGGCCCGTGACCGGCCGCTGCTGGTCGTCGAGCCGGCCCGGGCCAAGGCGCTGTGGCCGGCGCTCGGCCGGCCCGGCGCGGTGCTGGCCGAGGGCGAGGTCGCGGGCACCTGGCGGCCCCGCAAGGCCGGCTCGTCGCTGACCGTGACGGTCGAGCTGTGGAGGCCGGTGACGCGGGAGGCGGTCACCGCGGCCGCCGAGCGGCTGGCCGCCTTCCGCGGGATCGCCCTGAAGGCGGTGCAGGTCAGCGACTGACCGGCGGCGCAGCCGCCCGGGCACGGACCTCGGCCACGGTGGTGACGGGGTTCGACAGCGTGCCGACCTCCTCGACGACGACGTCCACGACGTCCCCCGGCCGCAGGGTGAACTCCAGGTCCGGCACGAGGCCGGTGCCGGTGGAGAGCACCGCGCCGGCCGGGAAGTCCTGGGCGCGGAACAGGCACTCGACCAGCTCGTCGACCGTCCGGCGCATGCGGGCGGTCGACGTCGTGCCCTCGAAGACGGTGGCGCCGTCGCGCAGCACCGCCACGGAGACGTCCAGCCCCGACCAGCCGGGCACCTCCCAGGCCGGCCGGATGCCGGTCGCGAGCGCACAGCTGCCCGCGTAGACCTTGGCCTGCGGCAGGTACAGCGGGTTCTCCCCCTCGATGTCGCGGGAGGAGACGTCGTCGCAGACCGTGTACCCGAGGACCTCGCCGGTCGCCGTGACCACCACGGCGAGCTCCGGTTCGGGCACGGTGACCGAGCAGTCCGGCCGCACGGCGATCGGCTCGCCGTCGGTCACCACCCGCCACGCGACCGACTTGAAGAAGAGCTCCGGGCGGTCGGCGGCGTAGACGCGGCTGTAGACGTCCTGCGTCTGGCTCTCCTCGACCCGCGCGTCCATGGACCGCTCGTACGTCACCCCGGACGCCCACACCTCGGTCAGCCCGTCGACCGGCGGCAGCAGCCGCACGTCCGCGACCGGCACGCCGGGCTCGCCCGCGGCGGCCAGGACCCGGTCCCGTGCCGCGGCCAGGGACTGCCCGAGCAGCTCGGCCATGCTGCCCACCCCGGGGACCGGGCGCACGACGCCGTCCGACCGGACGCCGACCTGCGGCACCCCGTCCACCAGGTGTCGGACGAGGTGTGTCACCGCGCCGGCCACTGCCGCACCTCCACGTCGTACTGCCCCGGCAGCGGGGGCGCCGCGTGCCGGACGCGCCCACGCGGACGGCCGTCGAGTCTCTCGGGCTGCAGCGGCGACCCGGGGAGCTGCACCCGGCCGAGCGTAGGGTGCTGCACCTCGATCAGCAGCCCGAGACCGAGGTCCGCGCCCGGGTGTGGACGTCATCGCGCGTCCGCACCTCGCCGCCGGGACACGGGACCAGACGGAGGTCGCAGCGTGACCGCATCGATGCAGGAACTGGCCGCCCAGCTGCCCGAGGGGGTCCTCGTCACCGACGAGGCGACCACCGAGGCCTACCGGTTCGACAGCGCCAGCTCCTGCCCGGCGGGCAGGCCCCTGGGCGTCGCCCGGCCGACGACCACCGAGCAGGTCCAGGCGGTCCTGCGCTGGGCGACCCGCCACCGGGTCCCGGTGGTGCCGCAGGGCGCCCGCACGGGGCTGTCCGGCGCGGCCAACGCGGTGGACGGCGCACTGCTGCTCTCCCTGGTGCGCATGGACCGCATCCTCGCCGTCGACGAGGTCGACCAGGTCGCCGTCGTCCAGCCGGGCGTGGTCAACGCCGACCTGTCCCGCGCGGTGGCCGACGTCGGGCTGTTCTACCCCCCCGACCCGTCGTCCTGGGAGATGTCGACGATCGGCGGCAACCTGGCCACCAACGCCGGCGGGCTGTGCTGCGTGAAGTACGGCGTCACGGCCGACTTCGTCCGCGGCCTGGAGGTGGTCCTCGCCGACGGCGAGGTGGTGCGGACCGGACGGCGCACCGCGAAGGGCGTGGCCGGCTACGACCTCACCCGGCTGGTGGTGGGGTCCGAGGGCACCCTCGGGGTGATCACCGAGGCGACGCTGGCCCTGCGGCCCGCACCCGAGCCCGCGCTCACCATGGCCGCGGTGTTCGACCGGACGACCGACGCCATGACCGCGGTCACCCGGATCATGGCCTCGGGTCTGCGGCCCTCCCTCATGGAGTTCCTCGACCGCGCCTCCCTGCGTGCGATCCAGGCCTACCGCGACATGGGCCTGCCCGTGGACGCGGAGGCCATGCTGATCACCCAGTCCGACCGCGGCCCGCTGGCCGCCTCCGACGTCGCGGCGATGGGGGCGATCTGCGCGGAGTTCGGCGCCGCCGAGGTCGCCGTGGCCGAGGACGCGGCGGAGTCGGCGATGCTGCTGCAGGCGCGGCGACTGGTGGGCCCGGCGGTCGAGGAGCTCGGCGTGACGCTGGTCGACGACGTCGCCGTCCCGCGGGCCCGGCTGGTCGACCTGCTGCTCGGCATGGAGAAGATCACCGCCGACACCGGCGTGCTGGTCGTCTGCCCGGGGCACATCGGCGACGGCAACATGCACCCGACCGTGGTCTTCGAGCGCGGGAACGAGGGAGCCGCGGCA
>Ga0196965_1000954_pt1 | contig 12959 bp, 13 predicted proteins | sample S1_20metaG_FD_148668 | JGI IMG/M metagenome (GOLD analysis project Ga0196965, IMG submission 148668) | Soil microbial communities from Anza Borrego desert, Southern California, United States - S1_20 | ecosystem: Environmental > Terrestrial > Soil > Desert | place: USA: California | collected... | reverse complement strand
AGCAAATTTTTGAATTGATATGTTGGAAGCTGAACTTCTTTTCGCCTTAAAATGATCCGATTTTTTTTACCGGTTAGCATGCTTAAAGCTTTTTCATCAAATTCCGGAGCTATTAAAACTTCAAAAAATAATTTATTAAGCTCTTCAGCTGTCTCAAAATCTACTTTTTTATTGGTAATTATTACGCCACCAAATGCAGATACAGGGTCAGCTTGCAAGGCTTTCAAATAAGCTTCTTTAGGCGAATTGGCTGAAGCTGCTCCACAAGCATTGGTGTGTTTCAGAATGGCGTAGGTAGTTTCTTCAAATTCATCTATTAAACCTACCGCAGCATCTATATCTACGAGGTTATTGTATGATAACTCTTTTCCATTCAATTGATCAAACATTTGATCCAGCTTGCCATAAAATATTCCTTTTTGATGAGGATTTTCCCCATATCGTAAAATCCTGGAAGTATTTATACTGAATTTAAAGTTTTCTCCAAAACCACCATTCTCCTTATCCAATTTGGAGAAGTATTGATAAATTGCAGTATCGTAATGGGAAGAATTATTAAAAGCCTCTAAAGCATAATGTTTTCTATCTTCAATAAATGTAGCACCATTTTGGCTGCTCAGTAATTCATTGAAACTTTCGTATTGATTTCTTGAACTTATAATAAGGACATCCTTATAGTTTTTTGCAGCAGCCCTGATCAATGAAATTCCCCCAATATCAATTTTCTCAATAATATCTTCATGAGATCCACCGCCCGATACTGTTTCTTCAAAAGGATACAAGTCGACAATTACAAGATCAATTGGCGGGATGTTATAACGTTCAGCTTGTGCAACATCCTCATTAAGCGCTCTTCGGTATAATATTCCTCCAAATATTTTTGGATGAAGTGTTTTTACCCTTCCACCAAAGACAGCAGGGAAACCGGTAAGTTCTTCAACAGCATTTACGGGAATTTTAAGATCCTCTATGAATTTTTGTGTGCCTCCTGTAGAATATAGTGTAACTCCTAATTGATTAAGTTTTTTAATTATAGGTTCGAGGTTATCCTTGTAATAAACAGAAATTAAAGCAGAATTGATTTTTTTTAAAGACATGAATGGGGTTTAATTAGTTATAGGCGATGCAAAACTATATATTTTTAATAATGTTTTCTATTACTTTTGGATAGAATTCATGTTCTAATTTTTGTATTTTTCTTGCAAGTGTCTCACAAGTATCTCCCTCTTCTACTAAACACTTTTCTTGCAATATTATCCCACCTTCATCAAAGTTCTGATTGGCAAAGTGTATGGTAATTCCCGATTCTTTTTCTTTATTTTCGATTACTGCCGTATGCACAAAACTTCCATACATTCCTTTACCACCATATTTAGGAAGCAACGCTGGATGAATATTCACAATTCTATCAGGAAAGGCTTCTATAATATTATGAGGCACAAGCCATAAAAAGCCGGCAAGAACGATAAGATCTATTTTATGCGCTTTCAGATAGTTTAAAACTTTATCAGACTCATAGCAATCCTTACGTGAAAAAACCATCACTGGGATATTAAAATTTCTTGCCCTTTCTATGACGTAGGCATCGGCCTTATTGGTAAGTACACAGGCAACTTCTGCTATTTCAGATTCGCTGAAATATTCAAATATTTTTTGCGCATTACTTCCAGAACCGGAAGCAAATATCGCTATTCTTCTTTTTGACTTTTCCAAGATTAAATAAATACCATACTAAGCACTCCTGCCAGCATTATTCCTTTACAAAGATTACTTAAAAATTTAAAATCCCGCCGTTTATCGGCCTGATTTAATTTGTAAATCAGGAATATATAAGGGACCATCATTCCAATAAAATAATAATAAAGAGACGTATTGTTTATAGCGCCGGAAATCAGAAAAATCACCGACGCAAAAAAAACCATGATTGAATAAATAAAAATTTTAACTTTCCTTATTCCCCATACAATGGGTAACGTTTTACAATCAAACTCCTGATCTCCCCGCATGTCTTCCATGTCTTTAATAATTTCTCTGATCAGGGAAATAAAAAATGCGAAGAGTGCATAAAAATTCACTAAAAGCATATTCCGCCCGAAAAAAAAACCTACGATGCTAATGGAAAGACCCGTAAGTATTGCAACACTCAAGTTTCCTACAAATGGCAATCTTTTTAACTGATTGGAATAAAGCCAAAGCCAAAACGCACAGAAGGTGACTATCACTCCGATTTTTAATCCTAAAATCAGCCCTAAACCAATACCAATAAAGTTTAAAATGGAATGCAGGATCATTGCCTGCCTTCTTTTCAAAAACTTTCCGACCACTACCCTTCTTGGTTTGTTGATGATATCAATCTTTATGTCATAATAATCATTGATAATGTAGCCGGCGGAAGCAATTGAAACGGTTGAAAGCGAAAGTAAAAACAGGTAAATATTTTTAAGGTAATAAAGATATTCTGATGATGGACCTATCAGGAAAATAGCTACGAAATATTGAGAAAAAACAATTATTAAGAGGTTCGGATACCGGATGAGCCTCAAAAAACGGAGCGTTTGAAGGTAAAAAGCTTTTAACCTGTGATTTCTTATTCTCATTTTTCTGTCTTACTAAAAACAAAGCCGTTCTAACTTTAAAATTAGTGAGATTGAAACAAAATGTTTAGTCTGTAGAGAAAAGGATTTCCCCTAAGTACGAGGACTAAGCTAAAAAAGACTGAATTGACTGATGTATCTTAAGACAAACAAAGTCAATTCAGTATCAATTCTTTAAGCTTGTTTTGACTATTAGAAAGACTGGAAATGAATTTCTGATATTTTTTGCTCCCTTCATATTCACTATTAATCTGCTCTTTATTGATCATCCAAAGCGAAATATTCTTTTTCTTTCGCTGTACTGAACAGTAAATATAATAATGACGGCCTTTTTGCTTTACGTATTCTTCAACTTTATCATCACGATAAGCAGTTAGCATTTGAAAGGTTATAACACCTCTTTTATAACTCACATGGATGTCAGCGGCTTCTAATTTTTTACCCATTTCTTTGGAGATTGCTAAAATCTCCAAAGCCGTATGCCCTGTCGCCTTAAATTGAATTTCAAAACATTTTAGATTCTTAATCTTTCTTAAGGAGTCCCCATCTATCGCTTTTCCCTCAATATGAAAAAGGGTAAAGGAAATTGTAGGTTGGATTTCTCTTATAGATTTAAAATTGGGTCGCGCAATTAACATTGCCTAGCTGGTTGATGACAAATAAAGGTAGAATAAAATATTATCAACTTTTGTCTAAAATGCGCATTGAAAAGGAGTGGTAATATTTAGATAAAAAACGAAAAACTTTTATACCCATTAAAATTTCACCTATATAACTTTTGCCTGTAACATAAATTACAAGTAACTAATAATCAAACAATTTAATTATTAGTTACTTTAACAAGTTAAAAAAAGATCTTCTGATTTTCCTGCATATTTAGGATAACATTTGGTCTTAATTATCAAAATTCCGATAATTTACCTCTTTGTTAAAAATCTAAAATAATGGTCTAAATCATTTACAAATGAGGCTATGGAATAAAAATGCATCAATTGAAATATTACTTCCTGGTCCTGATATTTACTTATATTCCACCTGAACCTCCGTTATATTTTCCTCCGAAGCCGGACCAACGATTTTGGAATAAATTTCCCGGCAATTTCCTGTTAAACTCAATCCCTCTACATGCATCTGTGGAATTACATTGTCGTACACGTCTTTGATCGATAGCCAGGAACCTTTATGGATCACTGAAATACATTTAAAAGAGGGAAGTGTTTTAAACTTAAATTCATCATCCCTTCCTGGCCTGTCCACTGGAAATACGATTTCCAATGTAAAAGCCGTATCCGGATTACCATCTGTTCCATAATAATTCCATTGTATAGGACCCAGAATCTTTATTTGTTGTTTGGAAGCCTCTTTCTTAAGTTTTTCATCTACTCGTAAGGCGAGTATATTATTTAATTTATTCAAGGTGGTAATTTGAGAATAATAAATAACGTCCGTTGGTTGTACTTCTTTAGCGTGCATAATTGTAGTTGTTTATTTCATGCAAGACTAAAGGAGGGTGATGACAAGGGTATGTCAACCTAAAAATAATTGATTTAAATTTTTATACTTCGACAGGGGCTAATTCTTTACTGAAATTCTCCAATGCCGCCTGGGCGAGTGAAACCAATGTTTCCTTTAATTCTAAGGGCTTCACAATTTGAACAGAACAATTAAACAACAATAGCCATCTCCCAATATAATCCATTGATGGACATAAAAAGGTCATTTCAACAAAACCGTCTGTTTCAATCTCATCTACAAATCCATAATAGAACTTCTGATTCTGAATGTATTTTCTAACGTCCTTATCAAAGCGTACAACAACTTCAATGAGGTTTTCATTCTTAGATAAGGTGTCAAGATATTCCTGTAGTGAAGAGAAAGCGCCGGATGAAAACTTTTTATCCATAATCCTGAGTTCCCTAATCCTATCCACCCGGAAATCCCTGTAATCATTTCTGAGTTTACAAAAAGCGATCAAATGCCAGGCACTTGAATAATGGCATAAGCCAATGGGACAAATATCCCTTACTGTGTTCTGATTATTGTATATAGAGAAATAGGAAATCCTTAATTCATTTTTATTAATTATACTCAACTGGAGATCGGACAACCAATGGTTAGGAAAATCAGAAAAAGAGGAATGAGAAGATCTGGCAATATGAACGGATTTATCCAGTTCTTCCATTTTATCTTTATCGTTTTCTCTTAAAACAGCTTTAATTTTTATTAGCGCATTGGCAAATTCTTTTTGTAATGAAGAATCCGCCCATTTGTTCATAAGCTTAGCTCCCATTAGCAGCGCAGCAGCTTCTGCATTGGTAAACATAACCGGGGGCAAGTTGTATCCGCTAATAATAAAATATCCTTTTCCTGCTTCTACGCCTATCGGGACGCCGGCTTCTTCCAAAGACCTGATGTCTCTATAAACTGTCCGTAAACTGATGTCATATTTATTGGCAATTTCCGAAGCCCTTATTATTCTTTTGCTTTGAAGGTGTATAAGAATGGCGGTAAGTCTTTGGAGCCTGTTCATGGACAGAATTAAAATGAATATTAAAAATAATAATTCACAATTAAATGTGCCCCATAAAAATAGGAAGGATTGTAGAAAAGTATTCTAAAATTTCGAGTATTTAAATGATTTCACTCTAGGAAATATGTATCAATAGCCTGTGTTTTTAAATTTGGCGAATTAGAAAACTTGCATTGCTGAGGACTTAAGAATAGCGCAGTTATGTACAGAAAAACTTATTATCAATCCGCCATTTCAACTATTTCCATTAGTTTTTCCTCCGTTAATGGTTTGTAAATAAATCTGCAAACCGATTTAAAAACCATAGCTTTCTCTTTATCTTTTTCAAGACGAGAACTTGTCAGGATCATCACTTTTGTTTTAGGATATTTTTTCCAGTAAGCTGCCTCATACCTTTCTATAAAATCGAAGCCGTCCATTTCCGGCATCTTCAGGTCTACCAGCATCAAATCCGGGAAATTATTCTTTAGATCGCATTCCTTAAGATATTCTAAAGCATTCCAGCCATTATTTTCTATTTTATAGTTTTTAATGGCCCTTACATCTTCTATTATTGATCCGATTAATAAATTGCTTAACTCGTCATCATCAAGTAATAACAACTTTCTTACCTCCATTTCAGCAGTTTTCAATAGTTAAGATTATTTAATAAAAATTCGTTTATTTTATTTTGTCAGAGTTTTTTATATGCAACCTGATTTTTAAAATGAACGCGTCATTGTAATTTTAGTTAGGCAAATTTTAGAGATTATAGGAAATTGTAATCTTTAAAATCAACCTGCGGCTATATTTCTTTGCCTCACCACTTCATAAGTAACTACAGCAGTGGCTACAGACACATTTAATGAGTCAATTTTGCCAAAAATAGGAATTTTAACCAAATGATCTGCGACCTTTAAAAGATCATTAGAGATTCCATCTTCTTCAGATCCCAGAATTATGGCAACGGGAGATTTATAGTCCGCCTCGTAAATGCTTTTTTCAGCTTTCTCTGTACTTGCAACAATCTGAAGACCGGAATCTTTTAAGAATTTAATCGCTTGCAATAAATTATTCTCCCGGCAAATAGGTATAAAATTCAATGCCCCGCTTGAAGTTTTCATTGCGTCACTGTTTATCTGGGCGGCTCCTTTATCCGGAATTAGGATCCCATGCACGCCGGCACATTCTGCCGTACGAGAAATAGCGCCAAAATTACGAACATCGGTAATTCTGTCCAGTACAATTATAAAAGGCGTTTCTCCTTTGCTGTATGCGGCATGGATAATATCATCAATTTTGTAATATTTCACTGCCGAAATATAGCTGATTGCGCCCTGGTGATTCTTCCTGGTTATCTGATTTAATTTTTCTTCAGGTACTTTAGAAACCGGCAAATTATGTTCCTTGGCCGTCTCATATAATTCCTTTATTAAAGGATTATTAAGCTCTCGCTGGACCAGAATCTTATCAATTTCTTTTCCTGCCTTTATCGCTTCAATGATTGCCCTGATACCGAAGATCAGTTCTTTTTCAGATGGTCTGGGACTGTGAAATTTTTTTTGTGAGTGGAATTTTAAATTTCCGGGACTCCTTTTCTCCATAAATCAACTTTTTTATACCAATACTCCTCATACTCCGGATACCTTATTAACTCATGGTGATTATTGGAATATAGGTTATGCGTTTTTACAAATGTAAATTTAAGTTGTGACATTCCCTCTGTTTTTTCATAAACCCATTGTTCCTGCTCTCCATTTCTGTACACATAGGTAGGTTGCCCAAATATCATAAAGATCATTCCCATATCAGTTTTCCAGCCTTCTTTATAACCAGTAAACTTTTGGTTTGCTGCTTCTACCCTGTCGTAATAAATTTTAATTAGTCGTTTGCCGTCATTTGCATTTCCTCCATGTTTAAGCCAGTACCTGTCGAAAGCCTGCTTGGGTTCAGTACTTTTGGTGAGTGCACGAATTTCCTCTGTGGTAGAAATATAGACCAGGGACTTAATCAGTTGGTCGAGTTTAGTGTATTTAGGGTATTTACCTGTTTCTACCCTAAAGCCAAGCCCTTCCTGGTTCGCAGTATCTTTTTGAATCAAATAAAGCCCAGCGGTATCAAATGAAATCTCCTGATTTGTAGAAAGCACGTAGATACTATCGATTTCCAGCTTCTTTGGAACATTCCTTGAAGAAGTGGACATAGGTGCGGGAGCTGGCGGAAATTCATGTTTGATCAGGTTAACATAAATACTTTCAGAAGGCCCCTCCTGAAGTATCTTATACTTATTCCCGGCAATTATAAAATCGTCAAAAACAGGAACAGAGTCTGACAAGTTATACAAAATTCCGGTCCAAAAAACCGGCTTTCCTTCGGATTCCAATAGAATATCTTCTGTTACTTTAAAATCCGTTTTTTTGTCCGAAACATCTATGAATAAGTAAGGAGGAAAGCTTGAATTCCTGGAAATCTTGAAACTACAAATAAAAGCATTGTTAACCTTGTCTGTTGAAATTATAGAGACAGGAATGGAATCTACACTAACAATATTCTCACCGGAATACTCAAATCTTTGTCTATAGCCTATCTTAATATTTTTATAGAAATTCTTCACATCACTTTCCATCCGAAGCCGCCTTACATTCACTGAAAGGTAAATCTTATATTCGTTTTCATTAAAAGCAGCGGTATGCTTTATTATAATCGGAGAATTGTTCTCGTATTCGTAAGAATAATTATTAAAATTAGAAGTGGATTGTTTGGAAGTAGAAGCACAATTCCAAAATAGTGTTATAAATCCAAGGCAAAATACAGGTACAATCAGCCGATAGAAAGAAAAACTCAGATTAGCTTTGATCAACTTTTTATATTTTACAATAGGTGTATTCATTTTTTCAAATCCTTGTTCCTAATAGTAATGAAAAATTTATAAATATATTTGCAAACATTAAAAATTTTCAACGATTCTCCTTATAATATGGCCACATATACCACAGAAATCGCCTCGGCAACCATTGCTTCTGATAATCCCATCCACCAAAGACTATTTTTTGCTTATGTGGCAGCCCAGGATTATGTGAAAGGTGAGCTTTTGGAAATAGGTTGTGGCGAAGGAAGAGGAGTAGAAACCTTAGCCCCAAAATGTACTTCTTATACTGCTTTGGATAAGATTAATCCGGTAATTGAGGACCTGGCAAAAAGATACGACAATATTAATTTTATTTCGGCTTTCGTCCCTCCCATGAATATGTTTGATGTCATTGTAAGTTTTCAGGTTATAGAACATATTAAAAAAGATAAGTTCTTCCTCGAAGAAATTTACAGGGTTTTAAAACCTGGGGGAGTAGCACTGATCACCACGCCAAACATCAAAAAGACTTTAACCAGAAATCCCTGGCATGAACGCGAATACATCGACAAGGAATTAAAGGGCCTGGCAGAGAAAGTTTTTGATAAAGTGACTTTAAAAGGCATTCATGGCAATCAAAAAGTGATGGATTATTATGAGCGAAATAAAAAATCTGTTCAGAAAATCACTCGCTTTGATATTTTCAATCTCCAATACAGACTTCCCGCGCCGATTTTAAGGATTCCTTATGACATTCTTAACCGGATAAACAGACAATCCTTAATGAAAAAAGATAATTCATTGGTGAGCGATATTACTTATAATGATTATTTTATTTCTGACGATACGGAAACCTGTCTTGACTTCTTTGGTATTTTTCAAAAAAGAGGACTTTAATGATCTATGAATGCTGAAAAATTTAAATTCCGGACTGAAGTCAGCATTGAAAGGTTTCCATTTACAATCAATCATAAAACCAATGTTTTTTTGGCCGGTTCATGTTTTGCTGACATGATTGGGACCAAAATGAACTTTAACAAATTCAATTGTATTTCGAATCCCTATGGAAACATTTACAATCCTTACAGCTTATTTTCTCTTTTAAGAAATTCCTTAACTGATCGGGAACCTGACGAATCGAGTTACATTGAAAATCAGGAATCATGGTTCAATTATAATTTTCACTCCGAAATTTCAGGAAAAACTATTGATGAATTAAAAACTTCCATTTCTTCCATAAACCAGAAAACCGGGGAGTTTTTAAGGAAAACTGATTTTTTAATCCTGACTTTTGGAACAGCTTATGTCTATAAGCTTATTGAAGGAAACAACATAGTCGCGAATTGCCACAAGATTCCTTCAAGGTTCTTCAAAAAAGAATTACTTTCCCCTAAAGAGATCATTGATGAATTTGAAAAACTTCAAAAAGAGCTGCTGAGAATCAGGCCGGATTTAAAAGTTATCCTAACGGTTAGTCCCGTGCGGCATCTCAAAGATACTTTGACTTTAAACAATGTAAGCAAGTCTATATTAAGAACCGCAATCCATTATATTGTTGAATCTTTTCACAATGTTTTTTACTTTCCCAGTTACGAAATAATGATGGATGACTTAAGGGATTATAGATTTTATAAAGACGACCTGATCCATCCCACAGAATTTGCGGAAGAATATATATGGGATAAATTTTCAACTTCCAGTTTTGATAAGGATACTTTAGTTTTAATCGGGGAATGGGAAAAGGTATCACGCGCAATAAACCATCGGGCTTTTCATCCTGAGTCGGCAGCTCATCAAAATTTCTTGAAGGAAACTTATCTTAAATTAGAATCCCTTAATAAAAAGGCCGATTTTAGCGAAGAAATGAGGTCTTTAAAAGAAAAAATAATTTAAGGCGTTGAGAAATGAATTGGCGAGACGGACAAAATTTTTTGAGAAAGGTAACGATCAAAAAGGTCTTTAATGCAGCGAAGGTTTTCCTCTCTTATAAAATCTCAAAAACAACAGGGAAATTATTTCATAAGGGACTACCCATAAGTATTTCAATCGAGCCGACCACTTCCTGTAATTTACGGTGTCCTGAATGCCCCAGTGGATTGCGTTCTTTTACCCGCCCTACGGGAATGTTGAATTTAACTTTATTCCGGAAAATTATTGACCAGATGAAAGACCATGTTATTTATCTAACCTTATATTTTCAAGGTGAACCTTATTTAAATCCTGACTTTCTTAACATGGTGAAGTATGCCTCTTCAAACAAGATATACACCTCTACCTCTACCAATGCGCATTACCTTTCCGATGAGTCAGCAAAAAAAACGGTAGAATCAGGACTTGACCGGCTAATTATTTCTATTGACGGAACAACCCAGGAAGTATATGAAGTTTACCGGAAAGGAGGAAAACTGGATAAGGTTATTGAGGGAACGGAGAAAATCCTGAAGTGGAAAAAAGCGCTTAAATCATCTACTCCTCATATTATCTTTCAATTCCTTGTAGTTAAAGCAAATGAGGATCAGGTGGAAGAGGTGAATAAACTTGCAGGCATTTTAGGAGTGGATGAAGTGGTACTAAAAACCGCTCAAATATATGATTATGAAAATGGCTCTGAATTAATTCCGGAAAAGGACAAATACAGTAGGTATAAACAGACAAACAACGGTAAATGGGTATTAAAAAATAAACTGGAAAATAGCTGCTGGAAAATGTGGCAATCGTGCGTGTTTACCTGGGATGGGAAAGTACTTCCCTGCTGCTTTGACAAAGACGGGCAGTTTCAGCTTGGCGACATGAAGACGGATGCCTTTGATTCGATTTGGAATAACGATAAATATAAGGCCTTCAGGAAAAGCATCTTGAATTCCCGGAAGGAAATTGAGATTTGTAAAAACTGTACTGAAGGAACCAAAGTCTGGGCTTAGCTAATCCAAATACAAGAAAACACCCAGCGTAGCTTCAGGATAAAAAAAATCTTCTACATCATTATAAGAATAAACTGCATAATTATACCGCACATTAAAGTCAATACCTACTTTTTCAGATAAAGGAGCCATTATCCCTACCTCAGGCCTTACTCCAAAAGACCAGGAGTCTTTACCTTCTGCAAATGTTCCATACCACTTTTCATAATGAAGCTGATAAGCGCCGACTCCTATTCCTGCATAGGGTTTGAATTTTGATTCATAGTTTCCAAGATAATAGTGTCCTGTGAGTAATATAGGAATAGACCGGAAGAATCTTGTCTGAACTGCGGAAATCTCTCCATTATCGTACTTGTACAATGCCCGTTCATAGCTTTTACTAAAAGTATTCCAGCCGGTGCTTATTCCCAAAGAAACCTTATCAGTTAAAAAATATCTACCTTCAATACCAATTCCGTCAAACAGTTTGTTTTCTATAAACTTTCCCAGGTCTCCCAGTGGAAAACCAGCGCCATAAGAAAGTTTGATAATCCTTTCATTATATTGGCCAAAGCCTTTGGTAGCAGTAAAAAGAAAGAAAAATACGAAAAGAATTTTTATAAATTTCATAGTAAAAAGATTTGGATTGTAGCTGCAAGGATTTAACTGTCAGCCTAGAAGAAAGAAACTCATATTCGGGTCAGGTTATTCAACATCTAACCTTACCCACCATCGCTTCCCTTTAAATATGTGGACTGAACAAATAAACTCCGAACACCTTTAAGAATTCTTTCATCCGACGATAAAGTGCCTAACCCATCTATAAATTGTCCATTCCATACTACTTTCAACTGATTATTTTGAACCGGATTTTTAACATCTAACATATCAACGATCACACTTCCTCTTCTCACCTGATAGACATAATAGGAAGGATAATAATATCCGCCACCGTAATATGGATCGTAATAATAAATGGGTGAATAGTCAATTCCGGTATAAGAAACCGCCACTTTGGTTACCTGCAGACCTAAATCCGGATTTTGGGAAGAATCTACCCGTACATAACCTAGTTTCTGCATTTCATCACTGATTGCATTAAGAATAGCAATGTCAATGCTCTTACGTTCTTCAGTCCCCGAATCGCCAGGATTAGTTATGACATTCACAAAATCCGGTAAAGTGTAGGTTTTATAACTGGAAAAATCAACTTCAGGATCATAATTTGATACATATACATCTTTTTCCTCCGGCGTTAAGAAATCCTCAGGATTGGGTCCCATGCAAGATGTCGCAAGAACTGTAAATCCAAAAGCCATAAGAATCTGTATTTTGCTAAAATAAAAATAGTTCAGAAGTACGGTTTTCATCGGTATTAAATCTAATTCCTTTAAAAGAGTTAACGAAAAGATTGGTTTTCAGATATTATAAGGAATACTTAAATTAAATTTTTATTCAAAATCTCCATTACTACGGCTAATATTTGAAATGAATTCAGAATACTTTTGTTGGAACAATAGGAAAATCGCGGGGATAAAGTTGGAACAATCGATAAAGACGGACAACCAGAGCCTTCGGTTCTATTCCGATTTGTATTATTCTAATTTTTAAACTGCTTTCCTGGCGTTTTCTAGGTTCGCTGTAGGTTCGCTGTAGGTTCGCTCTTCCTTCGCTGTAGGCATAATTGGTATTATTTTAAGGTGTGTACTTCAAAAAATAAAGAATTTACCTTATTGTTTCGCTGGCATTCCATATTTCCCATGCTTTCTCCGCCTGAAAATGCAGCATTTCCAATCCATCCAAGGTTTTAGCACCTTTTGATTTGCCCATTTTCAAAAAAGTTGTTTCCCTGGGATTATATACAAGATCAAAAAGAAAATGCTGAGACGTAATTTTTTCATAAGGAATAGGCGGTAAAGTCTCAATTTTCGGATACATTCCCAGGGGAGTGGTATTTATGATCAGTTTATGAGACTCGACGTAGGATGCATTCAATAACTCTTCATAAGAAATGGTATTCTCAGAAGAATTACGGGAGACAGCTATGAAGGGAATATTCAGGGTTTTAAGACTGGCTTGAACAGCAGAAGACGCGCCGTCGGTACCTA
>Ga0196965_1000953_pt1 | contig 12963 bp, 11 predicted proteins | sample S1_20metaG_FD_148668 | JGI IMG/M metagenome (GOLD analysis project Ga0196965, IMG submission 148668) | Soil microbial communities from Anza Borrego desert, Southern California, United States - S1_20 | ecosystem: Environmental > Terrestrial > Soil > Desert | place: USA: California | collected... | reverse complement strand
TGCCAGGTTTCGGGATTGGAACATGAAGTTGGATGAAATCACCATAAATGCCCGGAAATGGGATATTGGAATTATTGTAGGCGTGCCTGCATGGATCCAGATTCTTATGGAGAAAATAATAGCTTATTACAACATCAAGAATATCCATGAAATATGGCCGAACCTTGAAATTTATGTTCATGGCGGCGTATCCTTCGATCCCTATAAAAAAGGATTTGAGAAATTATTGGGAAAACCCCTTACTTATATAGAAACTTATCTGGCCTCTGAAGGATTTGTAGCCTATCAGGCACAGCCTAATAAGAAATCGATGAGGTTGGTTTTAAATAATGGGATATTCTTTGAATTTATTCCATTCAACGACAAAAATTTTCAAAGTGATGGTGATATGGTAGAAAACCCTGAAACTTTAATGATCGATGAAATAGAGGAAGGAAAGGAGTATGCGTTGTTGTTGTCTACCTGTGCGGGAACCTGGAGATATCTGATAGGCGATGTGATAAAATTTGTAAGCAAAGCCCAGTCGGAAATTGTAATTACCGGAAGAACAAAGCATTATTTGAGTTTATGTGGTGAGCATCTCTCCGTTGACAATATGAATAAAGCCATTGAGCTGGTTGCTGATGAACTAAATATTTCAATTAAGGAATTTGCCGTAGCCGGAATTCCATTTGACACTTTGTTTGCTCATAAATGGTATATCGGAACAGACGACGTGGTAAGCGAAGAAACATTAAAGGAGTTGCTTGATAAGACCCTAATGACGTTGAATGATGACTATAAAGTGGAAAGAAGCGCTGCTTTAAAAGAAGTTATAGTGAAAATCCTTCCTGCCAATGCATTTTATAAATGGATGAAATTAATAGGGAAGGAAGGGGGCCAGAATAAATTTCCCAGGGTTTTAAAGAAATCTCAAATAGAAGAATGGGAAAGTTTTCTTAAGGAATTCAATCAAAATAATAGTAAATGATAGAAGCTCTGGCGCTAGGCTTAGGCTGTGGATTCACTTTATCTTTAACCATCGGGCCTGTATTTTTTTCCTTAATTCAAACCAGTATTCACAAGGGAGTTAAAGCCGGGATTATGATGGCAATTGGGATCATGTTAAGTGATTCTTTTTATATTTTTATTACTTATGCTGGTATATCCTCCTTAACACTAGACGACCTGTTGAAAATGGGGCTTGGATATGTAGGTGGAGCAATAATGCTTATTTTTGGTATTACTAATTTTTTTAAAAAGCCCGTATGTAAAACAACGGAAGGAACGCAGCCTTCCCAAAAGTTAATCACTTACAGCGTAAAAGGGTTTGCACTTAATGGAGTAAATCCTTTTGTATTTATTTATTGGATAGGTATCACAAGCTTCGTTCACCTTCAGGCCAATTTTACCACCAGCCATTTTTTTGTTTATTTCGGATCAATTATCCTGGTTGTGTTCGGAACGGATGTGCTTAAGGTATTTTTAGCCAGCAAGTTAAAGCATCAGATTACGGAAAAATTTCAGGAATCATTAAATAAACTTGTTGGAATTGGACTGGGAGGATTTGGGATATACTTAATAGTAATGACCTTTTTGGGTAAGGTTTAATAGCGATGACATACCTTATTTGATTAAAAAAAGGCATGTCATCGCTTTGTCATAACCAGGTCACAACTGGAATACTTTCTTGTTTGCTTGAGGTAATTTATTTATTATCATAATCTCAATATAATTTTGTTCGTTTAAGGAAGAAAAATAAAAACAATGTATAGTTTGAGAAGAATCTTTTTAAGTCTGTTTTTGTGCCTTCTGTTGGTGATGTGCAAAACAGTGCCACTTACCAACCGTAGTCAATTGGCCTTAATCCCCAATGATCAAATTAATTCGATGAGTTTTTCATCTTATAATAGTTTTCTCTCGGAGAATAAGGTTTCCAACAATACAGCCCAGACCAACATGGTTAAAACGGTGGGAATGAGAATTAAAAGCGCCGTTGAAACATATCTTGCCGAAAATAATATGTCGGAGTATGTAAAAGGTTTTGAGTGGGAATTTAATCTCGTGGAGGATAAAGCAGAAAATGCTTTTTGTATGCCTGGCGGAAAGGTGGTTTTTTATACAGGCATTATGCCAATATGCAAAGATGAAACAGGCGTTGCTGTAGTAATGGGCCATGAAGTAGCGCATGCCATAGCAAATCATGGAAATGAAAGAATGAGTCAGGGACTTTTGCAGCAGTTAGGTGGACTAAGTCTGGCCGTAGCCTTGCAAAGTAAACCTCAGGAAACACAGAATTTGTTCAACGGTCTTTATGGAATAGGCACCCAGGTAGGTGTATTGCTTCCCTATGGAAGGCTTCAAGAATCGGAAGCAGATCATTTAGGGTTGATATTTATGGCAATTGCCGGTTATAATCCTGAACAGGCTCCTGATTTTTGGGAAAGAATGTCTTCAAACAGTAAAGGGGCTTCTCCACCTGAATTTTTATCTACCCACCCATCACATGAAACCCGGATACAAAATTTAAAAAAGTGGATGCCTGAAGCCATTAAATACTATAAAAAGTCGTCCTGAAAAATGGGAACTTCCTGTATAATTGGTACCTGAGTAAAGAAATGCTATGCTATAAATCCTAAATTTATTTATTTATCTTTGTCTTTCTCCGGCTATCATAATGTTTAGAAAACTCATCAATACTATTTTCCCTAAACAAGAAAGAGACTACTCTGATAGTTATTACTATGACTATTATTATCGGTCTTCAGATAATATTGAGAACCTCTACAGAGTAATAAAAACAAAGGCATTTGAAATTCCCATTGCAAATGTTTTACATACCAATGAAGGCATCAGCCAGTTTCATACCTTGCACTTCCTTGAAAATGAAGCACAAATAAAGCGAAAACTTGGGTCTCCGACGAAGGTTACCAAAGTAGATGTGGTAAAAGATATTTCGGTAACCAAGATTAGCTACAGGAATTTTGTGCCCAATCTTAATATAAATATTTCCTATTACTTGCTTGACGATTGCTTCTATTTTGGGTTACTGGAAAGCAGGAATGAGTTTGTAGATATGCCTTTTACTTTTCATCCTATTCTTCAGGCAATAGAAGAAAAGTATAACATCAGAATCAGGAGGATTTTTGAACAAAATGGCATCATGAATGTCTTTCAATCCATTACTATCGTTGATCCTGATAATAACATGATTGTGATTGAAAGAGACAGCAAGCTTCGGCTTTACTATATGAGTGGTTCCATTTATTTCTATAAAATGATCTATGATATAGAAAATGGAATAGAAATAGAAAAAGAGAACTTAAAAGAGCTCCGAAATAATTTATTAAAGAAAATAGTATAAGCCTACCTAAGATTAAAGCTTCTAAGCTTGATTTCTGTTAATTTCTTTTTAGTATTTAGAGGAAAATCTCCGTTCATAACCCAGTCATAATAGCTCGGTTCTTTCGCCAGAACTTCAAGTACAGGCTTGTCTTTGTGTTTTCCAAAATTAAATACTTCTATCCCATTATTGTTAAACACCATCCTTCCTGCAAGATCCACCATTTTTGAAACAGCAAGATCGTGAAGACTTTGCATATCATTTTTAACAGGAGTGATTTCATTACCCTTGGAATCTTTTATCACCTTGCTGTCATATAATTTTATCTGTGCATCCAATACTTCAAGGGTAGCCAGAGTGTCTACTTCTGCGCTATGAGCATTTTCCAGTACTTTACCACAGTAGAACTTGTAAGCAGCGCTTAAGCTTCGAGGCTCCATCATATGATAAATTTTCTGAGCATCTATAAGTTTTCTGTTACTCACATCAAAATCAATTCCTGCACGTAAAAATTCTTCCACCAATAAAGGCACATCAAATTTTATTATATTAAACCCTGCCAAGTCACAGCCTTCAATGAATTGGGCCAGGGATCTGGCAATGTTCTTGAAAACAGGTGCATCCTTAACATCTTCATCATAAATGCCATGGATTAAACTGGATTCTATGGGAATGGGTATGGTAGGATTTACTCTTTTTGTTTTTACGATCTTTTCACCATTAGGCATCAGCTTGGCTATACATATTTCAACAATCCGGTCATGGCAAACGTTGACTCCTGTAGTTTCCAGATCGAAGAAGGCTAAAGGATTCTTAAGCTTTAAATACATATTAAATTGATTCGATAATTTTTTTACTTAGATCCTTTAAATTCAATCCGTTAAAATTCCCTGAACTCATTAACAATAGATTTTTTCCTTTCCAATTCTTTTTTAACAGATATTGTTCAAATTCTCCGGAATCTGTAAATACGATTAGCTTTTTGTCATTAAATGCTTGCTTTACCTCATCAACAGTAATAGGCGCAAGTTTTTTATGTTCAATTGTTTTAGGGTTGAAATAAACTATGGCTTCATCAGCAGATTTAAAAGTATTTTCATATTGGCTGAGAAAATTCTTATTTAAACTACTAAAGGTATGAAGTTCCATACAGGCCACCAGTTCCCTTTTGGGGAATTGTCCTTTTACGGCTTTTGCGGTTGCCTTTAGTTTGGATGGGGAGTGTGCAAAATCTTTATATATGACGGTTTCTTTATGCTGGCCCAGTAATTCCAGTCTGTTGGATGCTCCTTCAAAACTTTGAATGGCATTATAAAATTGTTCTGATGAAACGCCAATCCTGCTACAAACAGATTTTGCACCGTTTATATTTTTCATATTGTGGTCACCAAATACCTTTACAGGGACTTCTCCATTCTCAGTAATAAGATAAGACTGTCCATCAACTATTTTGTTTTTATGTGTTTGATATCCTATTGGTAGCACATCTTCTCTTTCTTTTCTGCATATAACCGTGGCAAGGTCGTCGTTTTCGCAGAAAATCAAAGTACCGCCTTTGGGTGTAGAATCTGCGAATAAATCAAATTGGCGGGCATAATCGTCGAATGTGGGGAAAACATTTACGTGATCCCAGGCGATTCCGCTTATTAGTCCGATATGATGCTGATAATGTAAAAATTTCGGCTTCGGATCCAAGGGGGACGAAAAATACTCGTCACCTTCAATTACGATAATTGGCGCATCATGGCTTAACTTCACCATGGTGTCAAAGCCCTGGATTTGAGCGCCGACCAGATAGTCAAACTTTTTATTGTTAACCTTCAGCACATGGAGGATCATTGAAGTAATGGTCGTCTTTCCATGACTGCCCGCAATAACTATTCTTTGTTTGTCCTTGTTTTGTTCATATATATATTCAGGGTAGGAATATATTTTTAATCCTAATTCCTGTGCTTTTAATAACTCGGGATTATCTTTTCTGGCGTGCATTCCCAATATTAAAGCATCAATATCTTTGGTGATTTTTTCCGGGAACCAACCATCCTTTTCTGGTAATAGGTTATGAGATGCAAGTCTTGTTTTTGAGGGTTCAAATATCTCATCATCCGAACCTGTAACATTATGTCCTTTAGTTTTTAATGCTATAGCAAGGTTGTGCATTGCACTCCCGCCAATTGCAATAAAATGTATAGTTTCTTTCTTGTTTGTCATTCCAGATAGTTAAAGGTAAACGATTTGAAAAGCATTTTACTCTGGTTTATTTTTCTAAGATTGTGAAAAAACGTAGTAAAAATAAGTAGAAAAAAATAGATAGAGGTAAAGATTTTGAAATTTGACAGAAATTAAAAAATGGGGGCAATCAGTTTTATTTTGCAACAAAAAAACCGTAAAAGGAATTGACTGATTTAGAATGAATTATTTGATTCCGGACTATTGGGTAATGTAATTTCAAAGGTTGTTCCTTCTCCGAAAGTGGAATATACCTCTATTGAACCGCCTAGTTTTATAATGCTTTCCTTTACAATATACAGCCCCAGGCCTGATCCTACATTTTTTGTTGAGGCACGATAGAACATCTCAAAAATTCTTTTCACATGCCCTTGTTCTATGCCTTGCCCATTGTCGCTTATCCTTATTTTTACTTTTTCACAGGTTATTGTGATTGCAATATCCACAGAAGGAGGTCTGATATCGGGATAACTATAACGAATTGCATTTGATATTAAATTGTTAAAAATAACAGACAACCGGCTTGCATCTGAGTAAAAAGGTTCATTGCCTGTAATTTCAATACTTGTTTGAATATTTTTTGCTTCGTCCAGGTACCTCAGATCCTCAAAAGTGTCTTCAATGATTTTCCGGAAATCGATTGCTTCATATTTTACCTCAACCCTGGAATTGCGTGAATGATGGATTATTTCCTGTATAAATCGGTCGAGCTTGTGAATGCTTTTGGTTACGAGGTCCAGGTATTTGATCTTTTCCAGATCAGATTCATTGATCTTTAGGAGATTGGTAAGCCCTAATACAGAGACAAGTGGCGCCCTTAAATCGTGTGAAGCGCTGTATACAAAACGGTCCAACTCTGAATTGATTTTTTTAAGCTCCTCATTCTGTTCCATTAATTGTTTTTCGGCCTGCTTTCTCTCTGTAATATCGCGCACTGAAGCAATAATGTATTTATTTCCTCTTATAGAAAATACAGAAGCAGAAATTTCAACATCTATAACTTCCCCGTCTTTTCTTTTTCCTTTGGTTTCATAAATATTTGGTATTTCCTCACCCTTTAACCTTTTCTGACTATACTCGGAAATAATCTTCATATTGTCATCGGCAATGAGGGAGGTAATGGGGTCACCCAAAATTTCTTTTTGTGATTTATAACCAAATAGTTTTACCAGGGCATCATTTACATAAAATACTTTTTCATTCAACTCTACCACAAATCCGTCCCTGGAAGTATTGAATATTGTCTTAAACCATTCTTCACTTTCCAAAAGTTTTTCCTCTGTTTCTTTCCTGGCAGTAATGTCAATTACAATTCCCTGAAGTTTTACAGTTTTGCCGGATTTGTCTTTTATTGGACTACAAATATTGTTAAGGTACTGAATATTGCCATTAATCATTCGTCCACAATCCAGGTTGAAGCCCTCTCCCTTTTCAATAGCTTTTGTCAGTGATTCTGTGAGCAGGTCCCATGATTCAGGAAGCAATTCAGATTGTATTTCTTCTGCAGAAAGCGGCCCGTTTTTTACGTTTCTTTGCAAAACATAAAATAATTCATCTGACCAGGATAATTGCTGAGTAATAAGGTCAAACTCCCAACTCCCCATTTTAGCGATCCTTTGTGATTCTTTTAAGAAAGCTTCACTTTTCTTCAAGGCGTTTTGTACCGCCATCCGGTCGGTTATGTCTCTCGAATTGATTACAATTCCATCAACTGCCGGATCTTCTAATAAGTTGTTGTAGGTTGACTCTAAAATAACATAATGCCCCTCTTTGTGCAGGAACCTATTTTGAATGGTAATAAGGTTTGAAGTATTTGTGATTTTTCTAAGGGTACTTTCCACCAAAGGCAGGTCATCGGCATGAATCAAACTATTCCTGGTTTTCCCTAGCAGTTCCACGGAAGTATATCCTAATATTTCTTTTATCGAAGGACTGATATAAGTATATCTCCCAGCCGTATTTAGTATGCTGATTATATCTGAACTATTTTGAAGAAGGGAGCTGAATTGGGCTTCTCTTTTTATAAGGGCATCTTCTACCCGTTTTTTTTCTGTAATGTCAGTTATTGCACCTATTATCCTCACAGGCTCCCAAGCGCCATTATACATTACATATCCTCTGTCGATAACTATAGCGTAAGACCCATTTGCCTTCTGAAAACGGTATTCGTGGGTCCAGAAAGATATTTCATTCCGAATGTTCTCATTTATGCTTTTCATTAAGGAGGGCCTATCCAGGTTGTGGATTTTGTCCAACCACCATTCTTTAGTATGGTCTACCTCTTTTATCGAGTATCCGAAAAGATTATACATGCCATCATTCCACCAAAACTTTCCATTTGACAGGTTCCATTCATAAATGGCATCATTGGTTGACCTTGAAAGCAAATGCACCCTTTCTTCCCGTTCCTTCAATACTTTCTCCGCGTTGATCCTTTCACTTATATCCCTTATAATATGAGTGATCCCTACCTTTTGGTTTTCATTCCATAATGAACTGAAGGAAAACTCAAAGGTTTTCCGAATCCCATGGATATCAAATTCCCTTATTTCTGAAAAGTGATCCTCGTAAATTGCTTTATTTCCTCCATCAATTATAATTTGCCTTTCCGCAGGGTAGTCTTTCAGAATATCACTGACCGATGCACCTATTGTAAGATCTATATTGAAAAGCTTTTTAAACTCTGTTTTATATTCCTTATTGAAGGCAGTAAAGTTGTAATCAATATCAAGAGAGGCAATAAGGACTTTTGTTCCTTCCTCACCTGGATTTGTTTTATTTCTCTCTAGCCTCATTAATCAGGGAATGGAATACGTTTGGAGCTGTGTTTTTAATCAAAAAAAATGGATTAAGTTGAAAGCCAATTTTTTTTGATTAAAGTTATGGGTAGAGTTTATTCTATGCAAGGGGCTTTATTTTGTTTTTATTAAACTGCAAGTAAGAAAAAAGAGGTATTTAGTGTATTTTATAATATTTTTAATATCAGAAAGTTAGCTGTTATCTGAAGACTAGTTCCCTTGGAAGGCTCTTAATCATTATTCACAAATTGCAGTGCCCTCATTTCTGACCAGTATAAATTTTTATTATTGAAAAGTGCAAAGCCGCAATGACCTCCTTCCGTTGGAGCTTCAAAATAAATGGATGGATGGTCTTCTAATAAGTGGAAGGGGTAACATTCTTTACTTAGAAAGGGGTCATTTTGAGCATTTATAATTAGCGTTTTAAGTTTGATGTCTTTTAAATAATATAGAGAACTACAGGTTTTATAATAATGCAAAGCATCTTTAAAACCATGAAGTGGTGCAGTATAATGATCGTCAAACTCTTTAAGTTTCTTAATGCTGTCAAAAGCTGTTATGTTAAGTTTTTCAGGCATGATTACTGATTTTGCCTTCACCTTTGCTTTGAGATTCTTCAAAAACCTTCGGGAATAAATATATTGGGAGGGCTCAGAAATTTTAAGGGAACTTCCATATAAGTCCATTGGAACCGAAAAAACAACAGCTTTTTTGACTTCAGCAGGTATATTCCCACCTTTTTCTCCCAGGTATTTCAGCGTAATGTTGCCTCCGAGGCTGAAACCCATTAGAATTATTTTTTTATATTCTGTTTTTGTTAAAGCATGTTGTATCACTAATTCCAGGTCATCCGTTGCCCCACTATGGTAAAACCTTAATTGTTTATTTACTTCACCGCTACATCCCCTGAAGTTCCAGGCTACACAATCCCACCCTTCTTTTGCAAACGCACTTACCATCCCTTGAATATATGGACGATAGCTATCGCCCTCCAGCCCATGTGACAAGATAAGAAGCTGGTTATTATATTCTTTATGCCAGTCCAGATCCAGAAAGTCATCGTCAGGCGTCATTATTCTTTCCCTTTTGTAATTTACGCCCTTTACCCTGCGAAATATGGCCGGAATAATAGTTTGCAGGTGTGAATTGAATAAAAGAGAAGGAGATTGGTAGTCTGACTTTAAAATAGGCATTTGGGTAAGGAGAATCCCGGTTTATGAAAGCAAAAAAGGAACTGTCCAAAAAGTCTTCGCAAATTTATTTCTATATCTTTAAGTCATTTACTAATAGATGCTTAAGGTGCTGAAATAAATTCAGCAAGACAGAAAAACGTACTTTTTGGACATTCCCCTTAATTAATTAACAAGATTATTTTTTAGCGGCCCTTACAGCTTTTACATCTGCAAGCGTTACGGCTTTGCCCTTATTACCCCAACTGTTTTGGATATAATTAACAACATCTTTTATTTGCTCGTCATTTAAACCAAAATCAGGCATTTGACTATTGTATTTTTTCCCGTTCACTGTTATTTCGCCAGACATACCATGCATTACAACCTTAATGGCTCTTTTTGTGTCAGCAAGAAGATAATCCGATTTGGCCAGTGGTGGGAAAACACCTTCCATTCCTAATCCATTTTCCTGATGACAAGCTATACAATAGGTAGAGAAAACGGTTTTTCCTTTCTTTATGCTTTCCTGTAAGTCTGCTGCAGGAGTTTGCAAGATGGTTTTTGGCGCTTCACTGTTAATTAACAAGGGGAGATTTAAAATAAATAAAATTGCGGCAATCGAAATCTTTATCATATCAAATTATATCATTTTTATAACACTATTGAAAAACGGTTAAAGTTATGTAAAGAACGAATATTTGAAAAAAAGATTTCTATTGAACAACTTCCATAGTATATTCCGTAAACAAAATTAGAAAAGGAAATATTTAAGATGAGAGAATTGGCAATTTGATAGGTATATTTAAGCAACAAAATCCAAATGATTTTTCCTCGAACCTCATACCTCAACCTTTTAATTAACTATGGCATCCTTTAGTGATCTTATAAATTCTGATAAACCTGTACTGGTAGATTTCTCTGCGGAATGGTGCGGCCCATGTAAAATGATGGCCCCGGTACTTAAGCAGGTTGCCGATGAAATCGGTGATAAAGCAAAGATTATTAAGGTCGACATCGACAAAAATCCTCAGGCTGCTTCAAGCTACAATATTCAGGGAGTGCCTACATTTATAATCTTTAAGAACGGTCAGGTAAAGTGGCGACAATCTGGCGCCATGCCTCAACATCAGCTATTGGAAACGCTTAAAAAATTTGCATAAAAGTTCAAACCTGTAATTCGTGGGTTTATAAGGCGATGAGAAGTATTTTATAAGAACGGTATCCATTTCCCACTTCCCTCTTCCAACTTCTCCCTAATTACTTCCTATTCATGCGGAACTTTGTACCTTGAAAAATAGGTTTTAAAAATCGAGGTAAATAATTGTCAACATTTTACTAAATTTGCACCTCAATTTATCCTTGATTCTAGTATGGACATTTCAATAGAACCTGTCTCAGGTATGGAAGAATTGCTAAAGTACGTTCAATCGCATTCAATTGAAGAATCTTTGTGGTACCTAAGCAGCAGGTTTAAAGATAAAATTGTTTTCTCTACAAGCTTTGGATATGAAGACCAGGTAATTTCCCACATTATCTTTGAAAATAAAATTCCTATCAGGGTATTTACTCTTGATACGGGAAGGATGTTTCCTGAAACCTACAAGGTGATGAATTCTACCAATAACAGGTATGATACCAAGGTTCAGGTATATTATCCGAAAAATGATGCGGTCGAAAAAATGGTAAGCACCAAAGGGCCAATGAGTTTCTATGACTCTGTAGAAAACAGAAAAGAATGTTGTTTTATTCGTAAAGTAGAGCCGTTGAACAGGGCATTGGCAGGGATGGATTGCTGGATTACAGGTATCAGAGCTGACCAGTCAGGTAATAGAAAGGAAATGCTTCCTGTGGAGTGGGATGAGTCTCATAAATTATTTAAATACCATCCACTATTCAACTGGACGTTGGATGATGTGAAAGCATATATCGAAAAATACAACATTCCATATAATGTGCTTCACGACAGAGGTTTCCCCAGCATAGGATGCCAGCCATGTACCCGTGCTGTTGCACCGGGAGAAGACGTCAGGGCAGGAAGATGGTGGTGGGAAAGCGACTCTAAAAAAGAGTGTGGTTTACATGTACATTAAAATTAAAAAGGCTTAGACCATAAATCAGGCAATGAACAAATATTATTTAGATTTCTTAGATCAGTTAGAGGCGGAAGCAATCCATATTATGCGGGAGGTTGCAGGTCAATTTGAAAGACCTGCATTGTTGTTTTCAGGAGGTAAGGACTCCATAACCCTGGTAAGGTTGGCTGAAAAGGCTTTTCGTCCGGGGAAATTCCCTTTCCCATTGGTGCATATTGATACAGGACACAACTTCGTGGAAGCTATCGAATACAGGGATAATTTGGCCAAAAGATTGGGAGAAAAATTGGTGGTGAGATATGTTGGAGACACCATCAAAGCCAAGAAACTGGTAGAACCAAAAGGTAAAAATGCAAGCCGTAATGTCCTTCAAACTTATACTTTATTGGATACAATCGAGGAATTTAAATTTGATGCATGTATAGGTGGCGCCAGAAGAGATGAGGAAAAAGCAAGAGCCAAAGAAAGGATTTTTTCTGTAAGAGATGAATTTGGTCAATGGGATCCCAAACTTCAAAGACCTGAATTGTGGAGTACTTATAATGGCAAGATCAATCCGGGGGAAAATGTACGTGTTTTCCCGATTAGCAACTGGACTGAGCTTGATGTCTGGAATTATATTAAACGTGAGAAAATAGAATTGCCAAATATTTATTTCTCACATAAAAGAAAATGTATTTTAAGGGACGGCAGATTAATGGGATTGGCTGACTTTGTTTATTTTGATGAGGAAGATGAAATTGTAGATAGAACAGTGAGATTCCGTACCGTAGGAGATATGACCTGTACCGCTGCTGTAGAATCAGAAGCATCCACAATTGATGATATAATTAATGAAATAAAAGCTACCAGGATAAGCGAAAGAGGGGCAACCCGAATGGATGACAAAACATCTGAAGCTGCAATGGAAGACAGAAAAAAAGGAGGATATTTTTAATGGATTTATTAAGATTTATTACTGCCGGAAGTGTAGACGATGGCAAAAGTACGTTGATCGGAAGGTTATTATATGACAGTAAGTCGATAATGATCGATCAATTGGAAGCGATTGAAAAAAACAAAAAAAATGATGATGGTTCAGTAGATCTTGCATTATTAACCGATGGACTTAGGGCTGAAAGAGAGCAAGGAATTACCATTGACGTTGCCTACAAATATTTTAACACTCCAAAAAGGAAATTTATCATAGCTGATGCTCCAGGTCATATTCAATATACCCGGAATATGGTTACCGGAGCTTCCAATTCTTCGCTTGCGATCATACTGATCGATGCAAGAAACGGAGTAGCCGAACAAACCTGCCGTCACTCTTTTATTGCTTCTCTGTTAGGCCTTCCACATCTGGTAGT
>Ga0196965_1000952_pt1 | contig 12968 bp, 9 predicted proteins | sample S1_20metaG_FD_148668 | JGI IMG/M metagenome (GOLD analysis project Ga0196965, IMG submission 148668) | Soil microbial communities from Anza Borrego desert, Southern California, United States - S1_20 | ecosystem: Environmental > Terrestrial > Soil > Desert | place: USA: California | collected... | reverse complement strand
CGTTTCTTATTTCGGGCTCACGCGATTCTGTTACGATGCTCATCGGGGCCGGCCTCATCGGGATACTGACGACGTTTCTGATCGAGTTCTTCCATAAAAAAGCAAAGCTTCAGACGGATGCATCGATCGGCGTAACATTTACGTGGCTTTTCGCGGTCGGTGTGGTACTCATCTCGCTGTTTGCCGGCAAGGTGGACCTGGACCAGGATTGCGTACTGTACGGCGAGATTGCCTACGTCCCGCTGGATACCATCATCACCGCGGAAGGAAACAATATCGGCCCGCGGGCATTATACATTATGGGCACGATACTGATTGTCATCCTGATCTTCATCGTGACCGGCTATAAGGAGCTGTTCCTGACAACCTTCGATCCTGCCTATGCGCGTTCCATCGGCATCTCCACCGCACTCTGGCACTACCTTCTGATGGGCGCTGTATCGGCAACCACCGTGGCATCATTTGAATCCGTCGGCGCCATCCTGGTGGTAGCGCTGTTGATCGGACCTGCTGCCACCGCATATCTGTTAACCGATAATTTCAAAACCATGCTCATTCTTTCATGTGCTACAGGCATGGTGGCATCGGTCAGCGGTTACTACGTTGCCGTCTGGCTCGATTCCTCCATTGCGGGGGCGATTGCAATGATGGTAGGAATCCTCTTCACGATCGCGATGGTGGCCTCTCCAACGCATGGGTTATTCTTCAAAAAAGTAAATGCTTCCGCATCAAATCCCGGGGCCCTCTGAAATTTTTTCGGTTAACAGTATAACTTTGTGACCGGAGTGAAATCGAAAAAATGAACCACGATACCATTGTCGCGCTTGCCACCGCCCAGGGGATTTCAGCCATCGCCGTCATCCGTCTCTCGGGCGGGGACGCTATCCGGATCACACAAAAAGTTTTCCGCGGCAAAGACCTTGAAAACCAACCCTCCCACACCATACATTTCGGGAACCTGGCCGATGGTGACAGGATCATTGACGAGGTTCTGGTATCCGTCTTCAAAGCACCGAATTCTTTTACACGCGAGAACAGTGTAGAAATCTCCTGCCACGGATCACCTGTCATTGTAAAAGAGATCATCAAGGCCTTATTAAAGCGCGGCGCACGGCTGGCGGCACCAGGTGAGTTCACCAAACGCGCTTTCCTCCATGGACGGTTCGATCTGGCACAGGCCGAGGCGGTGGCAGACCTGATTAATGCAGAAACAGACAATGCACGGCAGGCAGCGCTCAACCAGATGCGCGGCGGTTTCTCACGGGAGATCAACCAGCTTCGCGAAGAGCTCATTCATTTTGCTTCGCTGATCGAACTCGAACTCGATTTTGGTGAAGAAGACGTCACCTTCGCCGAACGCGAAGATCTCAGGAAACTTATCCTCAACATTCAGTCTTTTACATCGACGTTGATTTACTCCTTCGACCAGGGCAATGTGATCAAGAGCGGTGTGCCTACGGTCATTGCAGGAAAGCCTAACGCCGGAAAATCCACGCTGCTGAACACGTTGCTGAATGAAGATAAAGCGATCGTATCCGATATTCCGGGCACCACGCGCGATGCGATCGAAGATGAGATCGTCATTGGCGGCATCAACTTCCGCTTCATCGATACCGCGGGCCTCCGGGAGACCGAGGACGTCATCGAAGCGCTGGGCATTGAACGCACACGCGACCGCATGAAAAAAGCTTCGCTGATCATCTATCTTTTCGATCTGGCGCAGGCCACCCCTGAAGAGATTCATGCCGACGAAGACATGCTCGCGTCCCTGGGAATACCTTTCATTAAAGTTGGCAATAAGGTTGACAAAGCGGATCAGAAGACGCTCCAGGCATTACGTCAGGATGAGTTTGTTTTCATTTCGGCTTCCAACAAAACGAACATCCAGCAGCTTAAAGACCGCATCCTCTCCCACTTTCACGTGAAAGCAATAAAAACGGGTGATGTCATGGTGACGAACCTGCGTCACTATCAGAATTTGCTGCAAACCCATGAGTCGCTGGATCGCGTAATGCATGGCATGGACAACAACATCACCGGCGATTTTCTGGCGATGGATATCCGGCAGGCACTGCATTACCTGGGGGAGATCACGGGTGTGATTACGACGGATGATTTGCTGGATAATATTTTTTCGAGGTTTTGTATCGGGAAATAGTCGCTCGGAAAAACTTTGATAATCAACCAGTTAACGCTTTTCAACCTGATATGTGTTACTGGAACTCCGAAGCAGTCATTATCAATCAATTAGGTAAAAATATCTTTTCAGCCCTCCAATTTTTTACAAACTTTTGTGACCAGTTTGTTACTCAAAATCTAAACATCCTTAAACGAGTAACAAAAGAAAACTGTCCTATTAACAGATCTACCCACTATCGCCATAACTGCGCTAAAAAAGTATCTGATCTTTGTAATGATTTCCACATTAATTTGTCTACAGTACGAATGGGTTCAGGAGACTTCAGAGCCTTAGTAGCCGAACATACAAACAAGCTATTTAGAATGGCTTGCTGGATGCTGCATGACCAAAGTGAAGCAGAAGATGTCGTTCAGGAAGTTTTCTTAAAGATATGGGAGAAACAAACTGACCATAATCATTATAGCAACCTAGAGGCATACTTGATCGAAATGACAAAAAACAAATGTCTCAACAGGATTAAGTCCCGAAAAAAGCTAGTCAATGAAGATCAATTAAGATACATGAAATCCCCACAAACTTCTGCCGACTACGATGTCGAAACAAATGACGAGTTGAAAAGAATAAAGGATGTGATCGCACAGCTTCCCGAAAATCAAAGAGTTGTATTGCAGTTGAAAGGAGTTGAGGGCCTTGAAATTCGTGAGATTTCAAAGTTGCTCAATGAAACCGATAATAATGTCAGAGTCATATTATCCAGAGCGAGGCAGGCGGTTCGCGAAACTTATCTTAAAATCTATGGATATGAGCCATCATGAACTAGATATACTTTGGGAGAAATATTATAAGGGTGATACTTCGGCACAGGAAGAAGGAGCGTTAGGAAAGCTTTTGAAAGAGAATGATGAGGCGGACCGCCTTCCTGAGAAAGAATTCTTTTCTCTCGTAGAAAAAAACCGGGGGCTAAGTCTGGGGATAAAATTTGAGGAAGACTTGATGGCGAAGCTTCAACCTCGACAATCAAGGACAGCAATTCTCAATGACTATCGCGCAATAATGAAGTGGGCTGCCGTAGTGGCGTTGGTTTGTGCTATCACGTATGCAGCGTTTCAAATAACGGCAACGGGAATGACCACCTTGATGACAAAGCAATCTTCTCAGGAATTTGAATTACCGGATGGAAGCAGCGTGTGGCTAAATGCAAACAGCAGATTGACATATGGAGAAGATTTTTTGCAAAAGCGCGCGGTTCAATTTAGTGGTGAAGGATTCTTTAACATCACTCATGACCCATCTCGCCCCTTTAGTATCGAAACGGAAAGTACTGCCACGCAAGTACTCGGTACTTCATTTAATCTCAGAAGTTATGCAAAGGAAGATAGTGTAGAACTGATTGTAATTGAAGGAAAAGTGTCCTTTCTGCCAGCTAAGGCTGACGAAGTAATTATTTCAAGCCAACACAAAGCGGTTTACAGTCGAACTGATCAAAAGACCGTGGAATCGACAGTTCAAGATCTCAATTCGATAGCGTGGAAAACACGTCTGTTAGACTTTGTTGATGCACCGATGAATAAAGTCCTGGAAGACCTGCAACGCTACAATGGAGTACCGATTTCAGTTGAAAATGAAGATGTCTTGACGTGTCATTTTAGCGGCTCCTTTGAAAATAAAACCCTAGAAGAGATTCTGGCCACGCTGGCCTTTAGTCTTAATCTCGAGTACAAAAAAAATAGCAACGGCTACTACCTTTCTGGAAAGGGTTGTGCTACAAGATAAACTTCATGAAAAAAAAACTCATTGCCTTTTTATTGATTTGCCTTCAGGTAAGTATCGTAAAAGCTCAACAGAAAACATTGAATGTTGATCAACTCGTTACACTGGTTTACAAAGATCAGCCGCTGCACAAAATTCTGGATGACCTTACCCATCGTTACACAATCAAGTTTTCTTATAGCAAGGAAAAAGTACCTTTGAATGGTGAAGTGACTGTCAATTTGGTTAGCATACCGCTCCGTGATGGGCTAAGCCAACTGCTAAAGTCGCATGGCCTGGATTACCGAATAATCGGAGATCAAGTTGTTCTTAGAAAAAAGAAAATCGTTACCGACCACTCAGTGCGTTTCATACGAGGATCTATTGTTGATTCAATATCGCGAATGCCAATTGCAATGGCATCCTCGTCAGTTAAAAACAAGAGCCTTGGAACGGTATCAAACAACGAAGGGGTTTTTGAATTTTTTATACCATTTTCCCCCCAACCAGATACGTTACTTGTTTCATTTCTGGGATATGAATCGAAACGAATACCGCTTTCCTCCTCTTCCGATGAACCAATGCTTATAGTCATGACGCAAAAGCCAATTGAACTAGATGAAGTAACTGTTGTTGGCAAACAAATCACTGCTAATGACATCTTCAAAAAGGCATTTGAAAATCTTGAAAGGAACTTTCCTCAACAGCCTTTTATGCTGAATGGTTTTTTTCGCCAACTCAATACCGAAAATGGCAGGTATGTTCTCTTAATTGAATCCGACATTGGCATATATGATAAAGTATATCAATTGAATGACAATTTTAACCTTCAGGAGAAAGTTACTATTCATCAGTCAAGGGTAAGTAAAAACTACTTTCAACATCAGCAACAAAACTTTTTTGACTATCACAATACGCTCAAACAACTATTGGTTTGGAATTATACCCGATACGCAAATCGTTTTGTCATGGGACGCACAAATTTTGTGATAGACAGCGTTACTTACATCGATAATCATCCTGTATATGTGATCAGTAGTACGGAATCAAAATACACAGGCGATATCCTCGAGGGTTTCAACCGTTTTACACTCCATATCGACTGCGAGACATCAGCAATCTATCAAATCAAGAATGAAACGACTGCCCAACCGGGTTACTTTATCCCTATGCGTCCGGCACTCATAAAAGGCGATCGGTCAAAACTTCTGAAATGGACCAGTACTTCATACACTTATTCATTCAGAGGTTATCTCGGTAAAATGTTCCTTTCGGATGCTAGATCACTCACTAAAGGACAAATAGTAAATACCGATGACAACTCCGTTGTTCGCGAAGTTTCAAACGAAGAATTACTTATGATTAACGAAATTCTCACCAAAGACATAAAAGAGCCAACAAAAAACCTCATGGATAAAAAGAAAGGCATCAGTTTTCAGAACAAAACCTATGATTCGCAATTCTGGCATGACTACAACCAGGTCAAACTGGTTCCCCTCACTTCAAAACAAGAACAAGATCTGGAGGTTGAGATGCCTCTGGAAGGTCAGTTTATCCGTACCGGCAAGAAAGAGTAACAGGATGAAGGCGCGTTTGGCCATTGCCCTTTTAACGCTTCTGAGTTGGAATCTTTTCAGCCAGGAATACAAATTAACCAAAAATGGAGAAAGCCTTCTGGACTCTGTGTATTCTTCATACATCGTTCGGTACAAAATACCTGGACTTGCGATTGGTATCATGCTGCGTGATCGTGTAATTTATTCAAAAGGTTTTGGTGTAAAAAATCTAAGAACAAGAGAACTGGTTAGCAATGAATCAATCTTTCACCTGGCATCGGTATCAAAACCTTTTGTTGCGACCGCTGTGATGCAGCTAGTCGCCAATAACATGATTTCCCTTGATAGCCCGTTAGTTAAATATCTCCCCTATTTTAGTTTAAACTCTGAAGAATACCGGAGAATCACAATAAGGCAAATGCTCACTCACACGTCAGGTCTGCCGGACGTTAAAGACTACGAATGGCATAAAGCTCAGTACGATGATCAGGCAGCGGGACGTTATGTTCGATCCTTAAAAAATATACATCTTGCTTTTGAACCCGGAGACGATTTTGGATATAGCAATATGGCTTATGACATCCTTGGCGAAGTAATTGCGAAAGTCGCAGGAGTGACATTTGAAGAATATATGAATACTCATATTTTCATTCCGGCAAAGATGCTTCACAGCACGTTTCTTAAGATGGCTGTAACCTCTGATCTAGCGACAACACCGCATGTACGCGGACATTTGGAAACCGAGATTGCACCAGTATATCCGTATAACAGAACTCATGCACCGAGCAGCACGCTGCATTCCTGCGTAAGCGACATGTTACAATGGGCTACAATTTTGTCTGATTCCGCAAAACAAAACAATGGAATACTCACTGGCAGCAGTTTCCAGCAAATGATCACTCCGCATTTTGAACTAGACCCATTTACATCTGTTGGGCTTGGATGGTTTATACACGAAGACGATGAAACTCACTATATCTTCCACATGGGCGGAGACGTTGGGTTCAGCTCTATGATAACATTTTTCCCAAAACATCAACTAAGCATCGTTGTGTTGAGTAATTGTGATTTCACAGACGTGAGACATGCTACCTCAACCGCATTCAGAGTGCTGCAACAAAAGCACCCTTTACCAAACTCTGACAACTTATTGTTTGTTCGATAGACGCGAACGAAAACTTCTTTCAACTACCTAACTGAATTGACCATCTCCCCTACACAACTTACCTTCGTAGACACTTTCTGGATGCCTAAACGAAAACACGGAGTACAAAGCACCGTTGCATGCTTTGTGCCTGTTCCGGAAAGCTGAGATCTACCGGTCCCAAAAACACCTTGAGAAGACGCTGGAAATTTATAACGAGATCTTAAAGCGATACCGAAACGAGTGGATGTCCAGGGACAACTCAGCGGGCATCGGTTGGCAATGCCCGTACGCCTGCAGGTTTTGCATCAAATGAGGATATGAACGAAAGTGATGATCGTGCAGGAGAACGATGGCTAGACAAATATAAACGCGCTTATCAGAACACGAGGAATAGCCTGGCCAAAGTAGATGTCGCAATTCTTTATACAGAGCTGCTCACAAAAAAAAGACAATTGACCGAAGCGGCCACCCATGAACCGACACTTTTTATTAAACCAATCGCGGATCGTGCACAGACCACTATTTCGGACGCAGTTGTCCATATCCGGACATACAAACTTCGAAAATCCCTCGTTTTAAAGCTTCAACAGACTGGCACAATTCTTACATTGTTACCCACTGAGTAAACAAAAGACAACATACTTCACCAATGTTCACAAGCTATTTCGTCATCGGGTTAAGAAATCTCCTGAAGAGTAAAACTCACTCGTTCATTAACATCGGTGGACTAGCGGTGGGTATCGCAAGTTGTTTATTGATAGGCTTGTACATTTTGGATGAGTTAAACTACGATCGATTTCACTCAAACGCGGACCGCATCCATCGCATTGTGGTCCAGGATTGGGCGAAGCTACCCTCAGCAGTTGCGCCGGCACTGGCAGCTACGTATCCGCAGGCAATAGAAAAAGCAGTCCGCTTCTGGCCTGTATTTTCTCCTGCAAAAATGAGGCATAAAGAAAATGTTTTCGTCGAGAGTGGTATTGTGTTTGCCGATGCCGGTGTATTCTCGGTTTTCAGCTGGCCTCTCATCACAGGCAACCCCTCAAAAGCACTTACCACGAAGAATTCCATCGTACTCACGAAAACTTCAGCCATTAAATATTTTGGTACGAATGATCCCGTGGGCCAGCAAATGAAATTTTGGGGGACTGATCTGACCGTAACTGGTGTGATGAACGACATACCTCATAACTCCCATCTCCAGTTCGATTTTTTGGTTTCTTTTTCAACGCTCGAAATGGTGATGGGAAAAGGCCTTGATGAAAGATGGGACATGCCGGTATTTTATACCTATATCATGACGAATGCTGACGCTGACGTCAACCATTTGAAAAACGCCTTCGCTGAATTATTGCAAACACGTTCCGGAAATGCATCAACAACACCGACATTACAACCACTGACAAGTATCCATCTGCAATCAGACTTGAAAGGCGAATTCAGACCCGGTGGTAATATGTCATATCTCTATATTCTCGGTACCGCAGCAATTTTCATTCTGCTGTTAGCAGGTATAAACTTTACTAACCTCAATACTGCGCGTGCAACCACCAGGGTCAGAGAAGTAGGGATGAGGAAAACACTGGGCGCAATGAAGCGCCAACTGATTCAGCAGTTCTTTGGTGAAGCGCTCATTACCAGTGCAACTGCATTGATGATTGCGATCTGTATTGTGAGCCTGGTTATGCCTGCATTCAACCAATTCGCAGGGAAGCCGATCCAACTTGCAGATTTAATAAATCCTCACGTGATCGGCGGCGCTGTAATCAGTATCCTTTTAATAAGTTTTTGTGCAGGCTCCTATCCTGCTCTTTACTTAACAAGATTGAAGCCTGCGAGTTCACTGAAAGGTTCAGGCAGTCTTCGGGGATCAAACCCGGTGATGCAAAAAGGGCTGATTGTATTCCAATTTATGGTCTCCACGTTTTTCCTTACGGGAATGGTAATCATCCTTCTTCAACTGAATTATCTTCAAGATAAGGATTTAGGCTTCGATAGAGAACAGGTTATTGTTTTGGATGGCGATCGTTTTCCGCAACTGCAGAATGAACTTCGTGCTGTTGCGGGAGTGGAGTATGCATCAGGTGTTCCACAAATAATTCCAGGACCACTTGCTTCAAGTCGTTACAAAGCGCAGGGCGTTTTTACAGACTCAACAAACCGGATGAAATATTATGGTGTGACTGCAGGTTTTATTGAAACAATGGGAATAGAAATGATCCAGGGGAAGCCTTTCATAGCGGGATCTGAGAAAGATGAACAGGAAGCGTTTGTGCTGAATGAATCCGCAGTGCGCGAACTTGGATGGACTGTCGATGAAGCAACCGGAAAGTCTTTTTCCATGTTTGTGCCACCGCTTAACGGAGGATCGGAAGTATGGAGGCATGGATATATTACAGGCGTTGTCCGTGATTTTAATCACGATGTGCTTTACAGGGAAGTCACGCCTCTCGTATTGTATCCGAGCAACGATATGAACCTGACACTAGTACGCATTCAAAATCCGGATGCGATTTCTGCTGTTCAAAAAAAATGGAGTAAAGTAAATCCGGACGCCCCGTTTAATTACTACTTCCTGGATGACCGCATCAGGCAGGAATATATATCTGAAGAAAAATTGGGCACGCTGATGACAGCTGCGACAGTGCTTGCTGTGATAATAGCTTGTCTTGGACTCTCAGGTCTTGTCTCGTTTTCAGCAAGCCAAAGAACGAAAGAGATTGGGATCCGCAAAGTCATGGGAGCTTCAGGTAAACAAATGGTGGCTTTGCTTTCTGTAGATTTTATAAAACTGGTTGCAGTCGCAGCAATAGTGTCTTTGCCATTAGCATACTATGCCTTGAGCATCTGGATTAGTAACTTCGCTTACCACATTGAACTGTCCTGGATTATCTTTCTGATGGCAGGACTAAGCACACTTTCAATTGCGATGATAACAGTAATCGCACAGTCGTTGAAAGCAGCCTTGGGACCACCAACAGAATCTTTGCGGTCAGAATAACGGCGCACAACATAATTTGGGCGTGGGTAAGGTTGGCGACTTTAGTGAAAAATTTCAATCTGACTAATACCAGAGTTCACATATTGTATCGAGAAATAGCCGCTTCTAACTATTATAAGTCACATAGACATATTCACTTTCCAACCTGACATGTGAACCTCACGTGTTAGCCATGATTACCAATGACTTAGCCTTTCAGCTCGCTCGCAAATCATTCACTTTTTGTGACTCGAACCCAAGCATCCCTAAATGAGTCGCAAACAGAGTTTCGTAATGCGGATAACGGAGGCTTTGAGTGTATTGTTTTTTTGCTCGCCTCCGGTCACCATTGTTTGGAATCATAACGACAACAGGCTCCAATTTCGTTATAAGACACATTTTGGTCTGGCCGACTTATTGAGCTATAGGATAAAAAATCTTTAACCAATGAGCGTTGCTTTAAGGCTGTTCAAAAGAATAATGTTTCGAAACACCGAAGCCTACCTGCTTAAAGTTGCGGCGCTCGGTATAGCACTGGCCACGTCCATTGCCGTAAGTCTTTTCTCTATAAATGAATTTGATCATGACCGATTCCATAAGGATGCAGCCTATGTATTTCGTGTACTCCAAAAGAACCTTGACCTGAACTATAGTGAAAACAGGCTGTCATCAAAGATCGACAATGAGTTTATCAATATTGTGGCAAGGCAACGTAAGGACTCACTTATCATTTCGCGGGTAAAAATTTTGAACCGCGTAAGTATGTTTGCTAATGGAGAAGTCGTCTCTGATCAAAAGATACATGCTGTTGATACAACTATTGATCATATATTTTCGATTGATATTATTAATGGAAACATTGCAACGTTTAAGACTCAAAGCGATGTCAACATCATTGTATCATCGGAATTTGCAAAAGAACATTGGGGCAAAACGAATATTGCTGGAGAAAAATTAAAATTATACACCTTCAATGATTCCGTCCAGGTTTCGATTGCTGCGGTATTTAAATCTTTTCCTCAAAACAGCCATGAGAAATTTGACTTACTCATATCCTTTAACACTAAAGACATTGAGCGTTTAAATTTCAACCCAGATGCAACAGGTGTTTATGGGAGAGCGCTTGGAAAAACGCCAGATCAATTCACATTTCCGAAAAAACAAAATACACGCTATGATCTGCAGCCTATCACGCAAATCTATTTCGGACCGCGTGTACTTGGAGAAGCTGCCAATCATGGTGACCGATACAGCGTCATTATTGTGATTTGCATAACTTCTCTGATTTTTCTTCTGGCGCTGACCACGTTTATTAATTTGACCACCATTACGCTACCGTATCGTTCAAAGGAGCTTGCCGTCAAAAAACTTGTTGGAACCACGAGGGAAACGCTGATATTCGGATTTGCTAAAGAATCATTTGCTCTAGTTGGTGTTTCACTTCTGATCGGACTGGCAATTTTGGTTAGTGCTGAACCTCTGATCAAGAGCATTTTAGGCTTCAGTATTAGTCAGATGATCATGAATCCTGACCTATCGTTTATAGGGACTTTAGCTGTACTTTTTGCAACATTGATGGTCTCTCCCCTTTTTATGACAATCAGGTTTGTTAAAGCAACACCAAATCGCTTGTTAAGCATGGATACCATCACATTCCCCACACTGAGACGAAACATCACCTTTGTTCAATTAGGAGTTAGCATATTTCTCATCATCGCATCTGTAGTTGTAAATAGACAAACCAACTACTCGCTCGTCAAAGAACCTGGACAGAATCATGATCAGATCGTATACATCAACTCACCGTCAGGAATTACAAATGAAGGGGTCAATAGTTTGCGCAATGGCTGGCGAAAATACAATCCAAACATCCTTGACGTGATCGCAGTGTCGCAATTGCCTGATCGCGTCTCCAGCAAAGAGGTCAATTCACCGTTTTATCAGTTGTCGGTCGATGTGGGCTATCGTGACTTCTTCAACCTTGATATGATTGAGGGATATTGGTTCGGTCCAAACTCAGGTAATTCGGCCATCGTAGTAAATGAGACTGCAAAGGACCGTCTTCCTGCAGTCCATGAACCGGTGCATGGTGTGATAACTGATGTCAATGGTCTATTCAATCAAGCTCAAAAGCCGACAAAGTTTAATCTTGGAAATGATTACGGTTACCATTGGCTTTGTGTACGTGTTCTTGAGGTAGATATTAGAAGAACCGTGCAGAGACTGACACAACAGTTTTCAACCTCATCAGAAAAGGCTGAAGCCCGGTACCTAAGTGACCACTTCAGAACCTGGATCGACTATCAAGATCGGCTCAACAAACTATCGGAGATACTGGCCATGATTGCAGCAATACTGTCGTGTTGCACCATTTATGCACTTAGCATGAGTGTTGTTCGCGACAAATTAAAACAGATAGCGTTACATCGATTTTTTGGTGCAACGACACTGAATATCACGACACTTCTGCTGACGGATTTCCTACGACAACTGGGTATCGCGATACTGGTATTCCTGCCAATATCTTACTTCTTGTTAACCGAACTTTTACGAACATTCATATATTCAACCAAATTCTCGTGGCTTGATCCGATCTACCCAATCGCTTATTGTATAATCGTTATTACGGCCACATGCAGTTTGCAGGCATGGCACCTCAAGCGCACAAATTCTATAACAGCATTGAAGGGATAGTTGATGTGTCGTACTAAGCAGATGGGAATGACAACTAATCGTTGACGATATCCGTCACTCTTTTTACCTTTGCTACCAAGTAGCAAAACGCTCAAAATTCGGGTGGAATCTCCAGGGATGTTGAGCAATGATCGGGTACTTCCTGTTACCATTTTGTTACTCGAGCCAATTAACCCCTGACTAATAGCAGAGTTCACATATTGCACGGGAAATCATTTCCCTAAACATTCCCTAACAAAATCGCAATAGCACCATAAACGCGTGAATCATGCCCCGGAACATTGCTTCAACGCCACTAAAATACATACTGATGAAGGAAATCAATTGCTAAAAATGTATGATTAGCTTGCAAACTGTACACTCGTAGAGAAAGAAACCAGCAAAAAACCATGTCCGCCACCGATCACCCAACCTTCACAACCGAACGGTGAATCTTTAGAAATACCTTAATAACACCTCAGTAAGTGCAGGTTTTATACACTGGCCCGAAAATGGCAAAGGCATCAAAACCCTTAACCTGACTTATGATCATCAATTATTTAAAGATCTCGCTTCGCAATCTGCTCAAGAACAAATATTACAGTCTCATCAACATTCTGGGGCTTGCTTTGGGTATCACATGCGTGTTCCTCATCAGTCAATATCTTAGCAGAGAACTTGCGTATGATAAATTTCATAAAGGATCAGAAAATATCTATCGCG
>Ga0196965_1000951_pt1 | contig 12968 bp, 20 predicted proteins | sample S1_20metaG_FD_148668 | JGI IMG/M metagenome (GOLD analysis project Ga0196965, IMG submission 148668) | Soil microbial communities from Anza Borrego desert, Southern California, United States - S1_20 | ecosystem: Environmental > Terrestrial > Soil > Desert | place: USA: California | collected... | reverse complement strand
TATCGCTTTTAGTAGCCGAATCCTGGCTGATCGCTGCGAATGAAGTCCCTGTTAGGAGAAGAATACCTGCTAATTTTTTTATCATCTCTTTAATTAATTCTTCAATAAGCCCCAAAAATAGCTTTTTTGTTGGCAGAGCCAAACCATTTATTTTGTTGAGTGAATTTATTCTTTACATTTGCACTCCCAAAAACGAAAACCCAACGATAAACGCACTTTTGGTTGAAAAGCAGCATTTGTCAATATCCGGGCCTGTAGCTTAACTGAATAAAGCATCTGACTACGGATCAGAAGAGTCGGGGTTTGAATCCCTGCAGGCTCACTACTGAACAACAGGCAGTTACAACTTTGTAACTGCCTGTTTCTTTTTCAAGTTTAAAACAATCTTAAAACATTCGACGCCCTCCCGGCTCACATCTTATTTGATGATCTTAATTCCCTTTTAGTTTTATCATTAGTTCTTCTCTTTCGGCATTTCGGGGATAAGGTTCGTACCCCGAATGCTTGTGTTTTTAATAGTTGCTTCCTGGAAAAGTATTGACGGAATGTAAATGACTCTCAAAAATAAACTGAATCAGCTGGGCTTGAAGAAGTCCTCTTTCCCGCTCAAGAGATTCAATTCGATTAAAGGTATCACCGGCCACTTCAATATATTGTTTCTCTAAAGTGCTGGCGTTTTTAAGGAAGGATTCAAAAGATGCGATATCGATATCTAATTCTTTAAAGGCGTCAATTAATGCGGCTTTTTTTACTTTCATAGGTGAGCTCATAATTGTAATTTGTTTAGGGTTAAGCGGCCTTCCTTAATTGCATCGCTGGAGTTACGGCCAACAGCATTTCTGCAATTATTTTTAATTTGGATTTTATAATGAAGGTGTCTTCATCATTGAGGCTGTACCTTTTCTTTTCTTCTTCTTCGGCCAAATCCAAAGCTTCTATTAATTTATACATCGCCGAATGTGCTCTTTTTGATCCTTCTATGTTATCGAGCATGTAGTCCGCTACGTTATGAGTCATTACAATCTCGCAAACAATATAAAGCCCCTCTTTAAAAGATGGATCGGTTCGTAATGAATCAATATTATCGGAAAGGATTAAAAGGTTCTTAAAAGAGTACCAAACACCCCCATCTAAATACCCATCGCTTATACCGAATAGGGAGTCAACTGAGCTAGAAATTTGATCAATGAGATTAATGATTGCTTCGGTTTTTGTTTCCATAATTTTAGAAGTTTAGTTTTTGTGTGATACATTTTAAGCGTGGCCCCCGATTACAAATTTGCACAACAGTGAGTTTGCCAGGGATATCTTCCTCATAGAGTCAAGTCGTTGTTCAATGGTACCGCTGCCCTTAGATATATCGTGCACCGCGCTGGCGGTTTCTATGGCATCCTTTAAAAACTCCGTAACTTTTTCTACGCTTTCATTGCTAAAACCAAGGAGATTAATAGCTTCCCTGGCTTTTGCTCTTCTTTCGTTGTTAAAATCGTGTGATGTTTCCATGATTGTTGTTGTTTAGTGTATTGTAATTTGATACTAAAGTAATACAATAATTACAAAAACCAAAACTGAAGTATTATTTTTTGATACATTCGATAAAAATGTCAATATTTGTGTATGGCAAAAAAAGTAAAGCTTAATCGTATCAAGGAAATCCTCGCTCGGGATGATAAAAAGCAAACTTGGCTTGCTGAACAAATTGGTAAGAGTAGAGTTGTGGTAACGAATTATGTTAATAATAACACCCAGCCATCACTTGATACGTTGTTTCAGATAGCAAAGGCTTTAAAAGTCAATCCGAAGGACTTGATTAATTCTTAAACAGCATGAAATCACCTACTGATTTACAGATTTTGAACGCTATTTACGATATGTACTATGATACATTTACAACCTATAGCCGAGGAAAGGATGTCGCCGATCGTGTTCGAATATCTAAAATCCATGTCCCTATTGACCTCGATAAACTTGGCCAAAAATTAGGTGTTGACGGTGACATTATCTTTGGAAGATTGTATTATCACCTTAATAATAAGCACGGTTATCGGATGGAGCATCCAGCAGGCCCCGATCGACGAGGATCGAGAGTTGATTTATTTGTTCTGCAGATAAACAATGGAGATGTCACTGATATTCATACTATTAACTTTCCTTTTTTGGCGGCTGTTCTTGCGGATTTACGCGACCAAAACAAACGTAACCTTTGGACAATCTGGATAGCACTGGGGGCATTGATCGTATCTTTGTTAACAACTTGGATTTCCGTTTTATGGGCGAGCTGCTGACTAAGGTGTTATATTCATTCTCCACTAACCTACTATCAATATGGAATCATTCGGATATTACATCACCGTTCTTTTGTTGACCGTTGCCCTTTGTATAGCCTTGTTTTTAGCGCTTCGAGCATTAGTGTTGTGGTATTGGAAGGTCGACCGCGTAATAGCGAATCAAGAGGCACAAATCAGCCTTTTAGCTGAAGTTCGCGATCTTTTATCGAAAGACGGGAAGTATGAGAGATAAAACGAAAAAGGCCAGGTGTTTAACCTGGACCTTTCTTTTTTCACGGGCTGCGGATCTAAATGCTATTTTTTTAAGTGAAGTGTAAACAACTGACGAACCTCCACTTCGGAGATGGTCTTTTTTGCTTGCAGTTCATTGGCCACCTTTTCAATAACGTTCCATAATTTTTTAACGTGCACCTGCGTTCGACCCATTACCCAATAAATAAAAGATTCCATCTCGTCGGCAGACTCAATGAAGCTAATATTTTTTAAATTTCTCTGAAGTATCTCAAAATCTCTGCCTGCCATATTTCCGGGAACGTCTCGGGGGAGGACATTAAAATAAACCGATTCAGCAACGTTCCCCGCCAGAAGAACCATAACATTATCAACAACCATTTCAAGGCCGGTGACCCTTTGATCTTCGATCTTTACGTGACCGATATTGTTCATTGCTTTGTTTGGAATAATCGTGACGTATTCAAAAGGTATTGAACGTGCCACCATAATTACCGCATGACCGGCTTCGTGAATCGCGATGTGTCTTTCATCTATCTTTTCCATACAGTAAATTTTGCGGTTGATTTATTAATGTCGTATTCAAGCCTTTTTATAAAGCACGTTTCATGGTTTGAGTCGGTAGTGCTTACTCCGATGGCCTTGTGTCGGTTATCCCGGATCGTCTTATACTCTGACCAGCTTAACGGGTGTTCAAATTCATACAGTTCAGGAGTGAACAAATACCCAACGGTATCCACAGCGTCTGAAACTTGGATATCCTGGTTTTCTGCCAGCTCATCGCAGAAGGTAGAAGGGCAGTCTTTTTTAAGTCCATTACTACAATCGTAAGTACTCGACATATCAATGTTTCCTTCGCCACCTGAAAAAGTATAGGAAGATGTCAGGTACTTTAAAAGCGCCCCGTTGAAATAGTTTACCCATCGAACAAAATTACGGGCCGGGGTAATATTTAAATTATATCGAGTGTCAGCGTTTAATAAATCCGATGTACTTGTAAAATTTTCATCCCGTTCAGGCACGAAAGCATTTGACGGGCTGCTGAATGAATCAGGGTCGATAGCAATTATGAAAATGTCATTATCATATCTGTGTTCGGCCGAAACAACTTGCGATCGCCTGGTCATTTCGATGGCCAGCCCCGCAGCGATAAACTTGCTATAAAGCGTTTTCTCGGTTCCGATTGTCTCAAAGACTGTCGAATACGTTTTTTTGCTTTGTGGATCGTCTGTACTCATTTTTTAATTTGCTTAACCTGAATGTTTTCTAACTGTCTTCTTTTTTTTAGGCTCCTTTTGAATCCTTCGAGTTCTTCAGTAGTGAAGGCGTTGAATAATTCTAATCCGGAAATGATAGCTGGTTTTGTTTTTTCCATTGCTTCGTTTTAAATAGGTTTTACTAATAGTATTTAGCGGTTGATATTAAGTTGAATTTCAGTTATTTATAGAGCTGTTGAATATGACTGTCAATCAGAATGCAATACTTACACCACGCACTTTGTAAACCTCCAGGTTTTTTTTAGGCTTTATTCCTTTTGCCCCTGGCATTGGCGTGAATCCATTTCGAATATCCACGTCAGCAGTTTTATAGGCTTTCATGTTGTGAATTATAAAATGGTCGTCTTGCGTATCGTGTTGCAAAAGGCCTTTAATTCGATTAATCGTTAGATGCTTTTGGTTCATATGGTATGGAAATTATTTTACGTTGATAAAAAATTTTTTTCTGTGCGGGTATTTTTGAACACTCATCCCTGGTAAGCTCTTGCCTTTTATGCTTATACAAATTATTTTGTGAGGCGACGAATACAATATAATCACGCATTGGATTCATGAGTTTTTTGATTTTATCGATCAATATTTGATTTCGCATTTATTTGGGGTTAAAGTTTTCACTCTTCATGGTCACGCGCTGTATTCCCAAAGCCATACCTTTCCTTCAAGAACTCTTCATATCGTTCAAGGTCTTGTTCGTTCATTCCTTCAAGAGTAAAATTTTGATATTTAGGTAAGGCGTAGTTAAGCAGTCGCTCATATAAGATAATCCGGTCCCGTGACTTCAGTCCCTTAAAATCAGTTTCAATAGAGCTCCAATTTTCTGACAGAAAATCAGCAATCATTGAGCGCAGCGTTTGATTAATTTTGTTTTTTGCGCCCCTTGGTTTTCCTGGATTACCCGCTTTAAACTTTGTCATTGTTATAGTTGGTCTGCAGTGAGATAATATCCTGAATTGTTTTCAGTATCGTCCATCCCTTCCCATGTTGACCACTTAGGGGATCCTGTGAAGTTTGGGATATTGAAGTCGCCGAAATTATTTAAAGATTCCATCGAGGTGTTTACCTCATGGTCAATGGTCATTTTTTCTTGAAGGCTTCCAAACCGTTCATCGACTAGACCATTTTTATGAAGAGCACGTAATCGAAATTCTTCACGGTAATCTTGTTTACTTTTTACAGGAAGTTTCTTTTGTGTGTATGAAATTAATTCCTCTTCTTTTGAACGTTTTAATTCATTATCAAAAAACGCTCTTTGTGTTCCGGTTAATTTTTCAATTGATTGATAACCCAGTTTTTCAAGGGTTTTCAGCATCAATTGTTTTTCAATCCTTGCTTGGTTTTCAGACGTCCGTCTCTGATCTAAGTAAGGCGTAGCATACTTTAAAATTAGCTCACTGGGAGTTATGGCAGGGCCAAACATCCCTTGATAGTTTTTCCTAAAAACTAGTTCACCCTCTGGCCCTCCCGCTTCATAAAGGAATTGGGTTTTAATAAAATTCTTCAATTCCGCTCGTGCGCGAGTGTCTCCCAAGTGTTCATTTTTAAATACAATTCCAAGCTTTTCAAGATAGTGGTCCGTTAGCTTTTCAACTTCTTGCGAAGCTTTTAATCGCTGTTCTGTATTCCTTTTGTCGATAAATTTTGGAAGATATCTGCTCGTTGACATTGCCCGTAACATTGGCCGGGCCCGCTGTAGTGCATCCTCTTCGACAGTCTTAAAATCAACGGTCTGTCGATTCTTTTTAGTCATTACTGTAATTCCGTCATGGCTTGAATAAATGCTTTCCAGGTTAGAAATCCATTCTTCGCGCTTCGCTTCTGATTTGAATATCAAAACATCATTATGTTTCTCTATAATTTTTTCGATAAATGATGGTATCATAATTAAAAGAAGTTTTTAGGGGTTAAGGCTTCGCTTTTGGTAAATTTAATTTCACGGAAATAGAAGGATTTGCGTAACGCTTCAATTGTTTGAAGCGGCACCTCTATTTTTAATTCAGAGAAGAGAGAAACTTGCCGAGTTTCATCTATCTGGTCGTCATCAATCTCGACCGATTCGATGATATACTTGCCGGCAGAAACCTCTTGCGCAATTATTGCAGTTCGTCCGTGGTGATGATCAGTCCTTAAAGGATTATATTTTTTCATGTTTTTTTTATCAAAGGTCAGAGTTAGTGGTTGTTCGTGAAAATTATTTCAAGGTGAAGAAGGTGAAGATTTTTAATCTTCACCTTTAAAAAACTTTCGACGCACCGTTAATAAGAATCTCTGTTGGAATAGTTTTATCATTAATCATTTTATGAAATGCTTCGATTCCAGGTAATGCTTTTTCATGTTGCAAACTTTTTATTTTGTGCGGGAAAAAAAGATATGTTTTTATACAAGGATCTTTGCTGCCTATTCTGCTCGGCGATAATTCCGGCCAGAACTCCTTAGATAGTTGAATGTAAATTGCTTTTAATTGTTGGGTGGGATCTTCCATCACGATTTGAATGTATCGCCTACGCACCGCGGATGGATCAACGGAACATTTTTTTAATTTTCTCTCTCGGGTAGGTAAAATATAAGACCGAAGGATAGCAATCTCTTTGTTAATTTGGGCTTGCTGTTCTACAAGTTTTTGGTACCGCGATATGATTTCAAGTTTTGTAATAGTTTTATTTTTTAAAGCCTACTTTATATAAATCACTTACATTCAGTTTGTTATTTATTGTTTGATTGTGACCCCTGATCATAATCTCATTTGTAAAAGTCTTTGAATACTTGTTGCAAAATTTCTTTTGGATACGTGTTCACGGCACCAAAGCGCGGATCTGGTATCGTTCCCATCACATAGCCAAGGTTCTTACACATAGCCCGTGCCTTGATGCCTATCTTGGCGGCCGTGGAGACATCTATCCACCGTTTATTAAGCGCCGCATACCCTGCAATAGCAAAGTAGTCCTGAGGGCTTGTGATGGCCCGCGCTTCAATTTCATTTAGTTTTGTCTCAATCGTCCTTATCTTCTGGCCATGGGTTAAAAGTATCTGCACGTTCTGCAGTAGAAGTTCTTCCGGTGTGTGTGTTATTACTTCCTGGGCTTTCTGTTCACACTGGATAAAGTATTGGCGTATCCTCTCGCCTTTCTCTGTCCTGGCCATCATGGATAGGCGCTTTGCGAATTCAATGGATATGGCAAAGTCTTTTGTTCTCGTACTTGGTACGACTTCCTGCCAATCTTCATTTTGAATTGCGAAAGTGTTATTGGAAATGTTTTTCCGGTACCATTTAGTCCAGTTGCTTTTATCAAAACCTAATTGTTCGTATAGGTCCTTGGCGCTCACTGCTTGCTTTCCTTGGTAGTTTATTATTTGTGGTAGCTTTTCCATTATTATATTCTTTTACCGTGTTCGTTGTACTTTTCTGCCTTTGTGTTTTTTAGGTATTCATGCTCTCCGTCAATTATCCGGTTTCCGTATCGCATACATGTCTTTATATCGCAGGAGCCAATCCAATAATAGATTTCAGTTAGCCAGTAGCTTTGCAGATTATGATCCATACCAGGATCATATAGCTCTTTTTCAATTTGAGGTTTTGTGTATTCGAAAAGTTCAAGACACCAATCGGTACTTATAATGGTTTCGGCTATCCGTTGTGGATCTTTTGTCTTATGCCTGCCGGTGATCCGGCAGAAATCGGTATATGCTTCTATCTGCTTTGTCGCTTCTTTTAAATAGTTCTTTGTTTCTTCATCCCGATAAAGCTTTGGCCCCGCGCCGTGCACCGTATGAGAACTATTGATACTTATTGTCCGTAATTTTTTCCGGTTTAAAGTTTTAAGTCCGTTGTAGATGTTGTCTGCGGCCTTCCACATCTTATCAAATAGTGATTGAGTGGTAATATCCAGCGATTGATATGCTTGTACTTCGATTGAGCCGCGCCCCCTTAAATAATTTTTTTCTTGAAAGTCTTCTGAGTAGTAGTATTTCAGAAAGTCAAACTTATCCAGCTCGGAAAAGTCAGCGTAAAAGTTTTTAATCAAACAATCAAAAATTTCGCCTTTATGAAAGGAAACAACATTCTTTTCTTTTTCTAATACTTCATTAGCTAATACTTCATTGTTTAATTCTTCAATAACTAATACTTCGTTACCAACTTCTTTGGTAGGGGCCATATCAACTTCCTTACCATCCCCCATATCAAAAAACTTTACATGAGGGGTGCTAACTTCTTTTACATCCCCCATGCTAAGTTTTTTAGTAGGGGTGTAATTACTTACCATGGGGGTTTTAATAAAGTAGTAGTTGGACGTTTGTCCTGGACTGTTTTCCTTTAAGCGGGTTCTGACTTCAATAAATCCGTTATCAGTTAGAAATTTTTTCCATGATTGCAGAGTTGGAAGCGAGATGTCTAAATCTCTGCACATCTTTTTATTTCCGGGGTAGCATAACCTTTGTTCGTTCATCATACTACCCAGGTAGCATAAAAAACGAAACGGCCCGGGCGCAGGAACTTCCTGCACTAGCCTACTATCGATGTTTATCATACAAGCAAAAGTTTATGTGTTGCTTGTATGTACAATACTATTTTGCGTACTTGCATTTGCTACAATTTGATATTCATGAATGGCGCAGTTTGGAGAAGCTGCGCTTTTTTCATTTAAAGGCTTTCTTCTGATTTGTAATCAGAAGCATCATAGTTCAGAAGTGATTGATAATGAAAACAATGTATCGACCAGGTATCTTTACTATGAAACCATTGATAAACATCTATTTTAGTTTATCAATCCGTCCTGAATCAATCCATTGTAAAAGCTCTTTCCGGACAAAGAATAATTTCTGTCCTCGCTTTCGAAATGGGATCTCACCCTTAAACACTTTTTGATAAATAGTGCCTGGTTGTAGTTTTAAGATTTCTGCTGCTCCGCGAACATCGAGGTGTTCCGGCTGTGGTTTTGATAGGCTGATCAACTCTTTAAAGTAATCTTCGAAGGCTGATAAACGAGCATTAAGATTGATTACTAAATCACGCAAGTCATCGGTAGACTCATTAGTATTTAATGACATTTTTGATTTGTTCCCAGTATTGGGAGTTTTGGAGAAATTCCAAGTGACGATCTTTTGACTTTCCTATTCCTGTTGTCAAAAGACCCGAAGAGAAGCAGTTGACATCCTCAACTGCCTTTCAAAGATCAATAAAAAGATTTGTAAAATAAAAATTTCATGTCATTTATTTTATTTTACAAATCATGATTATCGTAATTATCCGTATTTATCGGTTACATTTTGATATTTACAGCAAGGCTATCGGTCACTGATTTAATTTTAGAATGATCAAATCGCGCGGTATAAACTGCCGTTGTTTTCACATCCCTATGCCCCAACAGCTGGCTTATAATCTCAATTCGTACGTCATTAAACAAAAGGTGACTTGCTGCGCTATGTCTGCTCCAATACGTTGTAATGACCGGTAAATCATTCTGGAGGCATATCTTCCTTAGGGATGCATTTACAGATTTAATCCATCTTGCTACAGCTTTCTTTTGATCGGTTGGGCTCATCCCTGGTTGAAGGATCGGAAAAACATAAACTCCCATTCGCCTGATATTTTCAGTGTCCGTATTCAGCAGGTTGATAATCTCGAGTGCATTTTTGTTTAAGGAGATTTCAATAACTTTTTGATTCCTGTTTGTTCTTTTTGTTTTCTGGCGAACAAATGATAATACCTCATTTTCAATATCAACGCCTAATTTGTCCGATCCCTGGCTTTTGTATTTTAAATGTGCGATGTCTGTGAAGTTAAGGCCCACCGCGAAGTAAGAAAACAAGAAATATAATTTTGCTCTCCATTCTGGGCTGTGGGGCTCTAACGATATCGATACAAACTTTTTGAAATCCGCATCCTTCATTGCCTCTCCTTTATGCCCGCTTCCTTCAGGAATATTGTATCTGCCTTTTTCGCTTGGTGTTCTGGGGAACGGATAGAACCGGTTCAGGTCTGGATTTTTTGCTATTGCAAAGTTTAGTACGGCGCGGATCGAGCGCATGTAAATTCCAACGGTAGTAGGGGAGCATCCCTTCCTTTTTATTGTACGGGTTCCGTTTTTTGTTTTGATAATGTCCTCTTTTGCCCGGAAAAGATACGCCTCAAAATCTTTAAGGAATTGGACATTGATTTGCTCCGGGCGAAGAGATGGGGCAAACTTTTTAAGCGCCACTAAAGCACATTGGTAGCTTGAAAAGGTTCCGATCCTGTCTTTGCTTTTGAGGTCATTCAAGTAAGTCTCAAAGATTTCATAAAAGGTTTTCTTTGATTCTTGGAAGATAAATTCACTTTCGAAGGCTTCCCAACTAAAGGGCGCATTGTTGGCAGTGGCTTTTTTTATTGCCTCTGTTGCCATGGTGTCGATTTTCTTAATCGTCTCCCGGATTTCCTTGTTTGCCCCTCTTACTTTAGGGAAGTCCTTTTCATTTGTTACAAGTTCGAACTCGGCATCTGATAAGAATAAATTTTTATTGTTGTATTTAACAGCGAAGTAGTTTGCCTTACGATGGGCAGTTATCCGAATTTTTACAGGGTGCCTGTTGTCGGATTTTCTTTTTGAATGAGTGTATAAAATTACCTTAGAGGTAATTTCATTAGTCCGTATTTTCTCAATATTCATAGAGGTAATTTTAAAACGATTTTAAAACAGAACCTATAAAGAAGAGTAAACAGAACTAAACAGGAATAATACAATGGGGTTATTAAATCGGATGATTATCAATAAGATTGAAAAGGAGTAAACGGAATGTTAATTGGTTGCTCGTGACTACGGATCAGAAGAGTCGGGGTTTGAATCCCTGCAGGCTCACAAAGGATCGAGAATTCGATCCTTTTTTATTTGCCTTAACTTTTCTTCACTAACTGAATAGCTCATCGCATCCGTTCGACGGGAAGGTCTGGGTTTGAATTCCTGCCATTCACTCACCATGATCTTTTGTTTTAACCCATTTTCCATCTTCTTACTCCAGTGCTTCACTTCAATAAAGCATCCCGTCGCTTCGACGGGAAGAGTCGGGGTTTGAATCCCTTCACGGTTCATTAAAAAGATCTTGATACCCAAGTAAACAGAATCTTTTTTATAAAGCACTCATGTCCATAGTGATCACGAGCGGTTTGTGTGGCATGCATGCGCGGACGAGTAATCCCTGCAGGCTCACTTACAAAATCCTGATGACGACAAGTTATCAGGATTTTTTTTGCCTGCTTTTTTCTTGCGGGCCAGTGCTTCACTTCAATAAAGCATCCCGTCGCTTCGACGGGAAGAGTCGGGGTTTGAATCCCTTCACGGTTCATTAAAAAGATCTTGATACCCAAGTAAACAGAATCTTTTTTGTAAAGCACTCATGTCCATAGGGATCACGAGGCGGTTTGTGTGGCATGCATGCGCGGACGAGTAATCCCTGCAGGCTCACAAAAAGGAAATCGGAAAAAGTTGATCCTTTTCTTATTTACCCTTGCTGTTTTATTATTTGATGATCGACGCCCTCAGATAGTTTTATCCTTGTCAGCATTCACGCAAAATTTTTTAAATCTCTAATTGCGATCTTGAAATGAACTTTAGGATTAAACGAATTTTCGAACGTAGCTCCTTATAACTTGCCAGCTTTCAATTTTAATACATTGCCTGCTCATTTGTATGCACTATGATTTTGATTAATTTGAATCATCGCTTTCATTTAATCAAAATAAATCACAGTTCAGACGTTACATAATAACAAAAGAGACTGCCTCTAAGACAGCCTCTTTCCTGAAATTAACGATCAATTTCGCTTTTACTGCTTCACTATTTTAATTGCACGCTGATATTGACCTTGTTTTGCTTTAAGAATAAATATTCCAGGTGAGAATGACGATGCGTCAATTTCCTGAATGGTGTTACCCAACGCTTCTTTCGCGTACACGCGTTGGCCATTTAAATTAAACATTTCGATACTTACCATTCCTTCCAACGGCGTAGACAACAACATTATTAGTTTATCCTTGACAGGATTAGGATAGACGGCAACCATAAATGGAGATTCTTCCTCGTTCAATTCCTCTTCTAAATTTCGCCTGCCTGATGCAATCATTTTATCAGACTGACACGGATTGTACGTTGACGACTTTACGCTAATGTGTTGTACCTGTTCGTCATCATACCAGGCAATCATTGTTTTGTTTAGTCCTGAAACAGTTTCTGTTACAAAAAATGATTCGCCGACATCAGCAATATGTATACCTGATTGGGTTGTATTAAGTACACTCCAGGTCACTGGTATGGGGAAAGGATTATTGTTTATTACTTTCCAACGCCTGTACACTGTTGGTGTATCTGAACAAACTGTCCGTAGCGTAAGATTTTTGATATGCGCCACACGAATCGCATTGGAATTCTCCGACGCTACGGAATCGTTGACAGCACGTACTACATAAAAGTATCTTCTGTAACTTTTTGTTCCGGTTACGTCCTGCGAAGTTCCATTGACTATTTTATTTTCATATCCTGGCAAGCTAACGGAATCCTGTATATTAAAAACATCCAGTTCATAATGCGTTGCATCTTCTACAGGTTGCCAGTTTGCCGTAAATGAAGTTGCTGAAACAAAAGAAGCGAGGTTCGCTACAGGAGCCTCAGGCGCAAGGGAATCCGCAGGTATATGCGTATCAATTCCAAAAAGAGTAAACACGAGGTCATACCTTCCATCTACCCCGCCTTCAAAATTGGGTTCCCAGTAACTTTGAGGTTCATTACATCGGTTACACATCTGTGACTGTGTACCCTTTACTGAATCGGTTCCTATCCAAAACCAAATTTCATCATTGTAATTTTCGCGTTCATAGAACTCGACATACACCGAAAACCAATATCTTCCGGCAGCTAATAAAACAGGTTCAGGTAATGTAAGCATCAGATTTCTATTCGAGCGGTCCTCATAGGGAAGCGTGACGCTGGTTGAGTATAATTCGTTTTTCGTAGGGTAACCTAAACTGTCATTAAAAATTTTGACATGCGCTTTCTGTATGTGAATGCGTAACGGTCGGGTATCTGGCAATCTACCCTGAGCATATACTTTTTTGATTAACCAGACTTGATCTGTAGGAATGGTAAAGTCGTCGGCGCTCAAGTCGATTCCGGAATACTCACGCGCTTGAGAGTAACCAACACCCGTC
>Ga0196965_1000950_pt1 | contig 12977 bp, 16 predicted proteins | sample S1_20metaG_FD_148668 | JGI IMG/M metagenome (GOLD analysis project Ga0196965, IMG submission 148668) | Soil microbial communities from Anza Borrego desert, Southern California, United States - S1_20 | ecosystem: Environmental > Terrestrial > Soil > Desert | place: USA: California | collected... | reverse complement strand
ATTTAAGCTAAGCAAGGAATCTACCAGGTGAGTGTCTCCTATGGTTGAAGTCTGATTTACAACCATTGCCACTCTTTTCCCTTTTAACAAGGGGAGATAACTATTTACCTGTTCAGCGCCGGTTACGATTTTGTCAATTTTTGCCGAATCCGGAGCAGAAACCATTTCTGAAGAATCAGTTACCTGGGCCTTTTGACCCGTACAAGCCAGAAGAACAGAAGAAATAAGGAATATTAAATTATATATCATAAATCGCTAATACTATTGTTGAATTTATTCTGAAAGTCCAATATTAATAATAAAAGAAAATAAAGTTATTTTATTGAGTTTGATAAATTGATAGTTTTACATTTTATCTTCCGTTAAAATTAATCTTCTTAAACAAAAGGACCTATTACTGAATGAATCTATCTCTATTTATTTCAAAAAAGATTGTAAAGGCAGATCGTGGTTCTTTTTCATCTATAGTCAATAAAATAGCCATTGCCAGCATTGCGTTGGGCTTGGCTATAATGCTGATAAGCTTTCTGATATTGGGCGGATTTGAAACCACCATCAGAGAGAAAATTTATGGTTTCAGTGGTCATATCAATATCACAAAATATACCATGAGCAACAGCTACGAAGAGGCTGCCATGGAAGACAAGGCTGAAAACAGGAAATCACTTTTATCTCATGAAAATGTAGCCCACATTCAGGCTTTTGCGCATAAGCCAGGATTGCTTAAGACAGACAAAGAGGTTCAGGGCGTTTTGTTAAAAGGAGTGAGTAAAGACTTCAATCTGAAGGTCTTTAAAGAAAATATCAGAGAAGGCGCTTTTATTGAGTTTAAAGATGATGGGGCTTCCAATGATATTGTGATCAGTCAGACCATTTCAGACCAGCTAAATCTCAAAGTTGGCGATGATGTAATAATGTTTTTCATTCAAAATCCGGTGAGGTATAGAAAATTCGATATAAAAGGAATTTTCGAAACCAGCATGGAGGAGTTTGACAAGCAGGTAATAATTGGCGACCTGGCCGTCATACAAAAACTGAATGGCTGGAAAGAGGGTCAGGTAGGAGGATATGAGCTTTTTCTATCCGATTTGGAAACCATTGACAAAGACATGGAAGAACTGGCTGACGAACTGACTTATGAGTTTTATCTGCAGAAAGTCAGTGATAAATACTTGCAGATTTTTGATTGGCTTACCCTGCTAAATCAAAACGTGAATATTTTCCTTGGACTGATATTATTGGTCGCTTGTGTGAATATGGTCGCTATTCTTTTGATCCTGATTATGGAAAGAACTAATATGATCGGGGTTTTAAAGGCTTTAGGCGCTACGGGACAACAAATCAGGGGTATTTTTTTTTACAATGGATTTCTATTGGTGTTGAAGGGAATATTGCTCGGAAATATTGTGGGATTGGGCTTGGGTTTTGTGCAGGATCGTTTTCGATTAATTGCTTTGGATCCCGAAAATTATTATATGAAATACGTGCCCATACTTTGGGACTGGCCCGTTATCATTTTCCTTAATGTGTTAGTGCTTGGTGTAATCAGCCTGGTATTGATTATTCCTACCTTCTTAGTTACAAAAATAAGCCCTGTAAAAGCGATAAAGTTTGACTAACCAATGAAGAATTTAGAATGACGAACGACAAATGAGAAGTCATCAGCACATTAACACACTATCAAATTACCAAATTCTTTAATCCACCTGGTAGGTCTTAAATAGGCTGTTGATTTTCATTTGTAATACTCCGAAAATGGCTTCTTTAAATATGCCTTTTGTCATTTTGGACTGACCTTTGGTTCTGTCGGTGAATATGATCGGAACTTCTTTTATTTTAAATCCATATTTCCAGGCCAGGAATTTCATTTCGATCTGGAAGGCATAACCTACGAACTTGATTTCATCCAGGTTAATAGTTTCCAGCACTCTTTTGGTGTAGCATTTAAAGCCTGCTGTCGTATCATTGATCGGAATACCTGTTATAAGCTTCACGTACCAACTTGCGCAATAAGACATTAACACCCGGCTCATTGGCCAGTTCACCACATTTACCCCTATTACATACCTTGAGCCGATGGCCATATCATATCCTTCATCATGGCAGGCATTATAAAGATTAACCAAATCTTCAGGATTGTGGGAAAAATCTGCGTCCATTTCGAAGACATACTCATACCCTTTGTCTAACGCATATTTAAAACCATGAATATAAGCAGTACCCAATCCAAGTTTTCCTTCTCGTTGTTCAAGAAATAGTCTTTCAGGAAATTCTTTTTGTAAGGATTTTACAATATTGGCAGTACCATCGGGAGAATTATCGTCAATGACAAGAATATCAAAGGGTTTCCTTAATGAAAATATTTTTCTGATGATCAGATCGATGTTTTCAATCTCATTGTATGTAGGAATAATGACTATGGAGTCTTGCACAAATCTTAAGGGACGATTAATTGTGAAATGTGAAAATATAATTTATAACAAAATTCCACAAGAAAACAATCAAAATAGAGAAGGCTTTTGCTAAATAAAAATTCATTTTCCCCCTTTCGTTAAAGAGGTAAATAAGAAGATTGCTAAATCCTAATCCAATAGTACAAATGAAGATGTATTTTAGAAATTGCTCCAGTACATTAGGATCGTTATTGTGGAATGTCCACCAGCGGTTAAGAATATAATTGTGGGTAGAGGCTACAATAAAGCCCATACTGTTTGCAAAATACCTACTGGATTTAAGTTTTTCTTTGAATAAATAAGTGACTCCGAAATCTACAACAACACCTAAAGACCCAACCAGCGCAAATTTTAGAAACTTTATAAGAAACGTTTTGTCAGTAAAATCCATCATTTAAAAAACCCTCAAAGATAGAAATATAAATTTAACAACCGGAGAATACGACACGAAAAAGGAATGGGGATTTCCTTTAAAAGTAGTATAAGGTAGATCATTTCGAGGTTTGGGTAGATCGTATAGTTCAAAAATCCATAAGTGATAAGGCGTATTGATTAAGGTTAAGAGATTATTTTTGTTTGTTTCTAAAAATTGAGTTGTAAAATCTTTTTCCATTCTCCGTTTTCGGCTACCCCCTTAATCATCTTATTCCTTATTTCAATTAGGTTATAGAGGTAATTTTTCAGGAAAAGGAAATCCGCAAGTTTTCCTAAGGTCCATAATGGAGATTCATATTTTAAGATGTCCTCCATAATGGTCAATTCTCCTTCTTGCCTGAAACAATGGTCGTGTACCATGCTTTTAAAAGCCCCTTTTTGCATGGTATCCTGAAAATAGATTGGAAAGTCATAAGCCGTGATTTTAGAAGTCAAGGTTTGGAAAACGCCAAGGTGTTTTGCCCTCCAGGTCACTTGTTCACCCATTTCTATTAAGCCCTTGGTCACTCCCGCTATTGCCTTTTCTTTCGTGTGCGCAGTAGAAAGTTGGTGAAGGTCTATGCTTCTGGACAGATCAAAGCATATTTCAATGGGTGCCTTTATTGGTGTGGTAAGTGTTAAAGTTGGCATAGTAATATTATGTTTTAATGGCTCAATTCCTTTTCCCAAAAATCCATTGTCGATGCTGGTTTCCTTCCCAATATCCTTTCTGTGTCGTCCAAAGACGCGACGTTGTCTGAAAAGAGCAGTTGGTATTGTTGATAATTTATTAAACCCGGAAATAGGGGAGAGATGATATTTTTTACCAAAACTCCAACAACTTCTTTGTTGATCTCTTTGATTTTAAAGTTTTTGGTCCGGCCTTTTTCCAAAATATTGATTAGCTGATGATAGGATATTTCCATTGGTCCGACAGCGTTTATTGTTCTTGCTGATCCATCTCTCAAACTTATATTCTCAATTAGTTGGCACAAGTCTTCAATCAATATAGGTTGAATTTTATGATTTAAAAATCCCTTGGGTACGAAGAGGTAATTGTTGGTGAGCCTGGCGATTCTGGAAAGCATTTTAAGTTTTCTTACCAGCATTGTTTCCGGCGTACAAACAATAGAAGGTCTTACAATAAATGTATTTTCTTCCTCCAGTAAAATTTCATCGGCTTGTCCTTTTGTTTGCAAAAAAACCACGCGATGTGCTGTTGATGCTCCTAAAGCTGAAATCTGAATTACCCGGGGATTGCCTATAATCTCTCTGTTTTTAAGGATAATATTAGTTAAACCCAAATGAATCTTAGCGAAATCAGCACCTTTAGTTTCCTGGATCTGCCCCACACAGTTGATCAAAACATCCCTCTTTCCCAATACTTTCCAATCGTCTTTAAAAGGATCAAATTTTAAATACTCATTCGCTTCGTTCCTTGAAGTTCCCAAAACTTCTATTGTTGCATTTCCTTGCAGTTTTTTATACAGGAAACTTCCTATTTGTCCCGATGCACCTAATATGAGTACTTTAGTCATGAGCATTAAGTCTTTAGTCAAAAGTCTTATATCTTAGGTATTACATTTTACACCTAAATCAGGTGGTAATTACTTGTATTTTTACTTTGTTCGAGCTGCTTTCCTTAACTACAGCAGCAGGAAGCCATGAATAATAAATCACTTCTTTCACCCTGAAAACGCCTTGCAATTCTGATGATTTGAAAAAGCTATTTTTAAAAAAAGCACAGGCGACCGGTTCAATCGGCCATTTTTCTCTTTGGATTTGAGTTACTCTTAATTTCCCGTCAACCACAGAATAAGCCCTGTCTAAAGCACCAATGATGTCCTTTAAATTGGAGAATTCAATAGGATTTTCAGGTGTTTTATCATCTCTTTGGTAAGCAATTTTATTAATACCTTGTTTAATTACTACTGAATCAAGACCATCTTTAATAATCGCGTTTTCCAAACGGTATTCTGTAAGCATTTTTCCTCCAAATACTATGTGTGCTTTGTTTGTAAAGGCTTTAAGGAAAAATATTCCTTTACATTCGCCATTGTTTAAATAAGCGTCATCGACCAGAAGTCTGAAAGCGATATGACGGTATCCAAAATGAAGAAAAGAAGGAATAAAGGTTGGATGCATCTTTTTAAGTTTCACATCTACCATAGAAATCATTGCTTTTCCTCCAAAATCTCTGATCTTTATTAGAGGTGGAACTAAGTGTTTTACTTCATCCATATCCACCAAAAAATTGACAAGTTTGATGTCATGCAGCTCTCCTTTGTATTTTATGGGAAGTTTTTTTAAGAAGTTCATAGTAGTATTAATTAAGATGAAAAACATATATCCAGAAGAACGCGCCCAGTTGGAGAAACAGAAACCAGCTTAAAGTCCAGGCGCCGTTTATTTCCAATGTTTTTGTTCTTTTAATGTGCAGGAATAACATATATCCACTGCTCAAAGCCACTGATAAGATAGGTAGAAAAATAAAATCTAAACCGGTGATAAAATGAAACAACATCCAGGGAACAAGGATCAGTAATCCTACAACACTTATGCTGCCCAAATGTCCTATATAATCAAGGCTTTTGTCGCGTAAGAAAATTAAAGCCATAAATAGCTGAAATATCCAGCCTGTTCCGGCCATCAACAGCATTTCCATGGCAGCTTTGCCTGTTGAAATATCAGGGTAAAAGCCTTTTAAAGAAACTCCGAAAAGCGCGGTAAGCAGGATGGAAATACCAAAAGTAATGGCAATATAAGAAAGCCTGTATTTTACTATCTTTTCAGGGAAGCAATCGCAGGAGAAATTGCTTTTTGGTGACGCGATGATGTATCTGTTGTGGGCAATGGTTTTGTATAAAAAGATGAAAGCAGAATTGAGAAGATCAGACCTTAAGATCCATGCGACAAACTTGCTTTTTGAAGAAAAGATATATCCGATTCCTTCAGGTCCGTACAGGGTTTTTTCCTGATTTAAATCAATCAGGGCCATTTCATTCCTAAATCTTTCAAGGGCAACTTTGGAGGCCAAAGCGGAGGATAAATTTTTATAAGCCACCACCTGGTTTTTGATCCAGGGAGCCAGAAAAATAAGAATATCCTTAAGACCGGCGCAAACTTTGCAATTGCTGTCGTAAATAACAAGCTTGTTTTTGAGAGAACTTACAGCAGGACTTTTCATAGCATAACTGTTTTAACTGACCTTTATTTAAAAATATCAGCAACCGCTTCCCTGAAGGTGGGAAATTTAAATTCATAACCTTTTCTCGTTAAAACTTCAGATACCACCTTTCTTCCACTTAAGAGTAATTCAGGTTCGGTTCCTATGACAACAGCTCCTATTTTCAGAAGCATTGAAGGGGTTGGTAATCCAAAAGGTATTTTCATTGCCTTCCTGAGTTCTCTCATAAAATCTTTGTTTCTCACCGGATTCGGACTGGCACAATTGATAATGCCGCTTAAGTCGTCAGAGGAGACTGCCCTATTGATGAGGTTGATAAAATCTGTCTCATGTATCCAGGTAATGTATTGATTTCCATTGCCTACTTTTCCGCCAAATCCAATTCTGACTACATTTTTAAGAGGCTTTAAAACGCCGGCATTTGGCTGAAGAACCATTCCTATTCTAAACATCACCTTTCTTGTCACAGGTGTTTCAGTTTCAAAAAAAGCTTTTTCCCATGCTTTGCAAACTTCAACAGAAAAGCCTTCTCCAATTGAAGAAGTTTCAGTTTTAACCTCTTCCCCTGCGTTTCCAAATATTGCAGCAGAACCCGCATTAATCCATACTTTTGGAGGATTGACAGTTTTGCTTATTGCTTGTCCTAGCGCTTTCGCTGAATTGACCCTTGATTCCATGATCTCTTTTTTATTCTTTTCATTGTAGCGGCAATTAACGGATTTGCCAACCAAATTAATTACCGCCAAAGAATTCTCTAATTCTTTCGTCCAGTCACCCAATGATCTTGCATCCCATTGTACATATCTAACATTTTCATGCGGACTGTGAAGAGACCTGCTTAATACCACTACCTCGTACTCAGGGGAATTGAAATTTTTAATTACTGCGCTTCCCAAAGCGCCTGAACCTCCGGCAATTATTATTTTAGTTTTCATGTCAATTGTATATTCTAGAGTGCTCAAACTTTAAAAATAGGCTAACTACGCGATAACTACTCGATAACTATGCGATAACTACGCGTTAACTACACGTTACCCTCCGCAGGATAACATCCAATTCGAGGTCAAAAATTATCTGATCAATTTCATAAAAGAGCTTAAAAACCAGTTTTCGTCTGCTTTAATCAGTTTGTCTATAGTGCTATCGGCATTATTAGCAAATTTTTGAATATTGCTGATTGTTTCCGTAAAAGCTTTATGGTCCTTTTCGTTCACGTCTCCTTCTACGTTTTGAAGCTGGTTTAATACTTTCATTACAGGCTCCAACTCTCTTTTCTTTCTTTCCTTCGCGATTTGTTTGGCTACTTCCCAGATGTCTTTTTCGGCAGAAAAAAACTCTTTTCTTTCACCTGATTTATGGATTTTATTTACGATACCCCATTCTATTAAGTCCCTGAGATTCATATTGGCGTTTCCCCTGGAGATGTTTAATTCTGCCATGATCTCTTCAGCGCTTAAAGGGTCGGGAGAAACCAACAACAAGGCATGAACCTGTGCCATGGTTTTATTAATTCCCCAATTTGAACCTAACGTTCCCCATGCATGTATAAATTGTTCTTTAGCTTCTTTGAGTTCCATGATCCAAATATAGTAATATTATTAAACTTTCAAAACTTTTTGAAAGTTTAATAATATTATAAAAGAAATTTTTTAAAAAAGGATGTCATCGCTAAAACCTGGCAAATCAAATGTTAATTCTATAACTTTTTAATTTAGTTAACTATTTCTGCGATAAGTTTTTACTTTTGCCATTAAAATCTGGTGATGACTTACCTTTTAGGTTTTAGATCTGGAAAATTTTAACAAGGGATGTCATTGCCAAACCATTTTTTTGATCATCGCCAATCTGATTTATAATATTCTAATGGGTTTGGAAAAAGCGCTGCATAAACACCTTTTTGAAGAAGTAGACAACAGTCCTTTAATTGTTTTCAGGATATTTTTTGGGCTGTTGGCTTTTTTAGAATCGGCAGGTGCAATTTTTACCGGATGGGTTAAAGATACATTTGTAGAGCCGAAACACGCGCTTACTTTTATTGGGTTTGAATGGCTGCAACCATTACCAGGTTATGGAATGTATTTCTATTGTGCGATAATGGCAGTGGCTGGATTGATGATCATGACCGGAAGCTGGTATAAATTAGCGACCCTTATTTTTACATTTATGTGGTGGGGATGTTACCTGATGCAGAAGTCTCATTACAATAATCACTATTATCTCCTTATTCTGCTTTCATTTTTTATGCTGATCGTTCCTGCTCATCGCTATTTTTCCGGGGATGTGAAAAGGAATCCTTCCCTTAAATCCATGACATGCCCGAAATGGTGCTTTCTTATATTTATTCTTCAGGTTTGGATCGTATTTACCTATGCTTCAACTGCAAAATTATATCCCGACTGGCTGCAGGGAAAACCGATTGGACTTTGGTTCAGTTATAAAACACATTATCCGGTTATAGGACCGCTGCTAGGGAAAGAATGGTTTAAGTGGGCGGTAGTTTATGGGGCCATCCTATTCGATCTATTAATAATTCCGATGCTGTTATGGAAAAGAACCAGGCTTTTTGCATTGGTTTTGGCGTTAATGTTTAACATTTTTAATTCGATAGTTTTTCAAATAGGCATCTTCCCTTATCTTATGATTGCCATTATGGTTTTCTTTTTCCCGCCAGAAACCATTCGTCGCATTTTCTTTAAAAACAAACCTGCGATAGGAAAGGAGCTGCTGTTTTTATTAAACTCCGGAAATGGCGGCAAAAAAAGGTTTATCACCTTGGGTTTGACTTTATATTTTCTTTTTCAACTACTGTTGCCGCTGCGCCATTTTCTGTTTGAGGGGAATGTCCACTGGACAGAAGAAGGACACCGAATGGCCTGGCACATGATGTTGCGTTCCAAATGGGGATCTGTTGATTTTACAATAAAAGATCCAAAAACCGGGGAAATTTGGAAGGTAAAGCCCAGCGAGCATTTCAGTGTAGACCAATCAATAGAAATTGCCAAGCTTCCGGATATGACCTGGCAATGTGCGCAATTTTTGAAAAACTATTATGCTGAAAGAGGAAGGCCTGGTGTCGAGATTTATGCAAATTCAAGTGTAAGTCTGAATGGTGGACCTTACAGACCTTTGATAAACCCCAATGTTGATCTGGCAAAAGTAAAGTGGGAGCCTTTCAAACATTCTGACTGGCTTTTACCTTAGGATAAATAATTATGGTTTTTAAATAAATATTCAAAATTCTATCAATCTCTTTTTTTATTAAAAGGATAAGAACAAAGATTTTTTTTAATATTGTTATGCTATTGCTTTGAGTTAAAGACAAGATCAAACCTTCAATCACCCCATGAGAAATTTTTTAATTGTTTTCGGACTGTTTTTATTGATGAGTCAAACCGAGGCATTTGCACAGATTGATTCACAAAAGCTTTTATACCTTAAGAAAGTAGAGTCCTATAAAAGAATGAAAAATACAGGGTTTATCATGACTGGAATAGGTGTGGTGACTACAGCGGTGGGGGTGTCTATCATTGCTCAGGAAGAAAGAAATTATAATAACAATTCTTCTAAGTTTGATGAAGACAGGGTAGTTACGGGAATTCTTTGCGCCGTCCTTGGAATACCAATAACAGCCGGAGGATTGGTGCTAGGGCTTATTGGCACCCATAAAGTCAATAGGTATAGAGATAAACTGGATAACCTCAGTTTAAATTTTAGATACGCCCCCAGTCAGAAAGGAATAGTTTTAAAATATACTTTTTAGGACGAATGAGGTATAGCATTCTGTCTGTTTTCTTTTTAGTTTCCTTAAGTGTTTTTGCACAGGAAAAACTGGTGGCATTTACTTTTGATGATTTGCCGTTTGTTTCTTATCGACATAATTCACAAAAACACGGGTTTACCCTTAAGCTTTTAAATACTTTAAAAACGAACAATCTTCCTGCGATAGGTTTTGTTAATGAATATAAGCTCTACACCGATGATACTCTAAATCCGGCAGAAGTTGAATTACTCGAATTGTGGCTGGAATATGGCAACGAGCTTGGAAACCATACTTTTTCGCATCCTTCTTATCATAAAATTACTTTTGACCTATTTTCTCAGGATATATTGAAGGGAGAAAATATATCAAAACAGTTGTCAAAAAAGCATAATATTCCTTATAGATATTTTCGCCACCCTTATTTGCATTCCGGAGAGAATAAAGAAAAAAACGATTCTTTGCAGAATTTTTTAAAACAAAATAATTATCTGGAAGCGCCGGTAACCATAGATAATTCTGATTATTTGTTTGCTTTTGCCTACGACAGCGCTATGGCAATAGAGGATAAGGAATTGATGAGAAAGATAGGGGAGGATTATATTGAATACATGGAATTGAAACTCCTTTATTTCGAACTTCAGTCATCAAGGCTTTTTCAGAAGAATATCAATCATATTCTTCTTTTGCATGCAAATGCTTTAAACGCTGATTACGTAGGAGAATTGGCTCAAATGTTTCAGAAGAATGATTATCGACTCGCACCTTTGGAGGAAGTACTGAAAGATACTTTATATAATACTGCAATTACAGTGTTTACCAATAGGGGAATTTCATGGTTGGACAGGTGGGCATTGAGCGCAGGTAAAAAAGGAGATTTTTTTCAAGGAGATCCAGAACCCCCTGATTATATTTTAAGATTGGCAAAAGTGATCAAGGAGTAGGGACGTAAAACTTATTTTTCTGTTTTTATGCTGATAAGAACAAATAGAATTGCCTACTCTTTTTAGTAAAAACTTATCTTAGTAAAAAGCAAATCTTATGAGAAAGAGTAGAGTAATAGAAACCCTTGATAGCCTTCCAGAAGAATTCAATACAGAAGAACTTATTGAAAAGTTGCTTTTTATAGAGAAAGTTGAAATAGGAATGAAGGATGTTTCAGAAGGAAAAACCATGTCCATTGAGGAAGCAAAAAAACGGTTTGAGAATAAATGGAGCAAAGAAAAATAGAAATTACTGAAACCGCTTATGCTGATTTGGAAGATATTGAGAGTTATATTTCAAATGACTCACCAAGGATAGCCAGAAAATTTATAGAAAGAATTTTTGCAAGATTAGAGCAGTTATATGAACAACCGGAGTCTGGAAGAATGGTTCCAGAATTTGAAAACAAAGAAATAAGAGAGTTAATCCTTAAATAATATAGAATAGTTTATCAAATTGTCTTTTCAAACTTATTTTTTGAATAATTCTCAAAAACAAAAAATAGAGTATAAAATACAGTGGAATAGAAAGAATCAGCCACGCGCCAATGGCTTGTAAATTGGCAAACCAGAAATGCTGAATCGTTCCCAATACATCTTTGTCCATCATTAGACCTACTTCCTCAAACGAACCAGGCAATGGCACTGAAGTGAAAACTTTGGATCCTATAGAGAAGAATGGAATATATAACAAAAGCTGCAAAGGAAATATCAGATAATTGACCAATTGAAGAGCCGGCATATTTAAGCCAAAGACAAATGCTGCAATTGCACAAAGAAGGGTAGTGGTTCCAAGTAACGGAATTATTCCAATTATTATTCCCAGGGTTAAAGCAACAGAAAGTTTATGGGGTGTGGAACCGGCTTTTAAAAAAATCAATAAGGAAGTAAAAAGTTTTTGTTTTGTGTTTTGTAGAAATTGCATCATTGTCTGCCTTAAATTTCTTCTATAAACAGGATTAAAAATAAATTAGTTAATCCGAGAGCGGTCATTCGAAATGGGTTGGGGTATGAGGTTCGGTAAAAAAGCACTGACACGTAGGTTAAATCACCACAGATCACTATTGCTCTACTAGTTTGATCTTGGGCATTTCATAAGAAATCATTTGATTAATGAAGTCAATTCTATCTTTTGAAAGAGATTTGAAGAATGACTTTATGTTTTTTCCATAGCATCTTTTAGTAAATGAAAAAATCATTATTCCCTTTCTTGAATTTCCTAAATCAATTTGCTTATAGCGGTAAACATTAAATTCAACTACATTCATCTTATCGTTTTTACTCTCTCCTAATATAAAATCAACAATAAATTCATTCCCGTCTGGGCTTTCATTCACTATGTAATTGCATGTTCCATCTGTTTTCTTTCGTTCTTCAAGCTCCATTAACTTTTGTTTAACAGCCTGATCAACATTTATTTCAGTAACGAAAAGATGAACTGTCAGCATTTGATTAAATGACTCTATGCTTTCATTTCGGGGGATATATTCCTGAATGTAGTAATTGTTATTTGGTTTGTCTGTCCAAGCTAAATTAAATTCGGTTTTGTTAAATTGTAGAGGACCTATGATTCCAATTCTATCAACTTTATTATCATTGGGTGGGGAGCAAGTCCAAAAATGTCGATAGATTAAATAAGAGGACTAAAATATAATTCATATGTTTTGAAGTTTAACTTTGTTGGTTGTAAGAAAAGTATTTTATTTCAAAGTTCCTACCTGAAGACTGCTGCTGTGCACCTTTCACATCAAACAGAAAAAAACAAAAACAAAAAAGCTGCAATTGCCGCACCTATTATTGGCCCAACTATAGGAACCCACGCGTAGCTCCAGTTGCTTTTGCCTTTGTCTGGAATCGGTAATATTGTATGCATAATTCTTGGTCCCAAGTCCCTTACCGGATTTATGGCATAGCCGGTAGTGCCTCCTAAAGACAAACCTATTACCCAAACCAAAAAGGTTACGGGTATTGCTCCCAATGAACCAAGTCCAATCGGTGTTTTTTCCGGCCCTAGTTGTCCTTCCGTAAAATGGAAGATCACAAATATTAGGACAAAAGTGCCTACTACCTCACTGATAAGGTTGGAAAAATTGTTTTTTATGGCTGGGGAAGTACTGAAAGCAGCAAGTTTTAAATTTGGATCTTGGGTGGCGGCAAAATGATCTTTATAAATGAGCCAAACC
>Ga0196965_1000949_pt1 | contig 12985 bp, 12 predicted proteins | sample S1_20metaG_FD_148668 | JGI IMG/M metagenome (GOLD analysis project Ga0196965, IMG submission 148668) | Soil microbial communities from Anza Borrego desert, Southern California, United States - S1_20 | ecosystem: Environmental > Terrestrial > Soil > Desert | place: USA: California | collected... | reverse complement strand
GAAAACAAGCAACTGACCAACTGTGTATAATCTGCCATTCACCTCAAGACTGCCTTTGGCTACATAAATACCACGTTCGGAATAACCCTGGGGTAAATCAAAACGAGTCCCGGCTTCCAACACCACATGCAAATAAAACAAAGGCGAATGTGTCTTAACGTTATTTTTTAAACCGTAAGCTTCTCCGGCAATAAGTCTCAGCCAAACGCCGGATTGAGTAAAAACCGGTAACTGATTCGGTTGATAATTATCAAAAGAGGGGTTATTTTCCTCATCTGCTTCGGGAAGCGCCACCCAGGTTTGAATCATTTCCAATGCTCCACCTGCAAGGGCAGACGGATCTTCAAATCGTTCCGAATGTGCTATTCCGCTGCCTGCTGTCATCCAGTTTACTTCTCCGGGACGAATAATCTGTTCCACGCCAAGGCTATCCCTATGGGTAACCTGGCCACCAAACAAATAGCTGACAGTCGACAACCCAATATGGGGGTGTGGCAATACATCCAGATTGGCAAGTTGTTGAGGAGGAGCTTCAAGGGGGCCGGCGTGATCCATAAAAATAAAGGGACCTACCATCCGCCGTAATCGAAAGGGCAGAATTCTTCGTACTTCTAATCCGTTTCCAATAGAAGCTTTCCGGGCTTGAATGATGATGTCGAGCATAGATAAGGAAGTTAATTAATTAGTTTTAAAATTAATTAATCAAGGGTTAGATATTAAGGGAAAGTTCACAGAAAATATCTTTTAATTTTCTTTCTGCAAAAGTCTTAAGAGAACTCAAATTTTAACAAACCTTATCCTTAATCATTAAGTAAACCCTAATAAGGATATTTTATGTTTAACTTAAAGAAACATCGTTATGAAAAACGTCGGAGGTAACTACACTGCGGACAACACTACAGGAAAAAATCATGAAGGAAGTCAGGTAAATACTCCTTTAAGGCGATTAACCGCGACATCCATAATTGGCAATACCGTAAAAAACGAAGAGGGGGAAGAATTGGGAAAGGTAGAAGATTTAATGATAAACCTGAACTTAGGATGTATAGAATATGCCATTTTGGAGTTTGGCGCTCATTTGAATATGGGCGGAAAATTATTTGCCATACCTTATAACGAACTTTTACCCGATACGACGAGAGAAATTTTTATACTGAACAGAGGCAAAGAATATCTTAAGAAAGCGCCGGGATTTAATAAAGATCATTGGCCTGACACCAATGACCATAATAATTATTATTCAAATGCAAGCGTTTATTGGGAAAGCCCGGTTTGGAATGAACCTACACCTATTGCCGCCCCTGCTCCAGGTTCTCCTTTATCTGCATATTATTAAGCGCATAAAAAAATAACCACTGAGGACACAGAGATTCACGAAGGGCACGAGGATGTTGAAAAGTGACTCTCCGTCTTGCTGAATGCATCTTAAGCAATGGTAGAAAATGAATTGAAAGGCTTAAAATAAGCCCGGAAAGACTTTTTGGACACCTTCATGTTCTCTGTATATTTTTCGTGTCCCCTGTGGTTAAAAACGATTTGGCTATCACTAAATAACAAACAATCGCGAATAAAAACCACTGTTTCGTAGCACAAATAGCATCTCCCCCGAATAGTATTTCAAAGATTAACAACCTAGAATTTCTATTCGGCGAAATGATAAAAAAAACATTTTTAATTTTATTCTTACTAATTAAGCCAAAACACACTTTGCCAAACAACTACCCTCGTGGGTATAATTATTAATCAGTTAGACAACAAGCCTATCCCTTACGTGAATATTGGTATTCGGAATAAGAATTTCGGAGCCGTATCAGATGAAAAGGGAAACTTTCGTTTACAATTTAATACTAACCAACTTGCCGACACACTCACATTTTCCTGCGTTGGATATCAGGAAGAGTCATTCCCAATTAAGGGTATTCTGTCAAAGGAGAAGATTGTTTTTGCTATGAAAGAAAAAGTCACGGAATTACCGGAAGTGATCGTGAGCTCAAAAAAACCCAAAATCCGCAAAATTGGTATTAAATCCCACAATCCATTCTTACAAGGCATAGCACAAAGTCGGGACATTAATGATATTGTAGAAATAGGAAGACTTATTCCTATCGAAAACCCTAATACTAAAATAACATCCGCCCATTTGTTCCTTCATTATGTATCCGTAGATACTGCTGTTTTCAGGATAAATTTTTATCGTTTCCAAAGCGAAGAACCAGGCTCAAGAATGGTTGAAAAAAGCATTATTGTCAGGCTTCCGGTATCCAAAGGATGGCATGTGATGGACCTGGACAAATACAATATTTATATGCAGGAAGATTTTTTCATAGGAATTGAATTTTTACCCAATAAATCCAACAACAACCGTAACAATTCCTTTATGTATGGAGCAAAACTGGGTGGTCTTAATGGATTCAGCCGTAATAGCAGCTTGGGAAAATGGGAAAAAGCAAGAGGCGCAGCCCATTCATTATATGTAACCGTGAGGCAGTAGAATTTTAATGTGCTCTCGAAAAAGAACCGGAATAAGTAGTGACATTAAACGAAATTTGAACTTTATCTATTCAATTTGATAGTGCAATCCTTGTTCAAAGCCCATCGATTGAATAAGAAAATTCTTCTAGGAATATTAAAAACCTTTAACAATTTTTGTTCTTCATTTTTTATGTATGAAGAACAAAATAAAACTCCTAACAACCTTTATATTGGTTGTTTACTCCTATTATTCATACGGCCAATCAGACAGTACATACCATGATTTAGGGAGATTAAAACTGAGAAAAGAATTCACCCAATCCATCTCTATTCAAGGCGCCGACCTGGATAAGTTTGCTTTTACCAATCTTTCCGATGCTATTAATGCATGGCTTTATGGGACCTTAAGCAATGACGAATCATTGGTTTATGTTATTGACGGAATTCTGGTCAATGATGTAAATGCTTATAGTATTCAAGATATTGAAGACATTACTTTGGTCCAAAATGCATTGATTCAATTAAATGGCGTCAAAGATGAACAACATTTGGTTCTAATAAATACTAAAAAATCTATAACTGAGGGATTACATATTACAGGAGGAGCACAGGTCAGTTATGTAACTAAAACTGAAATTACACCAATAAACTCAGATGATTCAAAGTCAGCAGACGGTCTTTTTCACCAATACTTCCTTTCAGCCAAAAAAAGAAAGAACGGGCTAAATGCTGGGGTAACGGCAAGTTATCTAAGAGATATTTATCCTGTGACAAATAATACTATTAAACCATATAGTATGGGCCGTGTCCGATTAAATGGGTATTTGGAAAAGTATTTGACAAAAAATACAAGTCTAAAGTATAATTTAAATTTTACCCCCCAAAAGCTCGGCTATCAAACTAAACCAATTTGGATGGAAGATGCAGAGCGTGAAGAATTTCGAAACCGTCAAAGATTACTTTCTACTGGAATAGCTTTGAAAACTCTTGCTTCTAATGGTTTAATGCATATTATTAGTTTTACCTATAGTTCTTTGCGCGGTAATTCAAAATTAGCCTCGTATCTAAATTCTGGCTTTGACTCTCAAATTGAGCCCTTTACTTCTACATCCACCAATAAATCCTATGATTTTCTTTTAAAAGATGATGTACATTATGAAAGAAGATTGGGCCAGTTCGGTATTCGGCCCGCTTTAAATTTAACTTTTAGATATGGAAGACTTTTTGAAACAATGGAGAATAAAATTGGCAATGATGATCTTTTACTGATGAATTCTGCATACTCCTTAGATTACAAATCATTATTACTTACTCCTTCTGTTAATTTTCATTTTAGAAATGCCCTAAATTTACAAGGAGGTCTCCTCCTTAACTTTTCCTATGTGTCCTATTTAAAAGAAAACCACAATAAAATAATTAATCCTTTTGTTTCAGCCACAGCAGACATAGTAAAATTAGTAGCTGCAGAATCTAATACTGGCTTTAAACTTTTCTCCTCTTTTGCTTTATCTGATATTTCCCTTGATCACACAAACAGTTTGACGGACCTAAATAATTCAATTCCAACTAATTTTAATAATGATGCTCTATTTTCAAAATATCTAAATTCCAACTTCGCAAATAAAGTTTTCCAGATTGGAGGTTCCGTTTCATTTGATAGTGACAAATTCATCTTTACTTATAATTACGACAATCGAAATTATTCCGCACCCGTTCTCATTAATAAACCGAACACCAATGGTTTTGAGCAAATTACTGCTTTTTATGATGGTTACTCCCAAACCCATCGTGCATCAATAAATGTTAGCATTTTTAAAAAGCCCTCTTATAGATGGTACTCAGGACTTTCCTATGCAAGAAGAAAGTTGACTTTGGAGGACCTTCCAAAGCAGGTTAATACGTATTTTGAAGTCAAACCATGGCATGGAGGATGGGTAAACAGGGTACAATACAAAAATCTCGGATTCGGATTTGATATACTTTACAGACTGAAAGAAGAAAAGGGATCCTATATAAATGAAAATGGAACTCCAGGATATACAGTTCGTGAATTTAATACTATCACCCTGCAAAATATTTACCTGAGCTACGGCTTTAAAATTCTAAAACTAAAAGTACTTGAGGTTTATGCTAATTCAAGAAATCTTGCCCTTTCAAAGGATACTTCATTGACAGACAACAGGAGATATATGGGTGTAGGTTTTAAAATAGATATTTAAAACGTTGCAAATGCCTAACAAGTAGATCAATGATACTATACCAATGTTCAATAGTGCAATCATTGTCCAAAGCCCAATGATTGCAACTTATTTTTGATTTTTCTCCAATCTATCCAACCATCTCTTTTTCAAATTCCTCTTTTAGTTTTTCAAGATCAAACTTTTTCATCTGAAGAAATGCCTTTGTCACACGCTGGGCTTTTTCTGCATCGGGTTGAGTCAACATTTCTGAAAGCTGCACAGGAACCACCTGCCACGATACGCCAAATTTATCCTTCAGCCAGCCACATGGACCTTCTTCCCCGTCCTTTGTCAGCCTCTCCCAGTAGTAATCTATTTCTTCCTGGGAAGTGCAATTGATAATTAATGACATCGCTTCGTTAAATTTAAACTGTGGACCACCGTTGAGCGCACAAAACTCTTGTCCATCCAATTTAAAATTTACTGTCATAGCAGTGCCGGGTTGTTGCCCGTGAAATTCGAAACCTTCTTTTCCATATCGGCTGATTTTACCGATTTTAGAATTCTTAAAAATGGAAGCGTAAAAATTTGCAGCTTCTTCTGCCTGATTGTTAAACCACAAACAGTTGGTAATTCTTTGATTAATCGTAGCCATGTTTCTTTATTTTTTATAATATAAAATTACGGGCATTACCTGTAAAAGGAAGTGTGTAAAAACGACAAAACAAGGGGCTGTTTGCGTCAATGAGGAAAACAATATTGAGCCAGGAATCTTTAGAAACAAAAAATCATTCAACTTTTGTTTTCAATCGTAATAACAATCATAACCTTAAAAAAATGGAAACAAAAGCTATTAAATCTACCCGACTTAACATCAGGCAATTTACAGAGCTTCATCACTGCATCCCAAGCTGGATTACCGAGGTGAGGAAGATTTTCTATGAGGACCTGAGCAAAGAACAGCAGGCAAACTTCGATGCTGAGAATTTTGAACATGAAAAGATTGAGGACCTTTTTAAGAAATTTGATTATGTTTTAGTGGATGAAATGGATTGTTTTTACGGAGTAAAAAACGAAAAAAAGTTTGCACTTTCCAAATGCGATGGAGCATGGCGACAAGTCCTAGAGTCTCAATTTGTCTGATGTAGGTATGGAGCATAAGATTCGGGATTCAGGGAAGTTCATTTGAAACTTCTAGCTTACCACGATGGTCTATCCGTAAAATAGAGAACTCATTGATACTCTATTTTACCACCAAAAAAATTGGGATCACGGTAAAGCAACAAAGGCTGTAATTCTCCTTTCCTCTTTAAAAACTCCGCTCTCTCAGTGTTTATTTGTTTGTTTTGTTCATTTTCGTGGACTTTTGTGTTGCTTCCTTTTAATTGCCACATTAGCACATGAGCTGATTGTCACATTCATTTTTCTCTCCATCTTAAACAGCTCTGCTGCCATTTGAAACAATAAATTTTACTGTAAGTTTAAGGTATACTTTCCTGTCATTCATGTTGTTTTTGTACGTAAATTGAACTTGCAAATTTCGAATATTGAAATGGCAAAAGCTTGAGCTAAACCGGTAGTTATCTTTATTATTTTCTCAATTTATGTCCTTTAGAAAATAAGATTAATCTTATGATATTATTTTTTTGGGTCTTCTTATTATCTGCATTTGCACCTGGTGCCCCGGAAATAATCAATTACACCCATTCAAAGGAAGAATTAGAGATTGGAAAATCAATATATCTTTTGGAAGACAAAGAAGGAACGCTGGACTTTAATGATATTTTAAAAGATTCCATTCAGAACCAGTTTAAGCTATCCGAAGAGAATATTCCTAATTACGGCAATACCCAATCTGTAGTATGGGTAAGATTTACGGTTTCAAATACCTCCGCTGAACGGTGTTTCGTAGAAATAGTAAAGCCGTTAATTCATAAAATCACCTTCTTTTACCCCGATTCTACAGGTCAGTATCAGTCGAGGACAACAGGGGCTAATTATTCATTTTATTCAAGGGAATGGAATGACAATGACTTTATATTTACTCTTCTTCACGCCCACACCCCTGCTCCACATACTTTTTACTTCAGGTTTGACAGCGATGAAAGCCTTGAAATACCGCTTATAATAGGCTCAGAGGAAACACTTTTCGAACGGCATACACGGGAAGAGTTGCTTTATGGCATGTATATAGGATTTATGATCCTGATGTTTTTATATAACCTTATGATCTATTTCCGAATAAAGGAAAAGGTCTATCTGCTGTATTCTTTGTATGTAATTTCTATGCTTCTTCTGATCGATATGATGATGATCGGAAAAGGCTTTCAATATATCTGGCCTTCCATTCCGTATATTAACTTTCAAATTAATGGACTTACTGCGCTTGTGGGCACTTTCATGATTTTCTTTACTGCAGCGTTTTTAAAAACTAAAGAAAATACTCCCCTCCTTCACAAAGGATTCTATTTTTTGCTGTTTGTAAACTTGGCAATCATTATCCTTAATATTTCAGGAGATTATTTTGTTAGCAGCATTGCCTGCCAGATCATCACGCTGGTGCTGACGCTCTATTTGATCTTCACGGCAGTATCAGTTTATAGAAAAGGCTTTACCCCGGCAAGGTATTATTTGGTCGCTTATGCTACGCTGTTTGTCGGAGGCTTTTTATATATCCTCTACATGAACAACCTGGTGCCTTATTCCTTTTTTACAAAAAATGCGCCTCTGATAGGCTCCGTCGGCGACATTGTTCTTCTTTCTTTTGCACTGGCAGACAACATAAGCAGATTGAGGAAAGAAAAGATCACACTGATTACTGAAAAATTGGACCTGATAGAAAGTCAAAAGCAAAAGCTAGAAAGAATGGTACAGGAAAGAACGGAGGAAATTGCTACTCAGAATGAAGAGTTACGGTCGCAGCAAGAGCAAATACATTTTCAAAAAGAAGAACTGCAAGTGAGAAATATTAAACTGGAATTGGCCCGGATTAAAATAGAGGAACGAAACCATCAACTAAACCTTTATACACAAAACCTTGAAAGAGAAATAGAAAGCAGGTCTTCCGAATTGGTTAAAAGCAACCAGGAGCTTATTGACCAAAACCATCAGATGGAGCAGTTTTCTTTTATCACGGCGCATAATTTACGATCACCGGTAGCACGGATTCAAGGGCTTTGTGAGGTTTTGGGTATAGTAAAAGAAAATGAAAAGCCTTACTTATTGGAGCAGTTGATGATGACCAGCAAAGACCTGGACAGGGTGATCCATGACCTGACCAAAATCCTTGAAATACGAAAGGGTAGTTCTCAAAATTTTGACTGGATCGACCTTGAAGAGAAAACTGTAAGGGCATTGAGTATACTGGAAGATGAAATAAAACAGAGCAAGGGGGTGGTAAAATATAATTTTGAACAAGCAAAACAAGTATATGGTTTATCCGCTTACATTGAAAGCATTCTTTACAACCTGATAAGCAATGCCATCAAATATCGCTCCCCTGAAAGACCTCCGATAATTGAAATTGAGAGCAAAATTCAGGACCGGAAAATACATATTTTTATAAATGACAACGGAATAGGTATTGATCTCGACAAATACAAGGGCAAAGTTTTCGGCATCTACAAAAGATTCCATACCCATGTAGAAGGAAAAGGCCTGGGACTTCATTTGGTAAAAACACAGGTCCAGGCAATGTATGGAAATATTAAGATCAGTAGCACGCCCAATAAAGGAACAACTTTTGAAATCACTTTTCCTTTAAAAGACAATAATGCCGACTGAAGAATCTTATAACATAAATTATCTTATTCTTTCAAATGTTAAAATTTCATTTGGATCTATCTCATAAAAGAACCTGCCTACTTTGATCGTAAGGCCATTCTTTTTAAAGTAATACGAACGAGGACAAACACAACTAAGGGCTAAATTAATTAACGTAATGGAGTCATTTTTTATCTTGTATTCAAAAATCCCGGATCCATCCTTTGGTAATAAATAACCATCCCTGAGTTCCTTACCCCGGGATAAAACGAGAGCATCTTCTTTAAAGATAATGGTGTCTTCCTTATCCACAGATTCAACCCAAGTACCTATCAGACCATTAATGGCCTCATCATCAGAACAATTAATAAAAAATAAAGTAAAAACCACAAGCGAGAAAAAATAAATTCTTTTCATAAACAAATTTGAATATAAGTCTGGATTTAATTTGACGACCCTAAAACTCAATTAAAGGTTGCGACCGGTGATTAAACAAGTCTGTCTAAGTCAATATTTTAAGTTATAAATTTAAATAATTAATCATTTGATTAAAATAATTGAATAAATATTTTGATTAAATAAATATCTTTTTTTCCTTTGTATCGGAAAAAGAGTTAACAATGGCAAAGAAGACCAAAACAGAAATTGACGGTTCGACGGAAGAAAGAATAAAAGAAGCTGCACGCATTGTCTTCACTCAGAAAGGGTATGCAGCAACAAGAACCAGGGATATCGCAGAAAAAGCAGGGATTAACCTGGCTTTGTTGAATTACTACTTTCGAAGTAAAGAAAAACTATTTAACCAGGTGATGTTGGAAAAGATACAGCAGCTCTTCGGGATGTTACTTCCCGTCTTAAGTGATGAAACCACAAAACTGGAAAAGAAGATTGAAATGGTTGTTGCCAATTACATTGATATGCTTTTGGCAAATCCCGATCTTCCTCTTTTTGTACTGAGTGAGTTGAGAGGCCAAAAGGAAGAGCTTCAAAAAGTTTTGCCTATTGAAAAAATCATTCAGAACATCAGCTTTATAAAACAATTACAGGAGAAAAGACCTGATATTCAACCCATTCATTTTTTAATGAACATTTTGGGAATGACGGTATTCCCATTTATTGCTATGCCGGCTTTTGATGCGGTTGGTATTATTAAAAAAAATGATTTTGAAAAATTGATTCAGGAAAGAAAAGCGCTTATACCCATTTGGGTAAAGGCAATGATTAAAGCAAAGTAACTTTTTTTGCCTTTAAATTAAACAAATGATTAAAGCAGATGAATAACAAAATAAGAACAATAATTATTACCTGGTTTTTACTAGTCACTTCATTAATGGCAAGTGCACAAACAAAATCAGTCACCCTCGATACTTGTTATGCCTTAGCTGAACAAAATTACCCGTTGACCAAACAGAGAACGCTAATATCCAAAAGCAGGGAATATTCCATTCAGAATATCTCAAAAGGTTATTTGCCTCAATTCAGCATTCATGGACAAGCCACTTATCAATCAGACGTAACGCAGATTCCTATAGAACTTCCCGGAATGGAAATTCCCACAGTAAGCAAAGATCAATACAAGATTTATGGCGAGGTGAACCAAACTTTGTATGATGGGGGGAAAATTAAAAATGAGAAGAAAAAAGAAGAAGCCAATACCAGAACAGAAGAACAAAAACTTGAGGTGGAATTATACAAATTAAAGGACCGGATCAATCAGTTGTACTTTGGGATTTTGTTGATGGATGAACAACTCAGTCAAACCAACCTTTTAAAAAACGACATTGAATTAGGCATTAAAAACGCCCAGGCATTGGTAAACAACGGGTCAGCATTCAAGAGCAGTGTGGACAGATTAAAGGCGGAATCATTAAAAGTCAACCAGAAAGCCATAGAACTGAAGGCACTTCGTAAAGCCTTTGCTGAAATGCTGGGCTTGTTTATCAATACAACTTTGAATGAAAATACAATACTTGTTAAACCCGAATTTTTAATCCCTTCACAGGAAATTAACCGCCCTGAATTGCAACTTTTCAATTATCAATTACAAGGCCTTGACGTCCGGCAAAAAATGATCGGTTCCAGAAATATGCCTAAGCTAAACTTTTTCTTTCAGGGAGGGTACGGCAAACCAACCTTTAACTTTTTGAGCAATGATTTTGACACTTATTACATTGGAGGCATACGATTAAATATACCTTTATCAGGACTTTATACTTTAAAAGATGAAAAAGCGCTGATAGGTCTTGGAAAAGATCAGATTCAGGTACAAAGGGAAGTTTTTCTTTTTAACACCAGGCTTTCCTTAAGTCAACAGAATATGGAAATAGCAAAATTAGAAGCGCTGCTTGCTACAGATAATGAGATTATTGAATTAAGAACAAGCATTAAAAATACTGCTTCATCTCAACTAAAAAATGGGGTGATAACCACAAATGATTTTTTAGAAGAAGTAAATGCGGAAAATAATGCCAGGCAAAGCAAGATCCTGCATGAAATACAATTGTTAATGGCACAGTATAATCAAAAGAACACATCCGGTAATTAAAAAAACAAACAATGAAATGAGCATAAACAGAAGCATACCCAAACGAGGAGAAATATCAAGCGAATTCCATGTGACAACTAAAAACCAAATCATACACACATGAAAAAGATAATAATTGCAATTGTCCCGCTGGTTTTTTTTATGTCTTGTAATAACAATGGCCAAAACTATGATGCAACAGGAACATTTGAAGCAGAGGAAACCATTGTGTCAGCCGAAGCAAACGGCATCATAAGGGCATTTGAGGTAGAAGAAGGACAGCAACTCAAGGCAGGACAACAAATTGGTTATATTGACAGCACTCAGTTGCACTTAAAAAAGAAACAACTGGAAGCGCAGATAAATGCGGTTTTGAGCAGATCACCTAATGTGGCTGCACAGTTAGCCGCTTTAAGGGAGCAGCTTACTCAGGCAAAAAGAGAGCAGCAACGCGTTACAAACCTCCTAAAAGACGATGCAGCTACTCAAAAACAATTGGATGATGCCAATACTCAGGTGGCCATTATTCAAAAACAGATAGATGCCCGGCAATCTGCTTTGGGAGTTACTTCTTCCGGTCTGAAAGCCGAAATCATCCCATTGGAAATCCAAATTGCACAAGTGGAAGACCAATTGATGAAGAGCAAGATCATCAATCCGGTGACAGGCATGATACTTTCCAAATACAGTAGAGTAAATGAAGCCACTTCTGTTGGTAAACCACTTTATAAAATTGCTGATCTGTCTACGATTATTTTGAGGGCTTATATTACCGGTGACCAGTTTGCAAACATCAAACTCAATCAAAAGGTAAAGGTGCTGGTGGATGAAAGTACAGACAAGTACAAAGAATATGAAGGCGTAGTGGAATGGATCAACGACAAAGCCGAATTCACTCCCAAAACTATTCAAACAAAAGACGAACGCGCGAACCTGGTATATGCGATAAAGATCAGGGTAAAAAATGATGGTTTCCTGAAAATAGGAATGTATGGCGAGGTTAAACTTTAATCAATGGACAGTTAATCAATGGACAGTGGACAATGGATAGTGGACAATGTTGGTCATTCTCAAATGTATAGTGTCGGTTATCAATTAAAAAACTTTAATCAGTGGACAATGTTGGGCTTCTAATGTCCATTATCCACTGTCAATTATCAATTAAAGAAATGGTTGTTGCAAACGAATTGACTAAAACATACGGAAAGAAAAACGAAGTACTTGCAGTTGACAAGGTCTCTTTTTCTGTAAATCAAGGTGAAATATTTGGTTTGATAGGGCCGGATGGCGCAGGAAAAACAAGTATCTTCCGAATGCTCACCACTTTATTATTACCGGATGGAGGCAATGCAACCGTTGATGGTTTTAATGTAGTAACTGACTATAAGCAAATCAGGAACAAGGTGGGTTACATGCCAGGAAAATTCTCTTTATACCAGGACTTAAGTGTGGAAGAAAACCTTAACTTTTTCGCTACGGTATTCAATACAACAGTAGAGGAAAATTATCACCTGATCAAAGACATCTATATTCAAATAGAACCTTTTAAAAAACGAAGGGCCGGGAAACTTTCAGGAGGGATGAAACAAAAACTTGCGCTTTGCTGCGCATTGATTCACAAGCCTACGGTATTGTTCTTAGATGAACCTACCACCGGCGTTGATCCTGTATCCCGAAAAGAATTTTGGGAAATGCTGAAACGGCTGAAACATCAAGGGATAACGATCCTGGTTTCTACCCCTTATATGGACGAAGCGGCTTTGTGTGAGCGGATCGCTTTAATTCAAAAAGGAAAAATTCTTTCCATTGAAACCCCTGAAAATATTACAAAATCCTACCAGGAAAAACTATATGCTATAAAAGCCGATAAAATGGCGCTTTTACTCAAGGTTATGAAGGATTATGAACCTACCAAAAGCTGTTTTGGATTTGGGGAATATGCCCATGTCACTTTCAATGAACAACACGTGAATGAAACGGAAATTAAAAACTTCTTGCAACAAATGGGATTAAAAGAAATAGAAATTAAAAAGACTGAAGCCACCAT
>Ga0196965_1000948_pt1 | contig 12987 bp, 5 predicted proteins | sample S1_20metaG_FD_148668 | JGI IMG/M metagenome (GOLD analysis project Ga0196965, IMG submission 148668) | Soil microbial communities from Anza Borrego desert, Southern California, United States - S1_20 | ecosystem: Environmental > Terrestrial > Soil > Desert | place: USA: California | collected... | reverse complement strand
CGATACCACCTTCAACATCTTACAACGCGGCAGCTGCCGATCCTGTGGATTTCAGCACTGCCGCAGCTAAAGCGACACAGAGTGTTGTTTACATCAACAGCATTTCACGCGGTGTTTCCTACTCGTATCTGGATTGGTTTTTCGGCGCAGGCAGCGGCACCAACAGTCGTACGCAGGTGAGCAATGGCTCGGGGGTAATTCTTTCAACGGAGGGATATATTGTGACCAATAATCACGTCATTTCTTCAGCGGAACGGATCGAAGTAAACTACAATAAACGCATTTACCCTGCGGAACTGATTGGAACTGATCCGTCAACAGATCTCGCGGTTATTAAAATCAATGAAAGTAATCTTCCGGCAATCGAACTAAGCAGTTCTAAAAATGTACAGGTTGGCGAATGGGTTATTGCCGTCGGAAATCCGTATACGTTAGCTTCAACTGTTACTGCAGGGATTGTAAGCGCTAAAGGGAGAAGAATTGGAATTCTGGAAGATAAATTTCCGATCGAGTCTTTTATCCAAACCGATGCCGCGATTAATCCTGGCAACTCTGGCGGTGCGCTCGTGAACAAAGCCGGCGAACTTGTGGGTATTAATTCGGCAATTCTTTCAAGAACAGGTTCGTATACTGGATATGCTTTTGCCATACCTGTCGATATCGTAAAAAAGGTTTTCAATGATTTGGTCAAGTATGGCGTTGTTCAAAAAGCGTTGATTGGCGGATCTGTAATTGAATACAATTATGAAAACGCAAACAAGTATAACCTTGATACTAAGGTCAAAAATTTTTCCGGTGTCTTACTGGAGAGTATTGACCGCGATGGTCCGGCACATGAGGCCGGACTAAAGCCCGGAGACATTATTATCAACATCAATAACACACCGATCAATACACAAAGTGAATTTGAAGAAGAGTTGAGTTTTTATAATCCCGGAAATAAAATTACATTAACGTACTTGCGTAACGGCAAAGAAGAAAAAGCCACGCTAACCCTTGTTAATAAAAATGGAACAACGGATTTAATCAAGCGTAATATCATCAACAATGCTGCACTGGGTGCTAACTTTGAATCTACACAATATGGTGTAAAAGTTTTCGGTATAAAAGAAAACAGTGTACTACGCAAAATTGGTGTACCTGAAAATTTTACCATCGTAGCGATTAACCGTGTTCGCGTAAAAGAACCAGAAGAGGTCTTTGACTTCTTCGAGAAGTTCAAGGGGAAAGGATACCTCTATGGTATCAACAGCTCGAAACAACAAGTTGAAATTCCGTTTGTGATCAGATAGCTTTTTGATTGCGGCGATGATTGGGAATTTGTGTAAGCTGTAAGGTACAGGCTGCAAGGGGTTTTAGAAAAGCTATGAGCTGCGAGTTTGTTTTTGATAATCGTATCAATTTTCGAAAAACCAACATCGAACATCAAACATCAAACTTCAAACCAGTTCGAAAGTCCATAAATAAACGAAAACCAATCTTGAACTTTGAACTTTGAACCTTGAACTAAGTAACTACGAAACCCTCAATTTCAACTTCTTGCCCAGTTCGTCGACTGAGGTTTTGAAATTGGAATCGGTTTTCATCATGTCTTCGACAGATTCAAGTGCGTGTATTACGGTGCTGTGGTCGCGGCCACCGAAGTTTTCGCCGATCAGCGCAAGCGTGAGTTGTGTGTATCGCTTACAGAAATACATGGCCACCTGACGTGGAATAACGATCTCACGTTTTTTTACTTTGCCTTTCATGGCGTCGAGATCTACTTTAAAATAATCGGCAACGGTTTTCTGAATAAAGTCAACACTTACATCAGACTGGATTTCTTTGATAATATTCTTAAGAACTTCTTTCGCCAGTTCAAGGTCAATTTCTTTTTTTAGCAGCGTTGCATGAAAGATGAGTGAGTTCAACACGCCTTCCATATCACGCAGATTTGTATCAACGCTGTATGCCAGATACTCCGCAACTTCAGTAGGTATTTCAATTCCATCAGCCTGCATCTTGCGATTAATAATTACAAGCTTAGTTTCAAAGTCAGGTTCCTGTAAGTCTGCGGTAAGTCCCCACTTGAAACGGGAAAGCAATCTTTCCTGGAATCCCTTCAGATCACGCGGCGGGCAATCACTCGTCATGATGATCTGCTTGCCGGATTGATGTAGCTGATTGAAAATATGAAAAAACATCTCCTGTGTCTTCTCCCGACCGGCAAGAAATTGCACATCATCGAGGATCAATAAGTCAACCTGCAGATAAAAATTCTGAAAATCCTGGATCTTGTGATTTTGCAGCGCATTCAGGAATTGTGTTGTGAAATCATTTTGATCAACATACAGAACAACCTTCGATGGCATGTTATTCTTTATCTCGTTTCCGATCGCCTGCACAAGGTGTGTCTTTCCAACACCAACACCACCGTATAACATCAGCGGGTTAAATGAAGTGACACCGGGTTTCTTCACAACTGCCAATCCTGCAGAACGTGCAAGTCGGTTACAATCACCTTCCACGAAATTATCAAAGGAATAAGACGCATTTAAGCGCGAATTAACTGTTTGTGGATTAAGCGCCTTAAAAGTAAATGGAGAATAATCATCAGAACCAAAATTACCATTTACAGCACTTCTTCTTGTGCCATTTGCATTGGCAGGATAATTCACTGCAACAGGAGGAGCTTGTTTCCCTCCGCTATCTACAACAACAGAATATTCAAGTCGGCCAGTGGCGCCCAATACGGTGTGAATTGCCTTTTTTAAGACAGGAACATAGTTATCTTCAAGCCACTCATAAAAAAACTGAGAAGGAACCTGAATGGTAAGTACATCACCTTCAACCCGAATCGGTACAATAGGCTTAAACCATGTGTTGAAATTTTCTTCACCCACATTCTCCCGAATTACTTCGAGACAATCATTCCATACGGTACCGCAGCTAACTTCCATTGCGAGATTTAATTGGATTTGAATTTCCGCCGGCGGAAAGGGAGACAAAGATGTAAAAAAAGAGGGTAAGAAAACAATAGCCGCTTTCCTTGATTTTTTAGAAAAAAGTCCTAAAAGTTTTCTTCTCGCGAAATAAAGTGCTGTTTCAGATGATAACTACCACACTTTCATTTCCGTATGATTCTATACGAATGAATTCAGAAAAGAATTTCTTTTTATAAAATTAAAGTGTAAAATAAAAACGATAAATAACGACGAAATTAGAACAATTGGGATTACGTCCAGAATTTGGACAACCAAAAAAACAAAAGGATACCCAGGTTAATCGAATTAACAACTTTGAATCAATGTCGTTGATTTAATCTCGTTTTTTGTGGCCCCACCCTGTCTCTCCAAAGGAGAAGGTTTATGGAAGCTTAACTCAACAACATCGAATTTTTGAATAGTTGCATTATTGTCATTACAATGATTCTGCAAAAGTTTCGCAGCTGCTTTTATCGAGGCTCCAAATCTATTCTCATATTTGTATCACTACTAAAATCATTTTCATCCCGTTGGAGCAGTCACTGCATGGATAAGCTACTGGGCATCGTTTTCGTAGTTAAAGTTAATCTTAATTTATGAAAGAAGACAATTCAGTATTTAATTCCTTTAAGAAGGCGCAAAAGCAAGATTGGATTAAGGCAGCCTCGGCAGAACTTAAAGGCGCTGATCCATTTGAAACACTTCAATGGAAAACGGAAGATGAACAAGTAATTGCGCCATTTCACATGGCGGATGATGTAGCTGCAATCGCATATTTAAAGCATTATCAACATCACAATTTCGCCCATCCGTCGGATACCAGATATTGGGCCAATATGCCGGAGATTAGTTTTAATGATGAAAAGACAGGTAACGCCATTGCATTACACCATCTTCAGGCTGAAGCCGATGGAATAGTTCTTTCACCGGAGAAACAAGAATTAGATTTTGATGTTCTACTGCATAATATCGCCTGGGAACATTGTTCAGTTTCTTTCATGACGGGTCCGCATTTTCCATTTGAAAAACTCTACGACTATATTCAACAGAAAGGCTATGCCGTTGATCAGATAAACGGCGCAATTTTTCAGCAGGAAAACAACCTCGTCACAAACGGATTTGCGACATTGAAAAATTTCAAATTCGCAGGAAGCATAATACCTTCATCCACACCAGTCCAGGAAATAACACAAGCGATTTTGGCAGGTGTAAATCGCATTGAAGCCTATCATCAATCAGGTATACTTCCTGGGGTTTTGATAAAACATATTGCTTTCAATATTCCTTTAGGAACATACTTGTTGCCTGATATTAGCAAGTTAAAAGCACTGCGTATCCTTTGGTACCAGGTTAGCCAGGCCTATGGTGTGAAGGATTATCACCCCAATGATCTGTATATCCATGGAAGATCAGAACCATGGATCAACAACCAGTATCAACCACATGGGAACATGCTAAAGAGTACCATGGCATCCATTGCAGGAATTGCAGGTGGATGTGATGCGCTTACCATACATCCGGAAGATGATTCTTCTTCCATGATGAATCGGGTTGCTCGAAATATTTCGCCCATCCTTCGTGAAGAATCGCATCTGAATAAAGTAAGTGATCCGTTTGCAGGTTCTTACAGTATCGAAATACTCACCGACCAGATTGCACGTGATGCGTGGCGTAATTTTCAAAGCCTCTGTTAATTGTTATGATGAAACCGAACTTCAAAAATATTTCATTCAATCAATTCATTCCGGCTGACCACACGCCAACTGAAGTGCCGTTACCGTGGAAGAGTCCAGAAAACATTGACGTGAAATCACTTTATAAGGATGAAGATGTAAAGCAGTTGTCACACATGGGTTTTGTGTCCGGCATTCCTCCGTTTCTGCGAGGGCCGTATGCAACCATGTACGCCACGCGTCCGTGGACGATAAGACAATACGCTGGTTTTTCCACCGCGCGTGAATCCAACGCATTCTATAGGCGCAATCTGGCAGAAGGACAACGCGGGTTATCCGTAGCTTTCGATCTTGCCACGCATCGTGGCTATGATTCTGATCATCCGCGTGTTTCGGGTGATGTTGGCAAGGCAGGCGTAGCGATTGATTCCGTGCTCGATATGAAAATGCTCTTTGATGGAATTCCACTGGATAAGATGTCGGTCTCTATGACTATGAACGGAGCTGTTATTCCCATCATGGCATTTTATATCGTTGCAGCCGAAGAGCAGGGTGTTAAACCCGGTTTATTGAGTGGAACGATTCAGAATGATATTCTGAAAGAGTTTATGGTGCGCAATACATACATCTATCCGCCGGCACATTCGATGCGGCTTGTTGCTGATATTTTTTCGTACGCTTCAAAGCATATGCCGAAGTTCAACAGCATAAGCATTAGCGGTTATCACATGCATGAAGCCGGGGCGCCAGCCCAGATTGAACTAGCCTATACGTTGGCAGATGGATTAGAATACATCCGCACAGGGTTAGCTGCAGGAATAGCGATTGATGATTTTGCACCGCGGCTTTCTTTTTTTTGGGGTATCGGTATGAACTTATTTATGGAAGTTGCCAAGATGCGCGCAGGGCGCCTACTGTGGTCGAAAATAGTTCAGCAGTTCAATCCAAAAAATCCAAAGTCGATGGCGCTGAGAACGCACTGCCAGACTTCAGGATGGAGCCTAACGGAACAAGATCCATACAACAACGTAACAAGAACCTGTGTTGAGGCGCTTGCCGCTGTGCTCGGTGGAACGCAATCCCTTCATACGAATTCGCTGGACGAAGCAATCGCATTACCGACCGATTTTTCAGCACGTATTGCGCGTAACACACAATTGTTTATTGAACGAGAAACCGGCGTAGCAAAAGTGGTAGACCCTACAGGCGGTTCGTATTATGTTGAAAGTTTAACCGCCGAACTGGTTGAAAAAGCCTGGGCGCTGATCGAAGAGGTTGAAAAACTGGGCGGCATGACTAAAGCGATTGAAAGTGGTATCCCGAAAATGCGTATTGAACAGGCCGCTGCTGCTAAACAAGCAAGAATCGATTCAGGGCGCGACATCATTGTTGGTGTTAATAAATTTAAAATAAATGAGACGCCTGACTTTGATATCCTGGAAGTGGACAACGCCGCTGTGCGTGCTGAACAGGTTGATCGACTCGCACAGTTAAAACGGGAACGAAACGGTGACGCAGTAAAAATTGCACTTGACGCTATAACGACATGTGCTGAAACAGGTAAAGGAAATTTACTCGAACGCGCCATCGAGGCGGCACGTCAACGTGCAACACTCGGTGAAATTTCGGATGCCATGGAGAAAGTGTTTGGACGATATAAAGCATCGATAAAATCTATTTCCGGTGTATATTCGGGAGAAATGAATAATCAGGAACCAGTTGAAGTCGTGCGAAGGTTGTCGGACCAGTTTGCTGAAATAGAAGGACGCAGGCCGCGCGTACTGGTTGCCAAGATGGGACAGGATGGACATGACCGCGGTGCGAAAGTTATTGCCACCGGATTTGCAGATCTTGGCTTTGATGTTGACATCGGTCCCCTATTTCAAACACCCGACGAAGTCGCTATGCAGGCCGCGGAAAATGATGTTCACCTTGTGGGAATTTCCAGCCTTGCGGGTGGACATAAAACATTGATTCCCCAACTCATTATAGCCTTACAAAAAATCGGAAGGGCGGATATACGTGTGGTTGCGGGTGGTGTGATCCCCACAAAAGACCATGATTTCCTTTACAAATGTGGTGTTCAATTCATTTTTGGACCAGGAACTATAATCACCGAAGCTGCCCAATCTATCCTTGAAAAAATGATGGAGCAGGAATAGCCCCGCACATTTCCCTTATAAACGGTCCTGGATTAAGCGTTTGAGCTTTTTAAAACAATATTTGCCCAATTCTTACAGGGTTTTACGGTTGCGAAGTTCCACTCAGGTCACGTTAAAAATCATTCAATTTTCTTACCTTAGGGGTTCGATTCTCCTAACCTCGCAGCGCTATGAAAAACCTCAGGCCAATCCTGTTTATGTTGTTGGTCACATTTATCTTTCAACCAGCAAAATCACAAAATAAAAAGTTTGACAAATCCATCCGGAAAATCGATGCCTATTACGATGCCGGGAGTTTACCCAAAGCAAGTTCAACGTTAAAAAAATTAAAATCTTCCGTTGTAAAAAAAATGGGGAAAACCAATCCGTACATGCCCGGACTGTTCATGCGCGAAGCAAAAATAAACCTCGCTTCCGGAATATTGGTTGATTTTGATAAGAACCTTGAAGAAGCTATCAGTGCAAGTTTAAATGCCTATGGTGAGACCAGCACCAAGTATGCAACCACGATGCTGGATGTTGCCATCATCTACAATGAATACGGCAATTTCCGGATTGCGCGGGATTACATTGAAAAGGCGAAAGCCATCTTAAGCAGAACGGATCAAATTGATGAGGGCATGGCAGGCCGTATTGCCCTTGTAGAAGCTGAAACATTGATCGGGCAGGGCTTTTCTAACGATGCAATCGCCTTATTGGAGAAATATGAAAAATACTTTCTTACGCGCGCAGTTGAAAAAGAAACCTACGTTGAAAACAATGAAATAAAATCCCGGCGTGTTCCGGAAGAAGAATTATTCGAACGATTTAACAGCTATGCAAAACTAAAAACACTTCAGGGCAGCGCTTTCGCTCAAAAAGGAAGGATTTCCTATAATACATCACATGAAGAACCAGATGTAGACCGTATTTTCCTTGAATTCGACAGCTGGCTAAAAGGCAAACGCAAATACTTTGGAGAAACAAGTCTGGCTGATGTGCACTATCGGTTTGTTTGGTCAAAAGCATTCAGCGACAATGGAAGTGTGAGCAAGAATAAGGATCTTAATTTCGATAATATTTTAGGTGACCTGAAGAAAAAAACCAATCCAACAAATTCGCTTGCTCATGAGATTTACCTTAATCATCTGGCGGAACTTCTTCGGCAAGACAATTATCCACGCTACCAGAAGACCAAGTTCGAATACCAGAAGGTGATTGATAAGTATTATCCAAAGTCATCGCTTCACGTCATTAACCTCAAAGCAGTTGAATTTAATTCAAAGCTTTCACGCGACCGTACAAAAGACCTAGAGAAAGATGCATTAGCTTTACTATCCTCTAAAGCCCTCCCTAAAAATTACAAAACCTCCACCCTGGTTTTGAAGTTCCTATACGATATCGCCATTAGTGAAAAAAATTACAAGAATGCTGAATCATATCTTCAGCAGATCGTAGATACAAAAAAAGAATTATGTGGTGAAACATCGCCCGAATATCATCTTGCGAAATTATCGTTGGCGAATTTCTTTTTGGATTACACCAACAAAGTAGATGAAGCTGGAAAAATTTACGGAGAGAGCTATTCCCAGATTGTTGAAAAACAAATTGCAGAACAGCATAAAGATTTGCTTGAAATCTTGAATCACATTGCGCAATGGTATGAAATGACCGATAACTATGCTGCTGCCAGTAAGACCCTGCACGCAGCACAGTTGGCGACTCAGGAAAAATTCTACCGTACGGATGTGCTTTATGCAAAAGAGCTCGAAAAGATCGCCGAACTGCAACTTAAAATTGGCGACTATGAGGGCGCCGAAGCGAACTTACTAAAGGGAATTGAAATTATCGACGATAAAGACAACAAAGATTTCCTTGAAAGAAAACCGATTAAAGTAAGCCTCCTTGAAACGCAGGCGAAACTCTATGGTATCAAAGGCATGTTTGACGAAGCTGAAAACAGTCTCGACGACTCCAATGATATCATTCGTAAAGATAAAGACAACATGTACAACGTACAGTCTACTGCGGAAGAGCTTACGCCTTTATTCATTCAACTGGGAAGATTTTCGGAAGCGGATAAACTGTTGAGAAAACAAATTCCGGAGTATGAGCGTCTTTTTGGTTTTATGTCGCTGAGGTTAATTGAACCATTAGTGAATAAGAGTCAGATCTTGTTGGCAAAAGGTGATTACACCGAAGCGGAACGAACTGCCCTGCGTGCCAACCAGATCGCCGTAAAAACGTATTCCGAAATATCCACAAAAGCAGCCCCGACTCAACGCGTACTCAGTGATATTTATTATACGCTCGGAGATTACGATAAAGCTGAAACGGAAATTGTGAAAGCTTTAAAGAGTCAGGAAAAACAATTCGGCCGGAATCATATTGAAGTAGCCAAGTCGTTATCGCAACTAGCCCTGATCAAATTCCACAAAAAGGATAATACCAAAGCAATCGAAAAGCTTTTACTGGAAGCACGTGACATCACCGTGGCAAAACTTGGAAAAGAGAATCCGCAGTACGCTGAGATCTTGAAGAACATGGCCGTCCTTTATATTTCCGAAAATAAATTTGACATTGCCTTCAACAACCTTACGAATGCAGAAACGATCTGGCGCACAAAAACCGGAACGAAAAATAATATTAACGCTGCCAGCATTTATACCCTTACAGGGGATGTTTACTATCAGCTGAAGAATTACAAAAAAGCAGAAGAATTTTACGGTCAATCAAAATCACTGTATGAAAAATTCTTTAGTGTAAACCATCCCGAATACGTGAAAGTTCTTTCCAAAATGGCGAAGGTGTATTACATGCAAAAGGATTATAAACGCTCAAAAAGATACATTGAGGAAGCGTTGGATAACTATGAAGCGTTTATCAAATTATTTTTCCCTGCGTTAAGTGAACGCGAAAAAGCCAAATACTGGAACACCATAAAAGGCGACTTTGAATTTTATAACACACTAGCATTTTCAAACCTTGAAGATTTCAAAGACCTTACCGGAAAGGTTTATAATTACCAATTGCTGACAAAAGCATTGTTATTAAGTTCGTCAATAAAGATCCGTGAACGGATTCAGAATAGTACAGATGAAGACTTAAAAGCCCAATACAATAACTGGGTTCAAAAGAAAGAGATGCTTACCCTGGCGCTTTCGATGAGCCCTGTACAACTTGCAGAAAACCTGATTGATCCTGTAGCGCTAAGCCAGGAAGTTGAGCGGCTTGAAAAAGAGTTGAGTCAGAAATCTGAAATCTTCGGTCAGAGTTTCGACAGTAAGCGCATCACATTCGAGGAAGTTAAAAAATCAATTAAACCGAATGAGGTCGCCATTGAGATGGTACGCTACCGACACTTCCATCACACCTTCACCGATTCCGTTATTTACGCGGCCATTTATGTTCGTAATGAACTTTCAAAGCCAAAAGTTATTATGCTTAAGGATGGGAAAAATATGGAAACACGATTCTTTAAGTACTATCGCAATTCCATCATCGGAAAAATTCCCGACGAATACTCCTACAATATTTTCTGGAAACCGATACACGACGGGCTTGGACAGGCTGCTACGATTTATCTTTCTGCTGATGGTATCTACAACCAGATTAACCTGGAGGCGATCCCCACGCCTGACGGACGATTTATCATCGATAATTCGAATATCATATTGGTAAGCAATACAAAAGATCTTTTCCTGCGGAGGGTAAAATCACGCCCGAAGAATTCAGAGAATACAGCTTCGATGTTTGGGAACCCTACATTCTATTTGGCCGATGCATCAAACCGCCGCGTCGCCGCGTTACCAGGAACGGAACGCGAAGTGGATCAGGTACAATTTATGCTTAAACAAAAAGGCTGGCTCACCGCCGAGTTCGTAGAAAAGACAGCAACAGAGGAAAATGTAAAAGAGCTGAACAGCCCGAAAATTTTTCACATTGCTACACATGGATTCTACCGACCGGGAGAAGATGAGGATAACGACCTTCAGGAGAACGAAGCCGCGCTTACACGAAATCCACTTTTACGCACTGGTCTTTTACTCAAAGGCGCAGGAGATCTCATGAATAAAACTGAACACAACTATAATATTGAAAATGGAATTCTCACGGCTTACGAAGCGATGAGTCTTAACCTCGATAAAACGGATCTTGTCGTGCTCAGCGCATGCGAAACCGGACTCGGTGACCTGGAAGCTGGCGAAGGTGTTTATGGTTTACAACGAGCATTCCTGGTGGCCGGTGCTAAAGTATTAATCATGAGTATGTTTAAAGTAGATGATGAAGCCACACAAAAACTTATGCTGAAGTTTTACCAGAAGTGGCTCAATACCGGAAACCTCCGTGAAAGTTTTACAGAAGCGAAAAAAGAACTTCGCACCGATTATCCGGAACCGATTTACTGGGGTGCTTTTATTATGATTGGACTGGAATAGCGATTTGAGCGCGATGTTGTTTGCGTTTTGATTTAGCTGCAAGCTTTAGGCTACAGGCTGCAAGTTGTTTTCGAATAGCCTGGGAGCTTTGCGCCTCAAGTTTGGTGTTCGAAAACTTGAAAGTTTCACAAACCACCGTCAAACTTTGAACTTTGAACTTTGAACCTTGAACCTTGAACTTGGAACTTTGAACTTTGAACCATGCACTTTGAACTTGATCTATAATTTTAGATTTTTGCGCCAGAATTTAAATCAGGCCCTAACCAGGGATGTTATATGGTAATGAGGAATATTTTTTTTATAGCGGTCGTCTTTATTGGGGCTTTTTTATTCTCTTCCTGTGGTGATTCCAAGCGTGCAGAAGATACTACCACGGTCCGCGATTCGACGCTGCTTGACTATACAGTTCTTAGTGTTTTACCGCATAACACGGAAGCCTATACGCAGGGTCTCGTTGTGCACAACAACAAAATATTAGAAAGTACAGGACAAAACGGATCATCGTGGATTGCGGAAGTGGATCCTGGTTCAGGCGATCACGATAAGAAAGTGATACTGGATCGTCAATATTTCGGCGAAGGAATAACTGTACTCAATAACAAGATCTACCAATTAACTTACACCACCAAAGTTGGCTTTATTTACGATGCGGCTACCTATAAAAAAATTAGGGAATTCACGTTCGATCCTGCCATTAAACAAGGATGGGGGATTACACATGATAATAAAAATCTTATCGTCAGTGATGGTACCAGTAAAATACATTTTCTCGATACCACAACACTGAAGGTGGTCCGCACCATTACCGTAAAGGATGGCAATAATGCAGTCAAAGAAATAAATGAACTTGAATACATCGACGGATATATTTTCGCCAACATTTATACCACTAACTGGATTGTAAAGATTGATCCCAATACAGGTAAAATTGTCGGTAAACTTGATCTCTCCACCCTTGGCAATGAAATAAGGGCAACATACCCAAATACAGATGTACTGAATGGAATTGCTTACGATAAAAACTCCCGTGCGTTATTGATCACAGGCAAACTATGGCCCAAAGCTTACCTGATCAGGGTGAAATGAGTTCGAAGTTTGACGTTCGAAGTTTGAGGTTGGAGATTGGAGGTTGGTGTTTAAAAAATGATGAAAGCTTTCGGATCCAATTGTAATATCGATCAATATAAAACACTTAAGTTGCCGATCAACGAACTCGTCGCTCGAAGCTCGCAACTCGCAGCTATTCAACAGTTCAGATTCCCAGATCCAATTGGGCATCGTCTTTCTTTTTGATGATTCGGGCTTTCGATGCAGATACCGAAATGACTTCACCAGTTTTTACATACAGGAGGTAACCTTCGACTTCCGTAAAATTCATTTGCCTCAGAATGGACATATACGCCATCACCTGTTGTTGATCTGCCTGCGTACGTTCTCCGGTTTTAAAGTCAATGATAACGGCATGCTTTTGATCAATCAATAACCGATCAATCCGGCTTTCGTTTCCATCCGGTAGAAGCAGCGGCACTTCTGTTTTCACTTTCCACGGCCTGCTAAACCAGGATTTGATCTGCGCATTCTGAAGCAGCTCATTGAGTTGTTTTTGCAGAAAGACTACTTCATCCGGATGCACAAATCCTTCCTGCAATAGTTTTTTCAGTGTGTTATCAATTTCGTCTGCATAAGTAATTCTGGATAATACTGCATGCAGATGTATACCATAATGTATACGCGTGTCTTTTTCGTCCTCAGGCGTTTCAAAGAAATTGCG
>Ga0196965_1000947_pt1 | contig 12987 bp, 12 predicted proteins | sample S1_20metaG_FD_148668 | JGI IMG/M metagenome (GOLD analysis project Ga0196965, IMG submission 148668) | Soil microbial communities from Anza Borrego desert, Southern California, United States - S1_20 | ecosystem: Environmental > Terrestrial > Soil > Desert | place: USA: California | collected... | reverse complement strand
GGCGGATGACGCTGTCCTCGATGTGGAGTGCGGCGCCCGAGACGAAGCGGACTCCGTTCGACGGCGGGCTGACTCCGAAGATGTCGAGGCCGCGGAGGACGACGACGGCCGTGCCGGGCGAGGCGGACAGGCTGTCGTTGACGGTGATGCCGTTGCCGCCGGCGAGCGCTCCGCCCTCGGTATAGGGGCAGGAAATGGTCAGCGACTTGGTGATCGTCACGGCGCCGAAGCCGCCGGGATCGAGGCAGTTGATCTCGCCGCCCGCGGCGGTCTTGGAAATGGCGCCGGCGAAGGTCTTGCAGGGCGCGGTGCGGCTGCACGGAAAGCCGTCATCGCCCGTGCCCGACACCCAGGTGCGCGTCGCCTGGGCGGCGGCCGGAGTGGCATAGCCCAGGGTCATTCCGGCGGTGGCTAGCGCGACCAACAGAGCACGATTTCTCGTTCCAATCATTTTGATTTCCCCCATTTCGGATTGAATGAAGGCAAAATAAATACCACGGATCCGCTTGATCCACCCGAACAATTTATCCGAAAAATGATTATGCCGCACATGGACTTAGACGGCGTCCGCGACGTTCACCACGCGGGCGATTCCGCGCTGGCGGCAATTTCGGGAGGGGCGACCCGGGCAATGGCGACTCGGGCGTGAGCGCGGCCTTGCTCGCCATTTGCCTCGGATTATTTTCGGCGGTCACTCTCGCCGCCGCCAACATGTCGGTGAAGATGGGGAGCGACATCCTCGTCGGGCGGGCGCTGCTCTCCGCCAGCGCCGCCCTCATGATCGCGCCGGCCGCCTTGTTCGTGCCGCTGCCGGACGCCTGGACCTGGGGCGCGCTGTTGCTCGCCGTACCGGCCCATTATTTCTATCAGCTCTGCCTTATCCGCGCCCTGCAGCGGGGCGACCTCTCGCTGGTTTTCCCGGTGATGCGCGGAGCGGCCCCGCTGCTCACTGCCGCCGCCGCCTTCCTCTTCCTCGACGAGTCGCTGCCGCCACTGGCGCTGGCTGGGCTGGTGGTGGCGACGGGCGCGGTCTTCGTCTTCGCGGCGCCGCCGCGTGGCACGCTGCTGCGCCACCATCCCGACGGCATCGTCCTCGCCTGGGCGCTGGCCACCGCGGTCGGGGTGGCGCTCTACAACGTCGCCGATGCGCGCGGGGTGCGCGGCGCGCCGGAGCCTTTCACCTACATCGTCTGGATCTTCCTGCTCGACGCGGTCTGCATCACCGGCACGGCTCTCCTGCGCCGGCGGGGCAAGCTCGGCCGGGTCATCGCCTCGAAATGGCGCTTCGGTGTGGCCGCGGGTTTCCTCTCGATCCTCTCCTACGGGTCGGCGGTATATGCCTTCAGCCTCGTGGAGACGGCGAGGGTCTCGGCCTTGCGGGAGACGGCGGTGGTGTTCGCCGCCCTGATGGGCGCTGTTTTCCTGCGGGAAGGGTTTGGAGGGCGACGGGTGGCCGCGGCGCTCGCCCTGGCCGCCGGGCTGGTCGCGATGCAGTTCGGCGGCTAAGGAGCGGATATGTCCGTGACCCATTCGCTCGATACGGCGACCAGCCGCGCGAACCCCGTGCCGAGCCCGATGAAGCGGCTGACCGTGCCGAAGCTCAAGGCGATGAAAGGCGGCGAGCCGATCGTCATGCTGACCGCTTACACGGCGCGCTGGGCTCAGCTGCTCGATCCGCACTGCGACATCCTGCTCGTCGGCGACAGCCTCGGGCAGGTGATCTACGGCCTGCCTTCCACGGTCCCGGTGACGCTCGAGATGATGTGCGCGCACGGCGCGGCGGTCGTGCGCGGGTCGTGGCACGCGGTCGTCGCCGTGGATATGCCGTTCGGGGCTTATGAAGCGAGCCCGCAGCAGGCCTTCGCCAGCGCCTCGCGGATCCTCAAGGAGACGGGCGCCGCGGCGGTGAAGCTCGAAGGGGGCGAGGCGATGGCCGAGACCGTCGCCTTCCTCAGCCAGCGCGGAATCCCCGTCATCGGCCATGTCGGCCTCACCCCGCAGGCGGTCAATGCCCTGGGCGGCTACGGCACACGCGGCCGCGGCGAGGCCGAAGCGAGGAAGATCGTCGCCGACGCCCGGGCGATCGACAGCGCCGGCTGCTTCCTGCTCGTCCTCGAAGGGGTGATGGAGGAACTCGCGGCCGAGATTACCGGCCTCGTCTCCTGCCCGACTATCGGCATCGGCGCCTCGCCGAGCTGCGACGGCCAGGTGCTGGTGACCGAGGACATGCTCGGCCTGTTCGAGCGCACTCCGCGCTTCGTGAAACGCTATGACGATCTCGCCGGCCGAATCGAGGCGGCGGCCGCCGCTTATGCCGGCGAGGTGCGCAGCCGCGTCTTTCCCGGCGAAGGCCAAATCCAGCGCTCTAAAAAGTGAGGCTTCCGTTGCGCGGCGGGCGCCGGTAGAGAAGCGCCCGGGGCAGATGCCGGCCCTGCGCCTTTCGTTCATCCTCCGTATCGCTTTCATCGGCGAAGAGGCATGGGCGGACGGGGCCGGCCGGGCAGCATTTGGAGACTTTCTTTGGCGCTGAAGCCAACCGACAACGAGACCTTTTACCGCGAGGTCGATGAAGAGCTGCGCCGCGACCAGATGAAGTCCTACTGGGAGCGTTTCGGCAAGCTCGTCATCGCCGGAATCGTGCTGGTGCTGGCCGCGATCGGCGGCTTCATCTGGTGGCAGAACCAGAAGGAAGTGAAAGCCGGGGAGCGCAGCGAGACTCTGGTCTCCGCCTTTGACGACGTCGCCGCCGGCCGGAAGAGCGCGGCGATTCCGAAGCTGGACGGGCTGGTCAAATCCGGCGGCGACGGCCACCGCGCCGCGGCCCTGCTGACCAAGGCGGACATGGCCATAGAAAGCAAGGACCTGAAAGGCGCGGCCGCGATCTTCAAGCAGGTCGCCGACGATAGCGGCCTCGCCCAACCCTATCGCGACCTCGCGCTGGTGAGGATGACGGCCGTCGAGTTCGATACGCTGCCGCCGCAGGCGGTGGTCGACCGCCTCAAGGGCCTCGGCGTCGCCGGCAATCCCTGGTTCGGAAGCGCCGGGGAAATGGTCGCGCTCTCCTACCTCAGGCTCAACAAGCCGCAGCAGGCCGCCGGCATCTTCGCCGCCATGGCCAAGGACAAGAAGCTCCCCGACACCCTGCGTTCCCGCGCCACGCAGATGGCCGGCTCGCTCGGGGTCGACGCCATCCAGGAGGCGGCGGACGCAACACAGGAAGGTACCAGATGAAGCCTATTCTACTCGCCCTCGCGGCCGCCAGCCTGCTCGGCGGCTGCGGCAGCCTCGGGCTCGGCGGCAAAGGCAAGAAGAACGTGACTCCGACGGTCGGCGAGCGCATCTCGGTGCTTTCCCAGGAGAGGGTGCTCGAGGTCGACCCGGCCCTGAGCGGCATCGCCATCACCCTGCCGCCGGCGCAGACCAACTCGGAATGGACCCAGTCGGGCGGCAACGCGGCCAAGTCGATGGGCCATCTCGGCCTCGGCCCGGCGCCCGCTTTGGCGTGGCGGGTGAGCACCGGCCAGGGCAGCAGCAACCAGGGCCAGCTGGCCTCGTCGCCCGTGCTCGCCGACGGCCGGATCTACACCATCGACACCCGGGCGGTGGTGCGCGCGATCAGCCCGGAAAACGGCGCCACCATCTGGCAGACCCAGGTCCGCGGCGCCAACGCCCCTGAAGGCGCGCTGTTCGGCGGCGGAGTCGCCTACGACAATGGCCGGATCTACGCCACCAACGGCGCGGGCGACGCGGCGGCGATCGACGCCAAGACCGGCGCCCTCGTCTGGCGGGTGCGTCCGGGCGCGCCGCTGCGCGGTGCGCCGACGGTCGCCAACGACAACGTCTATGTCGTCACCCAGGACAACCAGCTGTTCGCTCTCAACCCCGCCAACGGCGCGGTGCGCTGGACCGGCTCCGGCGCGGTCGAGATCGCCGGCATCCTCGGGGCCTCCTCGCCGGCGGCCGCGCAGGGCACGGTCGTCGCCGGTTTCTCGACCGGCGAGCTCAACGCCTATCGCTACGAGAACGGCCAGAATCTGTGGCAGGACGCGCTCGCGCGCACCAGCATCTCGACCAGCGTGACCCAGCTTTCCGACATCGACGCCGATCCGGTGATCGATTCCGGCCGGGTCTATGCCGTCGGCCAGGGCGGCCGGATGGTCGCCATCGAGCTGATCACCGGCCAGCGCATCTGGGAGATCAACGTCGCCGGCATCTCGACCCCCTGGGTCGCCGGCGACTGGGTGTTCGTCGTCACCGACGACGCCCGCCTGCTCGCCCTGTCGCGGACGACCGGAGGCATTCGCTGGATGACCCAGCTCACCCGCTACCGCGACGCCAAGGACAAGAAGGGCAGGATCGACTGGGTCGGCCCGCTCCTCGCCGGCGACCGGCTCGTGCTCGCCAATTCGGCGGGGCAGCTCGTCTACGTCTCGCCCACCGACGGCCGCGTCCTTGGGTCCCAAGACACGAGGATGCCGGTGTCGCTGTCGCCGATCATCGCCAACAACACGCTGTACGTCCTCCACGACAACGGCCAGCTGACCGCCTGGCGGTAGCTCGCCGGCGGTCCTTCGATACGGCGCTTCGACTTCGCTCAGCGGCTACTCAGGATGGCGGTTGAGAATCTCCTCCCGCTCCTCCTGAGTAGGAACTGAGCGAAGGCGAAGGCCCGTATCGAAGGACCGGCGGCCCCAGCCGCTGGGGCGACGGTTGACCCGTCCGCCCATTAGCTGCAACGCCACCGCCATGGCGAAGCTTCCCACCGTCGCGATCGTCGGCCGGCCCAATGTCGGCAAGTCGACCCTGTTCAACCGGCTCGTCGGCCGCAAGCTCGCGCTCGTCGACGACCGGCCCGGGGTCACCCGCGACCGCCGCGAGGGCGAGGCAAGCCTGCTCGGGCTCGACTTCCGGGTCATCGACACCGCCGGCTACGAGGACGAGGATCCCGACACCCTGCCGGGCCGGATGCGGGCGCAGACCGTCGCGGCGGTCCGCGAGGCCGACGCCGCGCTCTTCCTGATCGACGCCCGCGCCGGCCTCACCCCGCTCGACGAGGAGATCGGCCGCTGGCTGAGGAGCGAGACGACACCGGTCATCCTCGCCGCCAACAAGGCCGAGGGGCGCGCCGGCGAAAGCGGAGTCATGGAAGCCTGGTCGCTGGGCTTCGGGGAGCCGATCGCCATGAGCGCCGAGCATGGCGAGGGCGTGGTCGACCTGTTCGAGCATCTGCGGCCGCATATCGAGCGCGAGGCGGCGGAAGGCGAGGAGCGGCTCGGGGAAGGGCCGCTCAAGCTGGCCGTCGTCGGCCGCCCCAATGCCGGCAAGTCGACCCTCATCAACCGGATCCTCCAGGAGGAGCGGCTGATCACCGGCCCCGAGGCCGGAATCACCCGCGATTCGATCGCGATCGACTGGCTGTGGCGGGCGCCCGGCGGCGAGGCGAGGCCGGTCCGGCTGATCGACACCGCGGGGATGCGCAAGAAGGCCAAGGTCCAGGACAAGCTCGAGAAGCTGGCGGTCGCGGACGGGCTGAGGGCGGTCGATTTCGCCGAGGTGGTGGTATTGCTGCTCGACGGCACGCTCGGGCTCGAGGCCCAGGATCTCAAGATCGCCGACCGAGTGCTGCAGGAAGGGCGCGCGCTCGTCATCGCGATCAACAAATGGGACGTCGCCCACGATCAGAGCAGCCTCTTCCAGGGGATCAAGGCGGCTCTGGGGGAAGGCCTCGCCCAGGCGCCGGGCGTGCCCCTGCTCACCGTCTCGGCCAGGACCGGCAAGGGCCTCGATACCCTGCTCGGCGCCGCCTTCGAAGTACGCGAAACCTGGTCGAAGAGGGTCTCGACCGGCCAGCTCAACCGCTGGTTCGAGGAGGCGGTGGAGAAGAACCCGCCGCCGTCGGTCAGCGGCCGCCGGATCAAGCTTCGCTACATCACCCAAATCGGCGCCCGGCCGCCGAGCTTCGTCGTCTTCGGAAGCCGGCTCGAGGCGCTTCCGGAAAGCTACCGGCGCTATCTGATGAACGGCATGCGGCGCGAGCTCGGCTTCGGCGCGGTGCCGATCCGGCTCGCCCTGCGCGGCGGCAAGAATCCGTTCGACTCCAAAGCCTGACTCGTCAACGGGTCCTTTACTCCCTCGGGCCTAGGCTGGCGTCGTGGACGGGAATAGCGGGAACGACGGCGAGGTCGTCGACTGGATGGTCTTTTGTGCGGCGCGCAGCGAGCTCGGCGCCGGCTTCGCGCGCATCCTCAGCTATTTCCGCGAGGATGGCGAGAAGGCGGTGAGCCGGATCGAAGCCGCGATGCAGGGGCGCGATACCGCGGGCCTCGTGCTTCCGGCGCATACGATGAAATCCGAAGCCCGCCAGTTCGGCGCCGAGCCGCTCGGCGCGCTCGCCGAGGAAATCGAATTCACCGCCCGCCGGGCGATCGAGATCCGCGCCTTTCCCGACGAGCTCATCCCCGCAGTCGCGCGCCTTCGGCCGCTCTACCTCGAGACGATGGCGCAGCTCGAGGCGGAGGCCAATCCGCTCGTCCAGAGGCGCGCCGCGAACCCCTAGGCGGCGGCGGGCCGCCGCATCGGCTGCCACGACCAGCGCGCGAGGGAGCGCCACAGCCATTCGAGCGGGCCATATTGGAAGCGGTCCAGCCAGGGCTTGGACCAGAGCAGGATCAGGGCCCATGTCGCCAGTACCGGAAGCCACAATTCGGCCCGGCTGAGCTGGCCGAAGAGGCCGCCGCCATAGCCGTAGAACAAGGTCGTCATGACGAGGCTGGTGCCGAGATAATTGGTGAAGGCGGCCCGGCCGGCCGCGGCGATCCGCTCCGTCAGAGCGCCGCCGCGGCGGGTGAGGAGGATGATCAGGGCCGCCGTCCCCACCACCATCAGCGGCCGGAACGGCACCGTCGCGCCCATCACGATGGCGAGCACCATCGGCACCGAAAAGCCGTCGCGGGTGAGGATCCACGCGAGCAGGGCATAGGCCGGGATGCCGATTCCGAAGCCGATGAGGGCCGCCCGGCGATAGGCTGAGTCGCTCCAGCCCCCGGTCAGGAAGCCGTTCCTGAGCGCGACCATTCCGAACAGGAAATAAGCGAGGGTCTCCCAGCCGAAGAAGATCAGGCCCTCGATCGGCGCCGTGGCATGCGCGTCGAGCCGGTAGGCGACGAGCGGGCCGTAATCGCCCTGGAACATCGCCAGCTTGCCGGCGAGCGGCTGGCCGGAGAGCACCCCGAACTTCGTCTCCAGGCTCCGCCATTCCGTCAGCACCTCGGCGGGGGCGCCCGGCACCGCCGCCGCATCCTGCAGGTAGAAGGCGCCGGCGGCGAGGCCGGCGAAGACCATCAGCTGGACGGTCGCCAGGGCGATTCCCCAGCGGATCAGCGCCGCCGGCTCCTTGTGCCGGAAGAACCAGGCGATCATCCCGATCAGCGCGTAGCCGACGAGGATGTCGCCGAACCAGATCAGATAGAGATGGATGAGGCCGAAGACGAGCAGCCAGAACATGCGCCGGTAGTGGATCGATGCCGCCGGCAGCCCGGCCGCCTCCGCCCGCTCGATGACCAGCAGCATGCTGGCGCCGAACAGGAAGGAGAAGAGGCCGCGCATCTTGCCGTCGACGAAGATGAAGCTGACCACCCAGGACACGAAGTCCGCCCCGCTTTCCCACCCGTAGGCGAGCGGGTTCATATAGGCCTGGAAGGGCATGGCGAAGGCGACGATGTTCATCGCCAATATGCCCATCACCGCGACTCCGCGGACAATGTCCAGGGTAGCGATGCGCGGCGGCGGCTCGGTTGCGGCGGTCATTCGGCTCCCCCTTCCGAACTGGATTGGCGGTGAGTGTTATCCCATCCGCCCGATTGTTCAAATGCCGAGGGCGCCGCCGGCGGAAAGCGCCTCGCATATTCGCGTCGGGCGCGGGCGAGCCCCGCTCTTGCCCACGCGCCGGGCCTCGGCGCCGGGATATCCTGACGACTCCGACAGGTGCCATCCGTATCGTCCCCGTCCGGCTCGCGCACCGCCTCGGGCCATTCATGAGCCCGAAGCGAATCCAGCAGGCCGCCGCGCTCGGCACGGTCCCACTCATTCTCCGTCCAATCTTCCATGGCGGCCAGGTCGAGACCGGTCATGTCGGCCTCGCCATCGAGTCCGCCGCCGAACATCGAATAAGCGAAGAGCCGCTCGAATTTCTCGAGGGACCGAGAGACGTCCTCCGCCACCCGCGCCCAGGCTTCGCCGGCCGCCGGCTCCGCCTCCTCCGCATGGATCCGGACCTTCGCGGCCCGCGAGGCGAGGAAATCCCCGGCGCCGTCGCCGCCGAATTCGAGGATGTCGAGAAACTGATCCCACTCCTGGGCGACGATCCGGGCGGTGGCCGCTCCCTCGCCGAGGCCGTCGGCCACCCGGTCGAGGCGAGTGAGGACGGCCATGGTTAGCCTGTTGTCGTAACGGTGGCGCTCGCCCCAAAGCTCGCCGTTGCGGTAGATCTTGTCGACGACTCCGTTGAGGGCGCGCGAATGAAGCTCGTCGCTAACCCGGCCGCGCGACATCAGCATCGCGGCGTCCCAGCCGAGCGAAAAGGCCCGGCCCTCGGCGCGGTTGCGCAGATTGTACACGGTGTCGCGGCTGACTCCGGCAGCGCGGGCCGCATCGGCGGCGACTCCGCATCGCGCCAGGGCATCGAGGAAGACGACCTGCCGCTCGGGCGTCAGCCCGTCGCATCGCCGCCGGCGGCCGAGCGCGTCGCGGGTGACGGGGACGTAGCCGCCGAGCTGATCCGAGATCAGCTCGCCGCCGCTGTCGGCGGAGCGAGGCCGAGCGTCCCGCTGCGGCTGAAGGCTGAAGGGCAGGGCGACGTCATCGGACGACGGCTCGGGCGGATGCGCGTGGCGCGACTCGATCTGGTCCATCCCTATTATGGAACACAAAAAGAACAAATAGGAGAATGGTTTTTTGGAAGGCGCGGATTTCGGAGTGGAATCAAGGGTTTGAAGCTTGGCGGCGGCAAGAGTTTCGATTGTAGGGCAAAATTCGGCGTCAGACACCGGATTTCGACGCCGGTCCATTACGCGCTTTTCCTCCGAGTTCATGCGCTACCGGTTTTGGCCGGTCGGCTGAGCGAGCGATTGATCTAGGCATCCGGTTGCTCAACCGCCTGGATTCCGGCTTGAGATCGGAGCGTAGCGCTTGTTCGACGGGTTGCTTTGCCAACCCGGGGTCAGGCCGCGGGGAGACGGTATGGAAAAGATATTCGAGTTCCGACTGACGGGCGCCGGTCAGGGCCGTGCTATCAGCGACTTCGGTTGGGAGACAATGGGCCCGGACGACATTCGTACTTGGCGCGAAGCTCAGCGCGTACTGGGGCGCCGCGAGATCGTCACCGCCTCCGGTAGCATCCGGATAACATTCGATTTTTCCGAGATCATAAGCGGGCTTGAGCACAATCACTGCGTTATGAAGGACCTGGAGCTGCGCCGTCAGGCCGAGGCGACTCCGACAATCGGCGAATTCTACCAGCAGCCGGTGACGATACCGATTACCGTTCAAGGCGAGTTCGGAGAGGAAGAGCGGCTGGCAGAATACCAGGCAGAGAGCTGCGCCGTTTCAGCTTTGCATGATATCTTTCTGGTGATGAACCTCGCCGCTCCTGGGAGCTGCGACTTCTACTCCAGCATGCTCGACTTAGGCTCGCGAAAAAGAGCCGCCGTACTGGGCCTGCTAAACGGGCCGTTCGAAAGCGCCTACCTGGCCTCCTTCGAAGGCGGCTGGCCGCGCCTCCAAGTGCTGGATCTTCAGCAAGTGGCGCAATGGTATTGGAGAGTCCGGTCCGGCTTTGCGCAGACTCCCGGAAACCGCGCTGAGAAGGCACTTTTTGGATTGCTGCACCTGGCCAAGATCGATGTCTCGCCGGTTTCAGTCATATGGGTCTTCTATGCACTCGAGACGCTTTTCGACAGCAAGGCGGGCGAGAATTTCCGAATGATCAGGGACAGAATTTCGATCCTGCTAGCTACTCAGCCGCGCGATGCGGCCTCGCTGAGGAGGAACCTGAGGGAATTATACGACCTTAGGAGCGCCATCGTCCATGGCGGTCTGGAGGTAACTCATCCGATGATTGACGACGGCTTGGATCGGCGGGTGGGCCGTGCCGTCGGAAGGTATTTGGATGCAACCAACTTTGGCGCAGCGATAGTCGTCGCGGCCCTCCAAGAGATCGTGAAGAGGGGCTGGGCCTATCCGCGATTCACGGAACTGGTCGAAGACGGCCAGCCGCTCTAAGGGCTTACTCCTCGGCCGGCTTGGACTGGAGCTGGATATAGTTTTCGAGGCCCATCCGGGCGATCATCTCGAACTGGGTCTCGAGCGAGTCGACATGGGCTTCCTCGTTTTCGAGGATCTCGGCGAAGAGGTCGCGGCTGACATAGTCGCGGACCGTCTCGCAATGCTGGATGGCGCCCTTGAGCTGCTCGAGCGCCTCGAGCTCGAGCGCGAGGTCCGAGCGGAGCACTTCCTCCACCGTCTCGCCGATCCGGAGCCGGCCGAGCAGCTGGAAATTGGGAAGGCCGTCGAGGAAGAGGATGCGCTCGGCGAGCCGGTCGGCATGCTTCATCTCGTCGATCGACTCGCCGCGCTCGAAGGCGGCGAGGCGCTTCACCCCCCAATTGTCGAGCAGGCGGTAATGGAGCCAATATTGGTTGGTAGCGGTGAGCTCGTTCCTGAGCGCCTCGTTGAGCAGCTCGATCACCCTCGCGTCGCCCTTCATTGCGGCTCTCCCTTCAACGGCGCACCTGTAGCGCCTCCTGGGTGGAAAAGCATCTAAAAACGGCGGAAAACTGCGAAAAAGTCGTTGCGTTTGCGACTTAGTCGCGACTTGGAAAACGCGCCGCCGGACGGCGATTGCGAGGCATTGTCAGCATAGCGCTGAGGCGCGCGCGGACCGTGGTCAGCCCGCGGCCAGCGTGGCGGCAATGACCTCGCGCGCGAAGGGGAAGCATTGTCCGCAGCGCGGCTTGCAGCCGAAACGGCCATAGGCGCTGCTCGGGCAGGACGCGCCTTCGCGGGCCGCCTGGCGGACGTCGGTTTCGCGAATCGCGTTGCAGACGCATACGATCATGAGGCCGATGTAGCGATAATGCGAAGCGTTCGCAATAGCCTCTCGCGTTCATCGCCTTCGAACCATCAGCTTCAGGCCGGACCAGACAGCGTCGACGGCGCAGACCTTGACGTCGACAAGGTCGGTCGCCGGCAGAATGGCGTCACGGATGCGGTCCTCGGTGATGTCGGTCGGAACCCTCGCGGCCTTTTTGGGCCAGCTCACCCAGATGAACCCGCCGGGCGCCAGAAGCGGGCGCAAGTCCGCGAGCTTCGCTTCCATGTCGGCATATTCCGTCACGAAGATGTGGGCGGCGTCGATCGGCGCCTCGGGGGCGGCGAGGAGGTCGAGGGTAAGGCCTTCGCGCCCGATCTCGGCTGCGACGCTCTCCGGCACGCCGTCCCACCAGACGCGCTGCCCGTCCTTGAGGGACAGCTTTCGGGCGAGGGGAGTGCCTGAATAGCCTGACGATGCCATGAGCCCCTCCCGTCATTCCCGCGAAAGCGGGAATCCCGCTTCTTCCTATAGCATGTGGCGCTTTGGCACGTCGTGCATGCTCGCAAAAGGTTGGGGAAAGAAGCGGGATTCCCGCTTTCGCGGGAATGACGTCGTCCGCGGGGATCAGGCCAGAGCGGCGTCGCTTCCCATCAGCCGGGGGAAGAAGCCTTCGTGGGCCCTGCGCAGGTCGGCCAGGGGGATGGCGTGATCGCCTTCCGGAAGCTCGAAGATCAGCCGGGTGCCGCAGGTGCGGCCGATCGCCTCGACCTCGACTCCGGCGGCATGGGCGCGCGCGAGGAAGGTGAGCAGGCAATTGTCGCAGATGGTGGCGACGTAGAGGCCCTGGTCCTCGGCGAAGAGGGCGGCGTTGCCGTCGGGCCTCAGCTTGTTGATCATCGCTCCGACATTGCCCGCCAGCGCCATTTCCGCGACGGCGACGGCGATGCCGCCGTCGGCGACGTCGTGGCAGGCGGTGATGGCTCCGCCCGCGATGGCGGCGCGGACGAACTCGCCGGCGGCACGCTCGGCGGCGAGGTCGACGGGCGGCGGCGGCCCGTCCTCGCGGCCATGCAGCTCGCGCAGCCACAGCGACTGGCCGAGATGGCCGCGGCGGGTTCCGATCAGGACGATGACGTCGCCCGAGCCCTTGAAGCCGATGCCCACCGCCTTGCGCCAGTCCCTGAGCAGCCCGACACCGCCGATCGCGGGGGTGGGCAGGATGGCGCTGCCGGTGCCGTCTTCCCCCTTGGTCTCGTTGTAGAGGGAGACGTTGCCGCTCACGATCGGGAAGTCGAGGGCGCGGCACGCCTCGGCCATGCCATCGATGCAGCCGACGAACTGGCCCATGATCTCCGGACGCTGCGGGTTGCCGAAGTTCATGCAGTCGGTGGCGGCGAGCGGAGTCGCGCCGACCGCGCACAGGTTGCGCCAGGCTTCGGCGATCGCCTGCTTGCCGCCTTCACGGGGATCGGCGAAGCAATAGCGGGGCGTGACGTCGGTGGTGATCGCGAGCGCCTTGCCGGTGCCGTGGACTCGAACCACCGCCGAATCGCCGCCCGGGCGCTGGACCGTGTTCGCGCCGACCATGTGGTCATATTGCTCCCAGATCCAGCGGCGGCTCGCCAGGTCCGGAGACGCCATCAGCGCGAGCAGGTCGGCGGCGACGTCGGTGCATGACGGCGCATCGGCCAGCGGCGCCGGCTTCGGCGTCGGCACCCACGGCCGCTCGTAGCAGGGGGCATCGTCGGCGAGCGGGGCGAGCGGGATGTCGGCGGCGGTGTCGCCGTTCCATTTCAGCACCAGGTGGCCCCCGTCCGGACCGGCTTCGGTGACCCGGCCGATGACGGCGAAATCGAGCTCCCACTTGTGGAAGATGGCCTCCGCCTCGGCCTCGCGGC
>Ga0196965_1000946_pt1 | contig 12989 bp, 16 predicted proteins | sample S1_20metaG_FD_148668 | JGI IMG/M metagenome (GOLD analysis project Ga0196965, IMG submission 148668) | Soil microbial communities from Anza Borrego desert, Southern California, United States - S1_20 | ecosystem: Environmental > Terrestrial > Soil > Desert | place: USA: California | collected... | reverse complement strand
GCGGACCTCCGGAAAGTTCGAGCGTCCTATGACCGGGTAGCCGACAACTACGTTGCGATGGGTGTCGGTGACCTGGCGCCGGCCCCGTGGCTGCGCGCCGCCCTCGGAGCGTTCGCCGAGGACGTCCGCGCCCTCGGGCCAGTGCTCGACGTCGGCTGTGGCCCGGGAACGGTCACCGCCCACCTCGCGGGGTTGGGCGTCGACGTCTCCGGTGTCGACCTGTCGCCGCGGATGATCGCGCACGCCCGCCGGCTGCACCCCGCACTGCGGTTCGCCGTCGCCTCCGCCACCGAGATCGACCTGGCCGAGGCATCCCTCGGTGGTGTCCTCGGCTGGTGGTCGCTGTTCAACCTGCCCCGCAACGTGCTGCCCGACGTGCTCACGTCGTTCGCCCGGGCGCTGGTCCCTGGTGGGCAGCTCCTGCTGGGAACGCACGTGGGCGACGGCGACATCCAGCGCACCGAGGTCTACGGCATGCCCGTCACCTGGACGACCCATCTGTGGCAGCCCCAGCAACTGGCCGCCCTGCTCTCCCGGGCCGGCCTCCAGCCGGTTGCCGAGCTGCGGCTGCCGCAGACCCCTGCGAGTCCACCGGCCCCCGCTCTCCCGGCCCAGGTGGTCCTCGCCGCTCGGCGGCCGAGCTGACCCCGTCCGACCGGTTCGATCACCGATGGGGACCGGACGCGGGCTGGTCGAGCTTCGGCTGTGCCCAGCGCAGCCGACGGACGCGACCCCAGGAGGACGTCGTCGCACGCTATGACAGCACACCTGTCTGTAGTGCGGGCTCCCGTGCGGGAACGGACGCCAGCGCAGCCGGGTCATCGGTTCAAGCGTGAGGCCGACCGGATCACGCGGTGGGTTGCGGCGTCGGAGGCCTCGTCGCCGTACCACTGCTTGCCGTCGGCGGCACTTCCGCCGTCCTGGGCGCCATCCTCGCGATCACGCTGATCACCGGGGCCACCTTCCGCAGCGCCCCGGAACACCAGGATCGCGGTCGGTGACATCACTCCGGAGTCGTGCCCACGCCCGTCCCGGCAGCCGATCGGGGAGCGGGACGGTCGAGCGCGTCATGGCATGAGCGGACACTCGCCTGGGGAGGTGCGCTGATGACGCAGAGCCCGTACGCGGGGCTGGCCACGACGTTCGACACGGCCGCCGAGCTGTACGAGCGCGCGCCCGGGCTACCCGCCGCAGCTGTTCGCCGACCTGGCAGAGGTGACGGGGGCGGGGCCGGGTGCCGAGGTACTGGAGGTCGGGGCGGGCACGGGACAGGCGACACGTGGGCTGCTCGAGCACGGCTGGCGGGTCGTGGCCCTGGAACCGGGACGACAGCTGGCCGTGGTCGCGCGCCGCGTGCTCGCCGGGCGCGGCGAGGTCGACCTCGTGGTGTCGCCCTTCGAGCGGTGGCAGGCGGACGGACGGACGTTCGATGTCGTCCTCGCGGCGACGTCGTGGCACTGGCTGGACCCGCGGGTCGCACACCGACGGGCGGCCGAGCTGCTGCGTCCGGCCGGCTGCCTGGCGATCGTCACGACCGAGCACGTGCTACCGCCCGACGGTGACGATTTCTTGCGGCAGGTGCAGCGCGTCTACGAAGAGGTCGGTCCGGGCGACGGACAGGGAGGCCCGAGGCCTCCGGGGGCGGTCAAGGCCCCGGACGTCGCGGCCATGCGAGACAGCGGGCTCTTCGCAGAACCGATCGTGCACCGGTACGTCTGGGGCCAGGAGTACACCAGCGAGCAGTACCTGGCGCTGCTGTCCACCTACTCCGGGCACATCGCTGCCGCACCCCAGCGGCGGACGACCTCGTTCACCCGGATCCGCGAGCTGATCGACGCTCGCCCATCCGCCACGGTGCGCAAGCACCACCTCACCATGCTCCAAGCCGCGCGACGCAGCGGCAGACCCACGCGGAACCGCCCTGAACCCGGCGGCGGCAGCCGACCCGTGGCCATCGACTTCTCCGGACGCCCCACGAGGCGAACCGTCAGCGGGATCCGGACGTGAGTTGGCCGGCCGACCGGCAGGCGGGGGTCGCCGGGTGGGCGTGGCGCCGCTCGGCTGCTCGTGCCATGGTCCGGCGTGGACATCAACTGGGTGACCTTCGTCGGCGTCGTGGCCTTGGCCTACGTCATCCCCGGCCCCGACATGGCGGTCATCCTGCGCTCCGCTACCCGCAGTTCCCGTTCCGGCGCGGCTGCCGCGATCGGCGCCCAGCTGGGCCTGTGCGTACACCTGGTGCTGGCCGTGGCGGGGCTGTCGGTGGTCCTGGCCCGCTACCCCGAGGCGCTGACCGCGATCCGGATCGCCGGAGGGCTGTACCTGCTCTACCTGGGTGGCCGGTTGATCCTCCCGACCCTGCGCCGAGCCGGCAGCGTCCCGCCGGCTCGGGGGAACGACGTCTCTGCCCGTTCGGCGTTCGGACAGGGGCTGTTCACCAACCTGCTCAACCCCAAGGCGGTGTTGTTCTTCGCCGCCGTCCTGCCCCAGTTCCTCGTCCCCGGTGCGGTCTCGACCTGGGTGCAGGTCGTGGCGCTGGGCGTGCTCGACATCGCGCTGGGCTTCCTCGCCTGGGCGGCGGTGGTGGCGCTGGGGGTGCGTCTGTCGTCACTGCTACGCCGGCAGCGGGTGCGGCAGTGGTGGGACCGGGTCACCGGCGCGGTGCTCGGCGCGGTCGGTGGAGGACTGGTCGCCACCCGCTGAGCAGGCACGGGGAGCCCGCTGAGTCCACCTGGTTCGTGACCGGGATCGACACCACCCACCAACGCACCGGGAAGTCCGCTCCGCTCAGGGATTGCCAAGGGACGTCCCGACCCGCCGAGCTGCGCCTGGTCGGGGTCGGCGCCTCGACGCGAACGCTGACGGCTCACTCGGGTCGGCATGGAGTTCCTGTGGTGGTCCGGACGACGACCTCCGTGGCCCGCACTAGCGGGCCGGCGAGCGCCACGGGGGTCGCCGGTCGACCAGCAGCGGACCCGACCGGTCCTGTCGGTGGGTAGGGGCCATGCCACGCTGAGACGGTGCGCGGAAGACCGGGGTCCCCGGGACTGCATCCGCTCTTGGCCTCCCGATGGAGCCCGACGACGTTCGACCGGTCCCACGACGTCGCCCCTGCCGAGGTCGAACTGTTGCTCGAGGCAGCCCGTTGGGCTCCCTCGGCAGGCAACTCCCAGCCTCGGGCCTTCATCATCGGCCGCCGCGGCGACGACATCCACGGTCGACTGGTCCCCCACCTGGCCAGCAGCTCGGCACGGTGGGCACCGACGGCGAGCCTGCTGGTGGCCAACCTCACCCACCGGTCGTTCCAGGACACCGACTGGGACTACTCCGAGTTCGCCCTCTACGACCTGGGACAAGCCGTCGCCCACATGACCGTGCAGGCCCGCGCCCTGGGTCTGTACGTGCGGCAGTTCCGCGCTTTCGATCGCGCCGGCATCGCTGCCGAGTTCGCCGTGCCGTGCCACTGGGAGGTCACCACCGTGTCCGCTGTCGGCCGCGTCCAGCACGAGGACGGCATCCCGGGTGGACCCGCGCCGCTCGGAGGCCAGCGTCAGCGCCGGCCGCTCCACGGCCTCCTCCGGGCCACCGGATAGGGATCCCGTTGCGGACGTCCGAGACGTGGGTCGGCCTCAGCCGTCGTCGAGGACGCCGCGGTCGGTGAGCCAGCGTCGGCACGCCTGGCTCCACTGCGCGGTGTGCGGGATCGCCAGTCGCCCGTGCTCGCCGTGGCCGACTCCATCGGCCAGGCCCACCCCGTGGCCTCCCTCGGGATAGACGTGCAGCTCGACCGGCACCGCGTGCTCGGCCAGCACCCGGGTCCAGGCGAGCGCGTTCGGCAGCCCGGGACCGTCCTGGGCGGTGGCCCAGACGAACGTCGGTGCCGTCGATGCATCGACGTGGGTGATCGGGGACAGCTCCGTGGCCAGGTCGACGGCGTCGCCGAGGAGCGCTGCGACGGCACCGGGCGGGAGCAGGCCGAGATCGGCCAGCCCGTAGGACTGGATCTGGAACGCCGGGCGTGGCGGCTGGCCGGCGGGTGGCTCGATCGAGAGGGTGGCACCGGTGGCCAGCAGACCGGCCAGCAGGCCGCCAGCGCTGGACCCGACGACCCCGACCCGGGCCGGGTCGACGGCGGGCAGCAGCGCTGAGTGCTGCAAGGCCCCGAGTGTGGCGCGGGCCTGCTGCAGCGCCAGCGGGAACGGATCGGGTCGCAGCCGGTAGCGCAGCACCACGGCTCCCAGACCGATCGCGTTGATCCACCTTGCGTAGCCCGCCCCGTCGTGGCCGGTGTGCTCACGGAAGCCACCGCCGGGGAGCACGAGCACGGCGCCCGACCCGGGAACCGGCCCGGGATAGAGGTCGACGTCGAGATCGACGCCGTCGTGCTGGATGCGGGGGGTCCGGGTCGGTGCCGTCGTCACAGCGGTCCCAGCACCTCGCTCGGCTCGGCGTCCAGTCCCAGGCTCTCGAGAACGGTGAGCAGCCGGCGTTCCTCGTAGCGGAAGTGGTTCTCCATCAGGGCGGCGATCCCCTCCAGGTGCCGGTCCAGTTCCACCGCGGGCGCACCCCGCTCCGCCGCCACCCGCAGGCCCCCGAGGAGATGAGCGATCATCGAGTGGTCCTGCTCCAGCGAACGCAGCACCGGGCCCAGCTCGGGATGCGCAGCCGCGATGGCCGGGAACAGGGTGCGGTCCTCGCCGCGGTGGTGTCCGTCGAGGGCGGCACAGAACCCCCGGCAGTACAGCAGCAGGTCCCGGGTGGCTGTCTCGCCGGGCGCGCCGTCCTCGAGCGAGCTCCGGGTGAGCCGCAGAGCTGTTCGCAGTCGCTCGTGCACCTGGCGCAGTTCTCGGCTCCAGGCGATCAGCCTGGTCGTCTCGCGCTCAGTCACGCGAGGACGAAAGGGGCGACGAGAGCATCGTCGTCCTCCTTCGGTCCGACGCCTCCATGTCTGACACGGTCTGCCACCGACACGCGACGGTGGCTGCAGACTAGCGGGTCGGCCCCGTACGTCACCGTCGGGCGTGCCCGCTGGAGGATCGGCCTACGGCACGGTCGGGGCAGGTCCGGACGGCGGCTCAGGAGTCGCGTCGAGGATGCGCTGGACGACTGTCGCGACGACGGTGTCGGCATCCGGGCCGGTGAGGTCCTGGAGGACCTCGGGCAGCGTCAACTGCTCCAGGATGAGCCAGTTGAGAGCCAGATGGAGCAGCACCGCGGTCGTGGCGTCGCCGGGCAGGCCGGTGTCCACGTGGTAGGCGATGGTGGAGTCCAGGTCCGCGCGAACGGTGGCGGTGAGCACCTGGCGCAGGGCCGGGCGGCGGGTGGCCTCCAGGCGGAGCTCCAGCAGTGCCAGGTAGCCGGTGCGGTAGGCCCCGATCCGCTCGGTCAGTTCGTGCACCAGCTCGACGACGCGTCGGCGGTCCCGCGGCCCGCTCAGACTGCGGGCCAGGGTCGCTGGATCCGGGGTCAGGCGCTGGTAGATGCGCCCCCCGGCCTGGGTGAACAGCTCATCGCGAGAGGTGAAGTAGTTCGAGGTGGTGCCTGCCGGCACGCCCGCTCGGGCGTCCACTGCGCGGAAGGTCAGCCCGCGGGCACCCTGGTCGGCCAAGACCTCGATCGCGGCGTCGACCAGCGCGGCCCGCCGTTCCGCGTTGCGCACGTCGCTCCTCCACCCGCCCGAACCACTCCGACCATAGTGGATCACGTCGCGGACCACTACTGTGCCTGTAGTGGTTGCGGGCAGCCCGTCCGGGGCGTCCGCAGAGAGGAGCAGCGACGTGCGCACGTTGACCTACTACGTGGGGATGAGCCTGGACGGGTACATCGCCGCCCCCGACGGCTCCTTCGACTTCTTCCCCGTCAACCAGGCGGTGCTCGACTTCATCGCCGCCGAGTACCCCGAGACCCTCCCCAGCCACGTGCGCGCCCACCTGGGCGTCACCGCGCCGGGCACCCGGTTCGACACGGTGGTGATGGGCCGGGCCACCTACGCCCCTGCCCTGCAGGTGGGGATCACCAGCCCGTACGCGCACCTGCGCCAGTACGTCGCCTCCACCACCCTTCCCGCCGGCTCCGATCCGCAGGTGACGGTGGTTCCCGACCCCCTCGGCCTGGTCCGCCGGCTGAAGCAGGAGGACGGCGCCGGGATCTGGCTGGCCGGCGGAGGCAGGCTGGCCGGAGCACTGCTGGACGAGATCGACGAGCTGGTCATCAAGCGCTACCCCGTGGTGGTCGGCGCCGGCATCCCGGCCATCGCCGCCGACCATCCCACTGCGCTGCCCCTCGAGATCACCGACGAGCGCACCCTGGTCGGCGGCAGCACGGTCAGCACGTACACCCGCGCGAGGGCATGACCACGGCCCGTCAGCCGCTGGGCGGCCACGCACGGGCCCTGGCCTGGTCTGCTCAGCGAGCTCGTGCGGGCGTGTCAGCGGCTCCGCCGGCCACCTGGCTCCGGGGTCGTTCGTGCCGAGCCACTGCCCACCGCTGCCCGACACGACCAGTCCTGCGCCGTCGTGTGCCGGGGCTGCACCACGACGGCGGCGCCAGCAGGAGGCCGGACGCCGTGACACACGCCGTCCGGCCTCCTGGCGCGTCCGGGCCCGACCCGCGCTCAGCCGAGGGAGTCGATGAGCTCCCGGCAGGCACTCTCGCAGCGCCGGCAGGCCTCGGCGCAGATGCGGCAGTGCTCGTGCATCTCGGCGTGGCCCGCGCACTCGTCGCCGCAGGCCTTGCAGGCCGCGGCGCAGGCCTCGAGGACGGCGCGGGTCAGGTTGGCGTCGTAACCGGTGTGCCGGGAGAGCACCCGGCCGGTGGTGTCGCAGACGTCGGCGCAGTCGAGGTTGGTGCGGATGCAGGTCCGCAACTGGTCGACCATCTCCTCGCTCAGGCAGGCGTCCGCGCAGGCGGTGCACGACTGAGCGCACTCGAAGCAGGCCTCGATGCAGGCGGCGAGCTTCTGCCGGTCGATGCCCCCGAGGTCGGCGGGGTAGGTGTCGAGCATCTGGCTGGCAACGGTCACTGGTCTGTCCTCCGTAGCCCCACGCACGCGCGGGGCAGGCTCGCGGCCGGCGGTCGAACGACCGCCGGTGGACCCGGTACCCAGACGGGCGTACGGACAACGGACTGGTCGACCTCGGCCGCTCCGCCGGCAGGGAGGAGGCATCGTGACGTGGGTGCCCGGGTGGGTGCCCGGACACCCGCGTCACGACGTCAGCCCTCGTCCTCCCCGGGCGGGGAGCTGAACCGGGCGCTGAGCCCGTCACCCTGGTCGCCGCCCTCTCCCGGCAGCGGCGCCTCGTCCTCGGCCGCGCGCACGACGGCGTCATCGGCGATGTCGTCCTCACGGTCGCCCGGGGCGTCCCGCTCGAGTTCCTCGAGCACCCGCCGCTCGTCGTCGGTCAGGTCAGCAGGCCCGAGGTGCTCCCCCGGCTCACCGGCGTCCGACCCGCTGGCCATGGCCGAGTCGGGGGTGGGGTCGTCCGGGCTGGTCATCGTCGTCTCCTCGGGACGGGTGCCGGGTCAGCGCGGGAGGTCCGGCTGCGCTCCGGTCATCGGGGGAAGTTGGGTTCCAGGCGCGGCACGATCTGCATCTCCGGCACGAAGGCCGCCGGGTGCAGCGTCACCAGGTAGCGCACCATCTCCGCGACCGCCGACGGCGGCATCATCAGGTGGGCCGGGATGCCCCACTGCTCCATCATCGGCGTGTCCATCGCCGCGGGGATGACGGCCTGCACGCGGCACGGGAAGGGCCGCTCGACGCCGTCCGCACCGCGCACCGCCTTCTCGCGCAGCTCCCGCTGGATGCACCTGGTGGCGTTGAGGAACCCGGCCTTGGAGCCGTTGTAGGCGATCGCGCCGCTGCCCGAGGTGATCGCCGACAGGCTCACGACGTGCACCACGTCGGCGGTGCGGCCCTCCGGCAGGTGCTGCACCCGCTTCACGAACTCGCTGGTCAGGAAGACCGGCCCCTCGCAGTTGACCGCCTGCACCCGCTGGTAGTCCGCGAGGTCGATGTCGGTGATGTAGCCGGGCCGGTCGATGCCGGCGACGTTGGCCAGGACGTCGAAGGCGTCGCCGTGCGCGTCGAAGAGCTGCTGCACCACCGCGCGGCGGCTCGCGTCGTCGGTCACGTCGAGCGCGACGACCTCCGCCGACCCGCCCGCGTCGGCCACCAGCTTCGACGTCGCCTCACTGCCGGCCGGGTCGATGTCGGCGATCGCCACGTGCGCACCGGCCTCGGCCAGTGCCACGCAGGTGGCCCGGCCCAGTCCGCTCGCGCCGCCCGTGACGAGGGCCACCCGTCCCTGCAACGCCCTGCTGTCGGCCATCCGCTCCTCCGTCTGTCGATCGGGTGTCGCCGACCAGCCTGGTGGATGCCGCCGCCCGTCGCAGGTCGGACGATCACGCGGTGGCTGCCCTCCCGGACGCCGTCCGGACCCCGCCCAGTCCCGTGCCCCACACGTCGGCGAGCGTCACCGTCTGCAGCCCGCGCTCGGCGATCAGCTCCAGCAGCTCGGCGTAGACGGTGGTGATGGTCGGCTGGTTGACGTGGCCCACGATGACCGCCTGCGCGGTGAACCACTCGCGTGCGGCGGCCATCAGCTCGGCCGGGGTGAGCAGCCGGTTGTCCTCGAGCGTGCCGTTCCACATGACGATCGTCGGGTGCCCGAGGTCGGCGCTGATCCGGTCGACCCGGTCGTCGTGCGACCCGAAGGGCGGGCGCATGAACGGCGTCCGGACGCCGAAGGTGCTCTCGATCCAGTCCCGGTTGCGGCCGATCTCCTCGGCGATCCCGTCCTCGGAGAGGGTGGTCAGGTCCGGGTGCGACCAGGTGTGGTTGCCCAGCGCGACCTGTCCGGAGTCGACGAGCGGCTGCAGCCGGTCGGCGTTCTCCTCCCAGGAGGAGTAGCGGCCGTTGGGGAAGAGGGTCAGCCGGACGCCGGAGTCCTCGGCGAACCGGCAGACCGACCCGACGACCTCGGAGCTGGTGCCGTCGTCGAGGGTCAGCGCCAGCGAGGTGCCCTCACCGGGCAGCCGGTCCACCACGCCCGTCGGCGTGGGCAGCACGCCGGGCAGCACGGGCGCGCTCGCCGGTTCGGCCGCCGCGGCGGTGCTCATCGGCGCCCGCGTGGGGTCGACGAGGTCGACCGTGCCGCGACCCACGGCCGTGCCGGCCAGGCCCGCGGCGAGGAAGAGGAGGAACCGTCGGCGCTCCATGCGGCGGACGCTAGGGAGGGACACCGACCCGCCCGCGCAGCGACACGAGGCCCCCGAGTGGCCGGTACCGTCCGCGCCGTCCTGGTCACCACGTGTGCTCGGGGTCTCGCGCTGCACGCCGCATCCGCCGTCCGCGGCCGCTCCGCGCCCGGCCCCGTCGGGGCTAGCGTCGCCCGCATGGACGTCGCGTGGGACGACTCGCGGCGGGCGTTCGCCGACGCCGCGCAGTGGTTCGTCCGGACGGCCGCCCTCGTCGGCGACCGGTGGTCCCGGCCCGCCCTCGGCGAGTGGGACGTCCGCGCCCTCGTAGGCCACACGAGCCGCTCGCTCCTGACGGTCGAGACCTACCTCGCCCGCCCTGCCGCGACCGTCGAGGTCGCCTCGGCCGGCGACTACTTCCGGGCGACGCGGGCGGCGGCCGCCGACCCGACCGTCGCGGCGCGCGGGTGGGACGCCGGGGCCGCCCTGGGCAGGAACCCGGCAGCCGCCGTGGCGGAGATCGCCGGGCGCGTGCTCCCGCTCGTCGAGGCCCGGGACGGCACGGAGCTGCTGACGACGATCGCGGGCGGCATGCGGCTGGCGGACTACCTGCCCACACGCACGTTCGAGCTGGCGGTCCACACCGCGGACCTCGCCACCGCGCTGGGGGCGCCCCTGGACGTCCCGGCGACGGCCGCGTCGCAGGCACTGCGGCTGGTCGCCGACCTCGCCGTCTCCGGAGGCGTCGCCGGCCCGCTCCTCCTCGCCCTCACCGGCCGGACGGGCCTCCCGGCGGGCTTCTCGGTGCTCTGACGCGGGTGGACGCTCAGCCGACCGGGACCAGGCCCGCTGCCTCGATGAGGCGGGCCTGCTCGCGGCACCACGGCGACCACGCGTCGCCGCCCTCGGACTCCTGGCGCTCGCGGAAGGTCGCCCAGTCCAGCAGCTCCCACTCGCCGACCTCGTCCGGGTCCGGCGCCGGGGTGCCGGCGAAGCCGCCGAGGTAGACCGGGCAGATCTCGTTCTCCACGACGCCGCGGAACTCCGCGCGGTAGCGGTAGCCGGGCAGCGCCGGGCGCAGCTGGTCGACCTGCAGGCCCAGCTCGAAGGCGGCGCGGCGGGCGATCGCCGTGGCGTCGTCCTCACCGGGGCCGGGGTGGCCGCAGACGGTGTTGGTCCACATGCCCGGGAAGGTCTGCTTCCCCTCCGCGCGGCGGGTGACCAGCAGCCGGCCGGCCTCGTCGAACAGGTACGCCGAGAAGGCCCGGTGCAGCGGCGTCTCCCCGTGGTGCACCAGCGGCTTGGGCATCGCGCCGATCTCCGTCCCGTCGTCGTCGAGCAGGACGATGAGCTCCTCCGAGGCCGTCACTCGTCCATTGTCGCGGTGCCGGGCCTCCACCGGCGATCCCACCTGGCCGTCGCCGTCCTCACGGTGCACGGCGGAGACGCGACGAGCGGGACCGACTGGCGGCGCACCGGAGCACCAGGCACCGTGCCGGGGTGGACAGCTTCACGCGCGACGGTCTGGTCTTCGACGTCCGGGACGGCGGCCCGGCCGGCGGCGAACCCGTCGTCCTGCTGCACGGCTTCCCGCAGGACGCCGCCTCGTTCACCGCCGTCGCCGACCGGCTGCACGGCACCGGGCTGCGCACCCTGGCCGCCGACCAGCGGGGCTACTCCCCCGGTGCCCGGCCGTCGGGGCGCGCGGCCTACCGGCTGCGGGAGCTGACGGCCGACGTCCTGGCGCTGCTCGACGCCGCCGAGCTGGGCAGCGCGCACGTCGTCGGGCACGACTGGGGCGGCATCGTGGGCTGGGCGCTGGCCGCCGGGCACCCGGAGCGGGTCCGCACGCTGACCGCACTGTCCGTGCCGCACCCGGCGGCGATGGCCAGGGCGTTCGTCACCAGCGACCAGGCGCTGCGCTCGTGGTACATGGGGCTGTTCCAACTGCCGGTGCTGCCCGAGCGGCTGCTGCTGGCCGGGGACGGCGCGGCGCTGCGCCGGATGCTGCTGACCAGCGGCCTGTCGCCCGAGCTCTCCCAGCACTACGTGCGGCGGATGCAGGAGCCGGGCGCACTCAGCGCCGCGCTGGCCTGGTACCGCGCGCTGCCGCTGGACGCCCGGCACCCGGTCGGCACGGTGCGCGTGCCGACGCTGCACCTGTGGAGCACCCGCGACTTCGCCCTCGGCCGCGCCGCGACCGAGCAGACCCGGCGGTTCGTCGACGCCCCCTACCGGCTCGAGGTGCTCGAGGGCCTGCCCCACTTCATCCCCGAGCTGGCGCCCGACCGGGTCGCCGAGCTGGTCACCGAGCACGTGCGCGCGCACGGCTGACGGGGGCCGCCGCTCCCCGTCAGCCCCGCGCGGTCACCTCGTCGGACTCCCGCAGCTCCGCTGCGGCGAGCGCGGTGGGCAGGCCGTCGTCGTGGCGCTGGAAGCGGGCGATGACGCCGTCGGTCACGAGGAACCGCGCGGCGACGACGGCCCGGCCGCGCTCGGCACCCGTCGCCGGGTCCGCCCAGGTGGCGTCCTGCTCGACGACGACGTCCCCGCCGGCACCGCAGAACCAGCGCAGCGGGCGGGCGCGGAACCCGGCCCGCGCCATCCACGGTCCCAGCACCTCGCGGCCCCGCACGCTGCCCCGCGGCCCGACGACCTCCAGGTCCGGCGCGCACAGCGCCATGGCGGCCGCGGCGTCGGCCCGGTCCACCGCGCCCAGCCAGGCCTCGACGACCGCGAGCTGTCCCGTCACGCCCGCGACCGTAGCCGCTGCCGCATGGACTGCGCCTCCCCCGGGCACACCGGGAACCCGTCCGCAGCCGACCCCCGGGAGCACCCCGTGACGACCACCCGCACCCGCCGCTGGCGCCTCGCCGCCGCCGGCGTCGCCCTCGCAGCGACCTCGTTCACCGCCGCCGCGTGCGGCGCCGACGTCGTGGACGACGGCGTCGAGCAGGAGGTCGAGGACGCCGGCAACGAGGTCGAGGAGGAGGTCGAGGACACCGACCAGGACAACGACGGCTGACCCGCCCGCCGCGTGACCGCCGACGGCCCGGGGTACGGCGCCCGCCCGTGAGCTCCGACGCGACCACCACCTCGGCGACCCGCGCGCAGCGGCTGGACCGGCTGCCGTTCACCCGCGAGCACGGCCGGCTCGTGGTGGGCTCCGGCCTGGGCTGGGCGCTGGACGCGATGGACGTCGGCCTCATCTCCTTCGTCATGGCCGCGCTCGCCGTCCAGTGGTCGCTGACCCCGACCGAGCTGTCCTGGATCGGCTCGATCGGCTTCGTCGGGATGGCGCTGGGCGCCACGCTCGGCGGGCTGCTGGCCGACCGCATCGGCCGGCGGCAGGTCTTCGCGCTCACCCTGCTGGTCTTCGGCGTGGCCACCGGCGCCGCCGCGCTGGCGTGGTCGGTGGCCTCGCTGCTGGTGTTCCGCTTCCTCATCGGGCTGGGCCTGGGCGCCGAGCTGCCGGTCGCCTCGACGCTGGTCAGCGAGTACGCCCCGGCCCGGGTGCGCGGCCGCGTGGTCGTGGCGCTGGAGGCGTTCTGGGCGGTCGGCTGGCTGCTGGCGGCGCTGATCGGCTACCTCGTCGTCCCCGGCAGCGACGACGGCTGGCGGTGGGCGCTGGCGCTGGGCGCCGTCCCCGCGCTGTACGCGGTGGTCGTGCGCCGGGGGCTGCCGGAGTCGGTGCGCTTCCTGGAGCTGCGTGGCCGGACCGACGAGGCCGAGGCCGCGGTGCGCCGGTTCGAGTCGGCGGCCGGGGTCGCACCGGTGCCGTCGGCCCCGGC
>Ga0196965_1000945_pt1 | contig 13011 bp, 6 predicted proteins | sample S1_20metaG_FD_148668 | JGI IMG/M metagenome (GOLD analysis project Ga0196965, IMG submission 148668) | Soil microbial communities from Anza Borrego desert, Southern California, United States - S1_20 | ecosystem: Environmental > Terrestrial > Soil > Desert | place: USA: California | collected... | reverse complement strand
GGAGGCGGCGAGGATGTCGCCGAAGCGGCGGTTGATGTCGGTGAAGAGGAAGCTGGTGAGGGCGTTGGCGGCGCGGCGCGGCGGGCTCGGCCGGGCGCCGTCCGGCAGGAACTTGTCGAAGACGGCTATCCTTCCCCCGGGCTTGAGCACACGCGCCGCCTCGCGCAGGCAGGCCACGGGGTCCGGGATGACCGCCACGATCAGGTGGAGGATCACGGCGTCGAAGCTGGCGTCCGGGAGGTCCAGGGCCTGGCCGTCCATCACCTGGAGCTCGACGCCGGGCCGGGCATGCGAGCGCGCCCGGGCGAGCATGGCCGGCGTCAGATCCGTCGCCAGCACCTCCACCCCCGCCGGGATGAAGGGCAGGTCGGCCCCGGTCCCGGCGCCGACGACGAGCACCCGTTCGCCCGGCTGCAGAGCGAGGAGCGCCAGGGAGCGCCGCCGCTGCCGCCCGAAACGGGCCACGGCGTCGTAGATGGGCGCCCAGACCGTGTAGCGCCAGCGGTTCCAGGTGGTGGTGTCGGGAGACATCGGCTCAGGACCTGGAAAGATCCTAGCAGACTGGGAGTCATCGCCCCTGCCTGTCGATCGGCTCCCTCCCCGTTCGACTAGAGGGTAAAGTAGGCCCGCTCACGGGCTTCACCCAAGGAGGCAAGCATGAAGATCACCATCGAGACTGTCGTCAAGGCCGAACTGAACCAAGTCTGGGATGCCTGGAACAACCCGGAGGATATCAAGAAGTGGAACTCGGCCCAGGATGACTGGCACACCACCCAGAGCTCCGTCGATCTGCGCGAGGGCGGGAAGTTCTCGTCGCGCATGGAAGCCAGGGACGGCAGCATGGGCTTCGACTTCGAGGGCACCTACACCCGCGTCGAGCCCCACAAGGCCATCGAGTACCGGATGAGCGACGGCCGGGAGGTCCAGATCGAGTTCGTCGAGCAGGCCGACGGCGTCCTCGTGAAGGAGACGTTCGACGCCGAGACCGAGAACTCGCCCGAGATGCAGCGCGAGGGTTGGCAGGCCATCCTGGACAACTTCGGCCGGTATGTGGAGGCGAAGGGCTGACCGGACCGATTACGTGGTGGGTTGCTGAGCGGGCAGGAAATCATCGTCATTCCCGCCGAAATGATCGCCGTTCCTCGGGGAATGCCCGCCGTTCCCCGAGGAATCGTGGCCATCTCTCCCGAAAGGACGGCCGTTTCACCCGAAATCATCCTCGTTTCCGTGGGAACGGCGGACGTTTCTCCAGGAATGAAGGCGGTTTCGGAGGAAATGGTCTCCGTTTCTTCAGGAATGAAGGCCATTCCCCGTAGGATGGAGACGGCCGTTCAGCCGGCGACGCCCTCTCCCTTGAGTAGGATGGCATCTGGATTGCAGAGTTGAAGAAGATTCGGCGACAGCGCCGTACGAATTCGGCAGGGTGGGAAGTGGCCTGAGGGCTGGAGGCTCTGATGCGAATCACTCATATCTTCATCCTGGGGACTCTATTGGTGATGGCCTTCGGGTGCGCACCGATCGTTGATAATAACGACAGGCGCGGGGAGGCACCACAGGTGAGCGCTACTGGTGCCACGCCGGCTCAAGACCCGCCTTCCTCTGATTCTGGGCTTGCAGCCACCCCTCCTCCAGGGGGAAACAGTACGTCGAGCCCCATGCCGGCCGGTGAACAGCCGACCTCTATGCCCTTCATTGCGGAAACCAGGTCCCCTGTTGAGGTCATCAGCCTTGCGAGCCCTGGCCGCCTCGAAGTCATTGACGGCTGTCTCACGGTCGCCATCCAGGGGAGCGAGCGCGCAACGGCCGTTTTCCCTCCCGGCGTCAAGCCCGAGCTGAGGGGAAATGACGTGGTGGCGGTCTCCTTTGAGGGCCGCCGCTTCCTCATCGGCGAGGAAACCCTCATTCCTGGAGGTGGGATCCGTTTGTCATCTGCCGAGTTGGTGAAGCCAATACCATCTTACTGCCCGAAAGTACTATTTGGCTTAGGAGGTTGAAATGAAGAGAAGCTGTTTCTGTCTGCTTTTGGCCGTGATGACGATCTCTTTTGCGGCCCACGCCCAGGATCAGCCGCCCAACCCGGCGGTTGTTCATCTCATGGAAGCTTACAGTGTCGACCAGGCCGAGGCGCAAAAGCGGCTCGACCTACAGTTCAAGGTGGCGGAGCTTTCCGACCGCCTCAACAAAGAGAACGACCCGGCTTACGCTGACATGTACATTACGCATAAGCCAAGGTATCGAGTTATCGTCAGGTTCGCAGGCAATAGCAATAAGAGCCGCAAGGCGCTGGTGGATTCATTGGATCCCCAGCTTCGTCCCCATGTGAAGCTCAGGGGTGCCAAGAGATCTCGGGGCGCGACTGCGAGGAGCCTCGACCAGCTCAATGCGGCGCTTCGTCAGCTTTCCATCCCTTTCACCTCGGAATACAATCTCGAGACCCAAAGATTCTCCGTCATCGTCGAAGACCCCAGTGACGTCGAACGGGTCGAGTCCGTCCTGCCGCGAGCTCGCAGGCGTGATACGACGGTAGAGGTCGGGCTCATCCCGAAAATCGAGGCGCTGCCGACCGGTGTGCAGCCCGGAGACCGGCTGTACGGGGGTAACCCGATCTTTACGTCGCCAGGAGGTGCTGGCGGCTACTGCTCGCTTGGGTATGCTGTAAGCTTTACCTTGAACGGTGTGGCGAAAAGGGGCATTCTCACGGCCGGGCATTGCCCGGATACCATGTATGTCGACTTCGGTGATCACTCCGTGACCTTGTCGGGGCCGGTGATTAACAAACCCCACAGAGATGCACCGCCGGACGGTGCGGATGGTATAAGCGACAAGTACGACTATCAGATCTGGGACACGACCGGCCTCACGGTGGACAACACGATCGCCTATGAAGATAGGAACGGCATTCCGGAATTCCCGGCGGCCGGCACGTTCCGCATGACATCCATCATGACCTTCCTGAACCAGAAGGCCGGAATGATCGTCTGCAAGTCCGGCGATGCAACCGGCATCACCTGTGGCGAGATCGTCAACGGGAACGCGACACGGGACGGCGTCGCCGGATGGATCCGGGTGAGCAATACCCAACAGGCAGACATCAGTGAAGGTGGCGACAGCGGAGGACCGTGGTTCCTTTACCCGGGGACCTCGAGCACCATCACGGGTGTTGGCATACACACCGCGGGCTCCGGCACGGGCAGCACGAGCACGGCGGTGTATATGCCCATCGACTACATCGACGACCACATCGGCTCTGTGAATACCATCAAGCAGTAACGCTGGGCACCTGCTCCGAGCTTGTCCCGGAGCAGGTGCCAACAGCAGCAGCACAGCCCGACCCTCCCCCTCCGGGTGAGCGGGGTTAAACCTGAGGTTTCGATTCGACTCCGCCGTCGTTCGCATCGGAAGGAGGGCGATTCGATTCGACTCCGGCGAGACTTGATCCAAATCCTGGAGGCGCTGATCCGACTCCTGCCTCAGCGGTCTCGTCCCCTCCGAGTGGCGTAGCGTATTCCGCTCCGGTTGATTCGTAGGCCGCTGGATTCGAATCGGAGGCCGCCGGCGCCGAGTCGAACAGAGTTGAATTCGAATCAGCCGAGGCGGATTCTGATTCTTCTCTCCAGAGGGGGATTTGAGCTGCCTGGAGCCACGATTCGTATCTCCCGAGCTTCGCATCAGCGCTTGCGGGAGAGGGAGCGTGCCCGTCCTCCCTCGGGGGACGTGCGAATCCGGTGGGTAGGACCACCATCTCCGCGGGTAGGCGTCCCCGAGGTACGGGCTTCGTTTCTCGAGGGATGACCGCCGCACCCTGGGAGTGAGCGTGCCAGCGGCCTGGGCCGGAAAAACGGGAACGCCAGGACGGAAAGGCAGGCGATCCGCGGGCACGGCGCCGCCCTCGCCGCGCCCGGGACTTGGTGCATCAGTTGTCAAAGAACCTTCCTGCCATTCGGACCCCTCCCCAAGGGTGGGCGTCTTATTCCCTTCTGGAGCCGGAGAGTGGCATGCCGATGCCTGTTTTGTCAATAGTGACGGAGGAGCAGGGTATGATGCGCGCTCCTGTCTTCATTCGTCCTGTCTGGGGCGCGGCGACAGGTTGCTCTTTGACAACTGAATCTAGAGGGGGCCGCCGTGACCAAGGCCGTCCCCTCAGAACTGCCGCCCCGAAGTGGGAGGCGGAGGGAACCGTCCTCCGCCTCCCGAGGCTAGGCGGTCGCCGAGGCATTGGCGATCGGGGGATGAGGTCCATACCCAAGGAGATGGTCACCCTACCGCGGGGGATGATGACCGTACCCGGGGTAGGGTCATCCTACCCGCGGAGATGGTGGTCCTGCCCGCGGGGATCAGCACGTCCCCGGAGGGAGGACGGTCATCCCTCCAGGGATGGCTCTCGTACCCGAGGTACGGCCTTCGTTTCTCGGGGGATGAGGGCCGCACCATGGGAGTGAGCGTGCCAGCGGCCTGGGCCGTCAACCCCAGGTGCGGGGGGCGGCGGCCCATCCCGTGCCGGGACGGCCGAGGAGAAACGGGGGCGCCGCCACCAAGGCGGCGCCCCCTATAGATAAGGACGTCCTACTCCGGCGCCGCCGCCCGCTCGTCGAGGATGGCCCCGCACCGCTCGAGGGTCACCGAACCCGCCGCCTCCAGCACATAGGCCAGAGACTCCGGCGACTGGAGCAGGTGGATCACGACGTTGAGTGCGTCGATCGCCCGTTCGTCGAAGAGCTGAAGGAAGCCGATCGGACGGCGGCCGTTGCCGTCGTCGTCCCCGCCGTCGCCGCCATCATCACCGCCACCGGCGAGGGTGACGGGATAGGCGCCGTGGGCGTCGGGCTGCTTGGAGAGGAGGAGGAGCGGGTCCCGGCCGGTGCCGGGGAGGAGGCCCGCCATGAGGAGCGCCAACCAGCGGGAGGGGAAGACCGCCACCGGGGCGAAGCCGCGAGCGAGGCTCTCGCCCACCCGGAACAGGCCGAAGCCGTGACTCGGGATGGACTCGATCCGCCAAGGCCCGGCGACGTCGGCATCGCCAGCCGTGGGCGGCTCGTCCCGCTCGGCCAGCCGGTCGAGGAAGGTGGTGGTGAAGGCGTTTGAACGAACGGACGGAGTGCTATTGTTGGTGAAGCTTCGCATAGGTCCTCCAAGAAAGGACGTTTGCGGGGTCAGGCCTGGGGAGAGAGTTACCAGCTCTCTTCCTGGCCGTAAGCTGGCCTCATGCCAGCCGTCCCCCCTTCCAGAGATGTCGTCGGGGAACTGCCTGTCTTTCTTCCTCTTCTGGCCGACCACCCTCCTCCCCGGGAAGACTGCGAACGCCGGGTTTATGCTTGGAGTCTATCGAGGGTGGAGAGGGGAGTCAAGAGGGTGAGCGAAGATTTTGTGAGATTCTATGTGCTCGATCCATCGATGAGCGGCTATAAGGGGGCCGGCCGGATGCACCACAAGCCCCATCCGGCTTCTTGCATCCCAGCAGCCCTTCAGGGACAACGAGAACCCCCGGCAGGTGAGACGCTGACACGGCTCGCCCGACCTGCGGCTCACCGCTGGGCGTCACCACCCCGATAGGTAGCGCCAGAGTCCTCCTATGGCCAACATCCGATCCATTTGACGCCGAGAGCCAGACGGATTAGGCTTAGCTGACTGACAGCCTTCAGCGAGCTAGATGTGTTTTCCACGCTGCTGTTACCTGAAAACTGGAAGCGACTAGTCTGCGACGGCTATTGCGTCCTTAATAACGTTGACGCGGAGGCTTTGCTTCCCATCGCGCGGGAACTTGGGCATCCGCATTTTGATCCAAGAGACCGCGTTCTGGTCAAAGACATCCGTCCCCAGCCCGTGGCGGTCGCCAACGCCAATACACTGTCATCGCGGTATGGTATGGGAGCCTTCCCTCTCCACACTGAGGCTGCCTACCTGCCGAGGCCTCCCCGATTTCTGTTGCTGTACTGCGTAAGGCCCGGCAGTGGTGGACGCACTACTATCCTGCTTGACGCGGCGAAAGTTTTCAGTCGCATTTCTTGCCGCCGACGGCTGGGCACATGGGTTGTAAAAGCTGGGCGGCGTCCATTCCTCTGTCACGCGCTGTGGGGAAGTCCACCCAAGGATTTTGGCATCCGGTATGATCGTGAATGTCTATTCCCAAGGGGGCCAGCGGCCCAGGCGGAGGACCAGTTGATTTCGGATTTTATTTCAAGATCGACACCAACGAAGATCGTTTGGACCGAGAAGAAGCTTCTGGTGGTCGATAACTTACGGATGCTGCATGGCCGAGGGGAGGCCAATGATGACGATCGAGACCGCTGGCTAAAGCGTGTTCTCGTCGCGGAGGAAGCTCTTAATGGTCTGGGATTCTGAGCAATACTGGCGGAAAGCAATCCAGTATGCAGAGATGGCTTCCGAGCCTGAACGAGAGGCGTGGGAGAGGCCCTTCTGGCTTTCTCTGGCATTGGAATTTCTTGCCCGGGCATCCATCACGAAGGTCCATCCCGCCCTAAACGCCGATCCGGAGGGCGACGGCCTGAACCTTTTGTATGCGTTCGGCTACGAGCTGAAGGGCCAGCCGAAATCGCTTCCGATTCACGCGGTCTTCCTGCGGCTACAGAAAATCTTGCCCGACACATTCACTAAGCCCCGGCGAGAGTTTTGTGACTATTTTTCAAACCTCCGAAACCAAGAGCTGCACACGTCCGAATTGCCGTTCGAGAGCCTGTCCGAAACAAAGTGGCTCGCGCGCTGCTATGACGTCTGCGAAGTCTTGTGCAACCATCTAGGCAAGACTCTCATCGATCTTTTCGGGGAAGAGGCTGGTAGCGCCGGGGCGCTGATCAGGGCGCTGAAAGCCGAAAAGACTTCGGCGGTGAAGTCGAAGATCGCGGCACATGAAAAAGTCTTCGATGAGAAACCAGAAGAAGAGAGGGAGCAGCTCGTGCTCCAACAGGCAACTCTCTCGGAAGGTTGGTTCGGGACCGCCACCAGGATTGAGTGTCCGGCGTGCGAATCATGGGCCCGCCTCCTGGGAACTGTTGAGCGCGTCTCCAAGCCAATCTATGACGACGGCGCGCTGTTTGTAAAGAACGTGGTCCTGGCTAACCGCCTGGAGTGCAAGGCATGCGGTCTGGTCCTCGCGGACATTGATGAACTCCATATCGCCGAGATCGGGCCTCATTTCGAATGCGAAGAGGTAACAGAGCTGCACGAATATCATGAGGCGGACTTCGGTCCTGAGTATGACAACATGTAGCGAGTCCTGTGGTGGCTAGCGAGCGATGTTAAACCAATTGTGGCAGCAGTTGCCTGCTTTTTGGCCAGAGCTGCAATTGTAACTGAGGGCCTAACTGGAGGCGTTTATAGAAAAAGGCTTGTACTCGGCAGGGCAGGGACTAGAAAACTCGGATGACTGGTCTGTGAGGCAGCCTGGAGGTTGCCGCCTCTCTGCGGCCGGTCATCCGAGTTCCTGACGACTTCGTCTACTTCGACACCACATCCCCGCACTTGGCCATCGACTGGCCGTAGTACGGGTTGCCAATCTCACCGGCCGGCTGCAGCCAGGACTTCTTGGCCATTGGGCAGTAGGCGACCACGGGCCGCTTGCCGTTGGACACCTCGCGGTAGCGCACCATCGGCTTCGAGAGATCACCAAAGGCGGCGCGGGCCGCCGTCAGGTCCTTCGCGGCGGCGAGGCGCTCCGCGGCGGCGGTCACCTCGGGGAGGAGGGTCTTGACCATCGGAGCCTTGTCCGCGGCCACGCCGGCGGCCTGCGGGGTAAAGCCCTTGGAGAGGGCCTGGGACCGCTGCTGGAGCAGCTTCGCCTGCTCGGCCACGCCGGTCATCTTGTCGTGGAGGAGGGCCTGGCGGACGGCTTCGTAGGGGCCGGCCAGGGATTCGAAACCTGTCGCGGCAGAGGCGACGGCGGGGGAGAGAGTGGCGAGGCCCAGCACCAGGAGGAGGGCCGTGACGGTCGGGATCTGCTTCTTCATAACGTTGGCTCCTTTCACATTCATATCGGTCGCACGCAGGTCCGTGCGCTGTTTCCAGATTTTGTAGATGGCCGGATAGACCAGCAGCTCCAGCAGGAACGAAGTGACAAGGCCGCCGATCATCGGCGCCGCGATGCGCTTCATCACGTCGGAGCCGGCCGAGGTGGACCACATGATCGGCAGCAGGCCCATGAAGGCGGCGGCCACGGTCATCATCTTCGGCCGCGCCCGCTTCACCGCGCCGTGGAGGATCGCCTCATCCAACTCCGCCACCGTGCGCAGCCGCCCCTCCCGCTTGGCCTCGTCGTAGGCGAGGTCGAGGAAGAGCAGCATGAAGACCGCGGTCTCGGCGTCCAGGCCGAGCAGCGCGATCATCCCCACCCAGGCGGCGATGGAGACGTTGTAATCCAGGAGATAGAAGAGCCAGATGGCGCCGATGGCCGAGAACGGCACGGCCAGCATCACCACCATGGACTTGAACGCCGACTTCGTGTTCGCGTAGAGCAGGATGAAGATCAGTGCCAAGGTGATCGGCACCACGATCTTCAGCCGCTCCCGCACGCGCAGCATGTTCTCGTACTGTCCGCTCCACTGCAGGGAGTAGCCGGCGGGCAGGGTCAGGTGGTTGCGCACCACCTTCTTGGCATCTTCCACATAACCGCCGACGTCGCGGCCGGTGATGTCCACATAAACGTAGCCGGCGAGGAAGCCGTTCTCGTCGCGCACCATGGACGGGCCGGTGACGAGTTGGATGTCCGCCACCTGGGCGAGCGGCACCTGCTGCCCCGACGAGGTGGTGATCAACACGCGGCCCAGGCGCTCCGGGCTGTCCCGCAGCTCGCGCGGATAGCGCACGTTGACTGGATAACGCTCCCGTCCCTCGATGGTGGTGGTCACGTTCTCGCCGCCTACGGCGCTGGCGATCACCATCTGCATCTGGCCGACGGTGAGGCCGTAGCGGGCGAGCTGATCGCGGCGCGGCACGATGTCCAGGAAGTAGCCGCCGGCCACCCGCTCGGCGTAGACGCTGCGCGTGCCCTCGACGTCCTGGAGCATCCCCTCGATCTCGGCGCCGAGGCGTTCGATCACGTTCAGATCCTCGCCAAAGACCTTGATGCCGATCGGCGTGCGGATGCCGGTGGAGAGCATGTCGGTGCGCGCCTTGATCGGCATGGTCCAGGCGTTGGTGATGCCCGGCACCTTGACCGCGCGGTCCATCTCGGCCACCAGCTCGTCCCAGGTGATGCGGTCGGGCCAGAAGGGACGGAAGGCGGGTTTTGTCCACTCCGGCCAGTCCGAGTACCAGCGCTCCTTCGGCCGCCACTGGTCCTCGGGCTTGAGAATGATGGTGGTCTCGAACATGGAGAACGGCGCCGGGTCGGTCGAGGTCTCGGCGCGGCCCGCCTTGCCGAAGACCCGCTCCACCTCGGGGAAGGCCTTGAGCACCCGGTCCTGCGCCTGGAGCAGCTCCTGCGCCTGCGCCACCGACACGCCGGGGAGCGTCGTGGGCATGTAAAGGATGCTCCCCTCGTTCAGCGGCGGCATGAACTCCGAGCCTAGCTTGAAGTAGACCGGGATGCTCACGGCCACCAGTGCGAAGGCCACGCCGATGGTGAGGAACGGTCGCCGCAGCACGAAGCGGCAGGCCGGATCATAAACCTTGTGAATCGCCCGGCTGATCGGGTGCCGCTCCTCGGGGTAGTAGGTGCCCACGGTCGCGCCGGTGGCCAGACGGGCGAGCCAGCGCGGCCGGAACGTGAACGGTTCCATGCGCGAGAAGAGCATGCGCATCGCCGGGTCCAGCGTGATAGCCAGCAGCGCGGCGATGAACATCGTCAGGTTTTTCGAGTAGGCTAGGGGCTTGAAGAGCCGCCCCTCCTGGTCCACCAGGGCGAAGACCGGCAGGAACGCGACCGCGATCACCAGCAGCGAGAAGAAGACCGACGGCCCCACCTCCTGGAGCGCCTCCAGGCGGATCTGATGGAAATCCCCCGGCTTGCCCGCCGCCTGCCAGCGTTGGATCTTGTTGTAGGCGTTCTCCACCTCGACGATGGCGCCGTCCACCAGCACGCCGATGGAGATGGCGATGCCGGCGAGCGACATGATGTTCACCGTGATCCCGAACAGGTACAGCGGAATGAACGCGAGCAGCACCGAGATCGGGATGGTGAGGATCGGCACCGCCGCCGACGGGATGTGCCAGAGGAAGAGCAGGATGATCAGGGAGACGACGATCATCTCCAGCACCAGCTCGTGTTTCAGCGTGTCCAGCGCCCGGGTGATGAGGTCCGAGCGGTCGTAGGTGGTGACCACCTCGACCCCTTCGGGCATCCCGGGCTGGAGCTCGTGCAGCCGCTCCTTGACGCGATGGATCACGTTGAGCGCGTTCTCGCCGTGGCGCATGACCACGATGCCGCCCACGTGATCCCCCAGACCGTCGAGGTCGGCCACGCCGCGGCGGATCTCCGGGCCGAGCTCCACCCGGGCGACGTCGCGCAGCAGCACGGGGTTGCCGGCAGGGCCCACGTCCAGCACGATCTGCTCGAAATCCTGGACGCTCCGGGCATAGCCGCGGGCGCGCACCATGATCTCGGTGCCGCTGCCTTCGATCAGCCGGCCGCCCATCTCGTCGTTGGAGCTGCGCACCGCCTCCACCACCTCGTCGAGCGGCATGCCGTAGGCGGCCAGCCGGTTGGGATCGACGGTGATCTGGTACTGCTTGACGAAGCCGCCGATTGAGGCCACCTCGGCGACGCCGGGCACCGACTGGATGGCGTAGCGCAGGGTCCAATCCTGGTAGGAGCGCAGCTCGTCCAGCGAGTGCTTGCCCGAGCGGTCGACCAGGGCGTACTGGAAGACCCAGCCGAGGCCGGTGGCGTCCGGGCCGAGCTCGGTCTGCACCCCCTCGGGCAGGCGGGGCTGGATCTTCGAAAGGTATTCGAGCACGCGCGAGCGCGCCCAGTAGAGGTCGGTGCCGTCCTGGAAGATGACGTAGACGTACGAGAAACCGAAGTCGGAGAAGCCGCGCACCGCCTTGACCCCGGGCGCGCCGAGGAGAGCGGTGACGATGGGATAGGTGACCTGGTCCTCGAGGATGTCGGGGGAGCGGTCCCAGCGCGAGTAGATGATGACCTGGGCGTCCGAGAGGTCTGGCAGGGCGTCCAGCCGGATCTCCTGGAGCATCCAGCCCGCCAGCACGCAGAGCGCGGCCACGGCCAGCAGGACGAGCCAGCGGTTGTGGGCCGAGAAGGCGATGATCTTTTTGATCATTGGATCGCCGCCCTGAGACGCGACTCCGAATCGAGCAGGAAGTTGGCGCGCACGGCCACGCTCTCGCCTTCGGAGAGGCCGGAGAGGATCATCGCCTCGCCTTCGGCGCGGGTGCCTACCCGCACCTGGCGCGGCTCGAAGGTGCCGTCCTTGGCCACGAAGACCACCTGCCGCGTGCCGGTGTCGATGATGGCCGAGTCGGGCACCACCACGCCCTCGCTGGTGCCGAGCTCCGGCATCACGTCCACGTACATCCCGGGCTTGAGCACCAGGCCGGGGTTGGCGAATTCGTAGCGCACCTTGAGGGTCCGGCTCTGCGGGTCGAGGGCCGGGTAGACGAAGGCGGCGCGGCCGGCGAGCCGGGTGCCGGGATCGTCGGGCAGCGAGATGGTCGCCCTCTGGCCCACGCCCACGGAGCGGCTCTCGAACTGGTAGAAGTCGGCCTCCACCCAGACGCGGGAGAGGTCGGTGACGGTGAGGAGGTCCATGCCGGGCCCCACCTGCATCCCCTCGAAGACCTCTTTGCCGGTGACGTAGCCCGACGCGGGGGAGGTGAGGGTGATGGCGCGCTGGGCCTTCCCGGTGCTCTCCAGGCGGGAGATGACGCCGCGCGGCACGTCGAACAGCTCGAGCCGGCGGCGGGCCGCCTCCAGCAGGTCCTGGCCGCCGCGCCGCACCTCCGGCAGCGACGAATCCGAGAAGCGCGCCGCGGCCTCGCGGGCGCGCAGGAACTCCTCCTGGGTGGCGAGCAGCTCCGGCGAGTAGATCGACAGCAGTGCCTGCCCTGCACGCACCGGCTGACCGGTGGTGTTGACATGGAGCTTCTCGACCCAGCCGGTGATCCGCACCTGTACCCGGCGGACCCGGCTCTCGTCGGCGGTGACCACTCCCACGGCGCGGCTGGTGGGGGTCAGGGAGCGGCGCTCGGCCACGGCGGTCTGCACGCCGGCCAGGCGCAGCTCGCCCTCCTTCGGCGCCACCGCGGCGAGGCCGGGGACGGCCGACTCGACGGCGGCGGGAAGGCCCGAGCCGCCTTTTGCATCCCCCTCGATGGGGACGAGGTCCATGCCGCAGATGGGGCAGTCACCGGGCTTGTCGGAGACGTAGTCCGGATGCATGGGGCAGTGATACTTCCCGGCCTGCGCGGCCTGCTCCTCTCCGCCCGCCTGCCCCCCCTCCCCCTCGATGGGGACGAGGTCCATGCCGCAGATGGGGCAGTCGCCGGGCTCGTCGGAGACGTAGTCCGGGTGCATGGGGCAGTGGTACTTGTGGTCGTGCCCGGCCTCCTCGGCTCCACCACAGGCGCCGGTGACGCCGGCCCCGAGGGTCAGGAGCAGCAGGGGGAGCAGGTAGATCCGAAGCGATTTCATGGCTGCGCTCCTTTCATCGTCGAGGTCTCTCCCGGGGGAGGGGCCAGCCTCTCGGCCTCGGCCCAGGCGGCGAAGCGGTCGGCCTCGCGGCGGGCGAGCTGGACGCGGGACTCGAGCCACATCCCGAAGTTTTCCACCACGGTGGAGAAGTCGCCGCGGCCTGCGAGGTACGAGGCGCGGGCCGCGTCCAGGCCGACCGAGGTCTGGGGCAGGATGGCTTCGCGGTAGCGGACGATCTGCCGGTCGGCTTGGCGCCAGCGGGCCTCGACACGGGCGGCCTCGGCGCGGACCATGGCCTCGGCGTCGGCCTGCTCGCGGCGGGCCGCCTCCAACTCCTGCTCGGCGGCGCGGATCATTGGCTCCTGCCGCTGCGACCTGCGGAACGGCAGCTCGACGCCGAAGCGGGGGGG
>Ga0196965_1000944_pt1 | contig 13020 bp, 6 predicted proteins | sample S1_20metaG_FD_148668 | JGI IMG/M metagenome (GOLD analysis project Ga0196965, IMG submission 148668) | Soil microbial communities from Anza Borrego desert, Southern California, United States - S1_20 | ecosystem: Environmental > Terrestrial > Soil > Desert | place: USA: California | collected... | reverse complement strand
ATAGCTACTTCCGCCTGCTCCCACTGCTGTCAGGCTTCCATTATAGGGTGTTATACACATTGTATTTGCTACAATAGTGGCCGCAGGAACGGTTACTGTTATAGAAAGCGGGGTATTGGAAATTGTATAATCCTGAAAACTTGTACAACCTGTAGCTGTATTTGTTTTTACCAGCCTGTAAGTATTTGGACCAAGATTGGTGATGGACAATGCTCCTGCAGGTGCAGTCGGAGAAGCTGTGCTTGCTCCTACATACCACTGATAAGTAAAGCCTGCATCAGCCGGTGCGGTTAAACTTCCATTCGGAGCCGTAGCATCGCAACTGGTATTGTTTATCGTAACTACTCCGCTTATTGTTGGATATACTCTTCCGTCGGGTACATTTACAATTAATGGCGCTGATTTACATTTTGTCAATGCATCTTCAACCACTACCGTATAAGGCCCGATAGCAAGGTTTGAATAAGTTGCTGTAGTTGCATCAGGAGTTGCTTTTACAGTACTTCCAATATACCAGTAATAATTATAGCTACTTCCGCCTGCTCCCACTGCTGTCAGGCTTCCATTATAGGGTGTTATACACATTGTATTTGCTACAATAGTGGCCGCAGGAACGGTTACTGTTATAGAAAGCGGGGTATTGGAAATTGTAAAGTCATCAAAACTGCTACAGCCTGTAGCATTATTGGTAATAAGCAGTCTGTATGTATTACCCGCCAGCCCGGAAACTGATGTTGCTCCCGCTGCCAGTGGACTAGATGTGCTGGCTCCTGTATACCATTGATAAGTATACGTGGCATTGTCAGGGGCATTTACTGAAAGACTCCCGTTTGGGGTAGCAGCATCACAATGAGTATTATTTACCAGGTCAACGACTGGAATTTCCGGATAATCAAAATCATTGGGAACGTTTACCGTCACTGAAGGTGACTTACACTTTGTTTGGTTATTTTCAGCTACTACAGTATAAGAACCTGCAACAAGACCTGAATAGGTAGCTCCCGTATAATCTGGTGTTGCCTTTACTGAGCTTCCAATATACCAATAAAAGGTATACACTCCTCCAGGTCCTCCACTGGCACTTGCCGGAGCGCTTCCATTCCCAGGCCCTGAACAATTAGAGTTGGGAGTTATTGAAGCTACAGAAACGGAGATTGAAGCAATATTGTCTTGTATCGTGAAATCTTTGAAACTGGTACAAGTCGAAGTTTTATTGGTAATTACCAGTCTGTAAGTACCTGCAGAAAGCCCGGAAATTGAGGTGGCACCCATTGCAAGAGGTGTAGCTGTAGAGGCACCTTGATACCATTGATAAGAATATGTCGCCGGATCAGGAGAATCTATCGTCAAGCTTCCGTTAGCCACAGCAGCGGGAGTACAATTCGTTTGATCCCCTACTGTAACTGATGGTATCCCCGGATAAACCCTGGCATCTCCTACGGATGTTGTGGCGGCTGCCGATTTACATTTTGTGGTATTATTTTCAGCAACCACCGTATAGTTTCCATTTACTAAACCAGTATAAGTTGCACCGGTATAATCTGGAGTGGCCTTCACCACACTTCCATTATACCAATAAAATGTATATCCAGCAGTAATTCCGCCGACATTTGCAGTAACTTCTCCATTAGGTGTTGTACAGTGTGTCAAATCCTTAACCTTGCTTGGAGTAGCCGTAACTGTCACGATAGCGTCTGTAACACTGAAGTCCTTAAAATTCGTACATCCGGTAGTGCTGTTTGTAACGACTAAGCGATAGGTTCCAGCAGCCAAACCGGTAATTGTTGTAATACCTGATCCAATAGGTGTGGCTGTTGAAGCTCCCTGGTACCACTGATAAGTATGTCCGGAAAGTGGTGAACCGACAGTTAAACTTCCATTAGGAGCGGCAGGTGAGCAATTCGTATTACTGACTGAAGTAGCAGCAGGAGCTGAAGGAAGTACACGACGATCATCAACCGTTATAGTTACAGGAGATGATTTACACCCGGTTATATTTGAATGTACAACAACCGTATAATTTCCGCTTTTTAACCCAGAATATGTTTGGCCTACATGGTCTGGAGAAGCCAACTCGTTATTTCCATTGTACCAATAAAAGGAATAAAATAATCCAGGGAAGAACGTTCCTGTAACATTGGCTTTTACACTTCCATTATCCACTTTACAGGAGGTCCAGTCTGACAAAAGTGTGGTAGTAGCTTCGGGAACTGAAATGAGATTCTTTACCTGAGCTTCAGCCGTGGTAAAGCACTTTGTGGTATTATTGGTTACTTTTAAAGTATAAACCTGACCGTCTGCAGGTCCTCCATTAAGGCCGGATGCGATTCTTGAGGTAGATACCCTGTTTGCAGGAAGCGTATTGCTACCCAAAAACCATTCAAAAGAGTATCCTGTATTTCCTCCCGAAACCTGTCCTTCTAACTCTCCTGTATAAAATATACAAGCTAGGTTATCCGCATTTTTATCTATTGATATAACCGGATCTACTCTTTTATCTATAACAGTAACCGTAATAGGATCTGAAGTACAATTCACGACTCCGCCTTTAGTGCTATTGGAAATTTCAACAGTATAGCTTCCGGCAGATAAACCGCTGATCACATCTTCAGTTCCAATAGAACCTGTTGAAGTTTTTAATAATGGCGAACTTGTTGAAGCTCCGTCGTACCATGTTATGGTGTATGTGCCACTGCTGGCATCAGCCGATGCACTTATTATAGCCCTAACCTGACCGTCAGGGGTAAGGCAATTTGTCAAATGTTGGTCAACCTGAACGGTTAATTTAGGCATGGCCCCGCCAAGAGCAAAGGTTTGGGACGCAACCTCGCCATCGGAATTACGGGTTACTTGTATGGTATAACTATCAACATCTAAATTACTTGCATTTATGTTTGTAGAAATTACATTTCCTTCGGAATCAAACCATTTGTATGAATAGTTTCCCGTAGATCCTGGGGATACTTTCACCTGCAGTTTTCCATTTCCTTTTACGCAATCCGTAACAGATTCCCGGTTGTCTAAAGTAATCTTAATCTCTTGTCCCCAAAGGGATGTGCTGGTAATAAAGAGAAGTAATATTATAGGTAATAGGTTTCTCATAGGCATGATTTTACAATCATACTGCTAAGGAGCATCTTTTTATAATTATAATGTTTTGAAGAATTAATTAAACATTACAGGTATAATAAAGGGAGGAAAATAAAAAAACATCTCAAAATGGGCAGAAGGACAAACTTGAAATATTTTTATAACTCATTTAAAAGTAGCTTAATGAGAGATTTTAAACCTATAAATGTCCTTTATTGGGAAAGGACATTTATAGCCAAATAAGAAAAATAATTAACGAATTAGCTGAAATCCTCCTGTTTTATACTTATTGGTTACAGAACTTTTAATCAAAAAATAATAATCACCAGGAGGAAGCGGTTTTCCTTTAAATATCCCGTTCCAATTATTGGTATAAGGTTTGGCCTCAAAAACTTTTTCACCTGCCCTGTTAAAAATTGTGATCTTACAATCCTGATAGGATTCTATATTTTCAACAAACCACGTATCGCCAAACCCATCGTTGTTAGGTGTGAATATTTTATCAGGGGATATATTGATCTCCCCTTCATCCACAGTTATTGTAATTTCCGCTTCTCCAAAACACCCATTTTCACCAATAGCCTTTACCTTGTAAGTGGTAGTTTTTGTTGGAGTAGCTACCGGGTCGGAAATGTTCGGGTCACTTAATCCTTCTAACGGTGTCCATACGTACTCAGCTCCTCCTGAGGCGGTTAAACGGATACTTTGTCCTTTTTTTATAGAAGTGAGATCTGCACTTATTATAATTTCCGCAGGAGACAATGCCGTAATTGATTTTACTGCAGTCACAGTACACCCTCCAGGTATTTTTACATCAACACTATATTCCTGTGCAAGCTTGGCATAAATCGATCTTGTTGTTTCACCTGTACTCCAGGCATATTCCAAAAAATCTCCGCTTACTTCCATTAAGATACTGTCTCCGGAACACAATTCAGTATTTGCTGCTAGAATCTCTATGGGCGATTCCTCAGCGTTAGCATCTATAATTACAACAGCGGTATCTTTTGAAATGACCGAGCAAATCCCATCCACACTCATTATCTTAACTTTGTAGCTTCCTGAAGCTGTTACGTCCAGGTAATTGTCGATTTTTCCTGCTAACACATTTCCATCTAAACTCCATTCATAATTCACATTTATTCCTTTTGGCACTTCCAGTCTTAGAGGCGCATCCTTACAAACTACAAGCGGAAGGTTTGATGTAATATTAGGCGCAATACAATTTATATTTTGATTAATAATAATATTGGAGTTGTCTACCCCTGCATAACTTATGTCGGGCTTTCCATTATTATTAAGGTCCCCTATTTTTATGCTTTTGCTTTTTTCACTTGCATTTATATAGATGGGCTCAAATGCCAGTTCAGCATCTAAAGATTTACTTTGCAGTATGGTAATTTTCTTCTCTGCATTGGTAGAACCAACCACAATATCTACCTTACCATCTCCATTCAAATCTCCAAGATCTATACCCCAGGCACTAAGATGCACTGCAAATTCAACAGGGGTTTCAAAACCTATGGTTTGGTCAATTGAATTATTTATAAGAATAATTACTTTTCCCTCATTGAAATTAGATATGGCTACATCCGTTTTTCCATCCTCATTTATGTCTCCCAGCGCTAAATTATTTGCTCCTGAGGTAACTTTAAAAGTTTGCGCCTCAGCAAACGAAATGCTTCCTGGTGAAGAAGTGTTTGGTAAAACAAAAATATCCTGTCCTAAAAAACTATTGGCAACAATTTCGGGAAGATCATCATTATTAAGATCTTCAACTGCAATGGTATAGGTACCTCCTGCCCCCTGAACGGGAACCGCAATTGGCTCAAAAGTAAACTTTATATTTCCTACTGTACTTATATTATGGAACATGGAAATAGTATTTTGCGCTTCACTACTTGCAATGATATCTGCTTTTCCATCTTTGTCAATATCTTTTATAACCACTTTTTTAATAGAGTTGCCACTCGTAAAATATAGAGTAGCTGCGGAAAAAGAAATTGCTCCCAAGGAGCTCGTATTTTCTAAAACATAAACCTGATCGTTGCTATTAGCTGCAACTAAATCTTTTTTACCATCCCCATCCAAATCTTCACTTGCAATACTTAGAGTTGTGGCATTGACCTCAACATCTGTTTTGATAAAAGCAATAGAATTTACCGTACTGTTATTTCTAAAAACACTAATGTCAACAGCCCCTGTATTAGCTGTAGCAATATCAACCCAGCCATCATTATCAAAATCAGCAAGACAATGTTCACTTAAGCCGTCATTTGAAGGGTTAACATCATTGCCGGGAATAAGGGATGGATTAAAACTATCTCCACCAAAACTGAGCAAAAAATAATCGTTGGAATAGGCCGAAAGACCAGATTGTAGATTAGTAACCGCGATGGTATTAAAAGTGGTTCCTGCAGGAATTTTTGCAGTTATTAAGTTATCGGTTGCAGATATTACCTCAGCATAAACGGCACCGAGACTTACTTTTACCAGACTTTTGTCACTTCCAAAATTAGAACCGGAGATGCTTAAAATAGTATTCGCTGTTCCCGACTTTTTATCAACACTGGTAATAGTTGGCAATTGGGCCAGGCTATTGGTCAAGCTGAGTAATATAATTGCAAGAGTGCATCCAATCCTGAACATAAACATTTATAATAATAGTTGTATTATAAAAATAGGTTAAGGAATGAATTGAAAAGATTAAGATTATTGTATTTTATTACAAAACTTGTTTTTGGGAGCACAATTTGTCAGAACCACGGATTTAAGGTGGATTACTAAAATGATACAGATTTTCACCTTCCAATTAAATCTGTCATTTTTTAATCTGTCTACTCCGTGATTAGTTGTGCTCTACCACGTCTTTTTCAACCTTGAGATTTTCAATTATAAACTTCTGCCGTTCCATGGTGTTTTTTCCCATATAATAGGTTAAAAGCTTTGCAATAGCCGTTTCTTTCTGAAGAATTATAGGTTCAAGACGAATATCCTCTCCGATAAACCCTCCGAACTCATCGGGTGAAATTTCTCCCAATCCTTTAAATCGGGTTATTTCAGGCTTTCCGCCTAACTGAGTTATGGCTTTTTGCTTTTCAGCTTCGGAATAACAATATATGGTTTCTTTTTTATTTCTAACCCTGAAAAGAGGGGTTTCCAGTATGTAGATATGTCCTTCTCTTACCAGATCCGGGAAAAACTGGAGAAAGAAAGTGAGCATCAGCAGGCGAATGTGCATGCCATCCACGTCGGCATCGGTGGCGATTACAATCTTGTTATACCTCAAACTCTCCAACCCATCTTCAATATTCAGTGCATGTTGGAGAAGGTTGAACTCCTCATTTTCATAAACTATCTTTTTTGTAAGTCCAAAACAATTCAGCGGCTTTCCCCTTAAACTGAAAACGGCTTGTGTCTGAACATTTCTGGATTTTGTAATGGAACCGCTTGCCGAGTCTCCCTCAGTGATAAAAAGCGTAGTCTCATACTTCATTTCGGATTTATCCTCATCAAAATGTAAGCGACAATCTCTGAGCTTTTTGTTATGGAGATTGGCTTTTTTTGCCCTTTCATTCGCTAACTTTTTTATTCCGGCTATATCTTTTCTTTCTCTTTCTGACTGAAGGATCCTCTTCAAAATGGCGTCGGCGGTTGTGGGATGCCTATGCAGAAAATCATCCAGCTCCTTTTTAACGAAATCATTTATAAAGGTCCTCATTGTGGGGCCATCCGTTCCAACATTTAAGGAGCCAAGCTTTGTCTTGGTTTGTGATTCAAAAACCGGTTCCTGGACCCTCACACTTATTGCGGCAACAATAGATGACCGCACATCCGAGGCATCGAAATCCTTTTTATAATATTCCCTTAACGTCTTAACTACTGCTTCCCTGAAAGCCGCAAGGTGAGTGCCGCCCTGTGTGGTATGCTGACCGTTTACAAAGGAATAATATTCTTCTCCGTATTGATCTCCATGAGTCATGGCTATTTCAATATCTCCTCCATTCAAATGGATAATTGGATAACGAATGCTTTCTTCATCAGCCTTACGTTTTAACAGATCCAAAAGGCCATTTTCCGAATAATACTTCTGTCCATTAAAATTTATGGTGAGACCGGCATTTAAAAAAGCGTAATTCCATATCTGGTTTATCAGGAATTCGGGAATATAATGGTAGTTTTTAAAAACGGTATTGTCTGGTTCAAAAGAAATCAGGGTTCCATTTCTTAAATTAGTGTCTGTTTGATTGTGGTCTTTTATTAAAACTCCTCTTTCAAATTCAGCAATTTTTGTCTTGCCATCTCTGACCGACTGGACTTTAAAATAACTTGACAAAGCATTTACAGCCTTTGTACCTACACCATTAAGTCCAACAGACTTTTGAAAAGCGCCGGAGTCATATTTTCCTCCTGTATTTATTTTCGAAACGCAATCCACTACTTTTCCCAACGGAATCCCTCGTCCATAATCCCTGACATCCACCCGGTGGTCTGAAATTTTGATATCGATGGTTCGTCCATTTCCCATCACATATTCATCTATGGAGTTATCAATAATTTCTTTTACCAATACATAAATTCCATCATCCTGGGCCGATCCATCTCCAAGCTTTCCGATATACATTCCAGGCCTTAACCTTATATGCTCTCTCCAGTCGAGGGACTTAATACTGTCTTCTGAATATTGTTGATTTGCCATATATAAACTTTTAAACTTCTAAAGTCGCTTCTGATTTCTCTTTCTTAACTATTAAATAACCAAGTAACAAAAGCCAAAACGCAGTTAATCCCAAAAAACAATATATACCCGTGCCTAATAGATTTATTCCGTTTTTAGTTTCCGAGGTAGACACCCAGATAAAAAAAATGGAAATAATAACTAAACAATTTATAATGAAGGAAAAACTATTTAGCCAATTTATCAGGTTATAAATTTTATCATTTGTCATAAAAGTATTTGTGGTACTCTTAAAGTTGCTAAATCCCGATAATCTTTTTGCAATTAAATACCATGCTAAATTAGATATGATGAAAATGATCAAAACACCGTAAAAGAAATCAGACTTGGGAAAATTCAGGAAATTGAAAGCTGAAATATCAGACGTAAGGGCAATGAAAGGAGGAAGCTTGGTATAAATATATAAAAGGCTTACTAAAAACACCACCATCGAAAGCATCCAAAGAGCTTTTGCAAACCTGCCAAAATAAATTGTTGTTTCGGAACTCATAATTTTAAAATAAATTGAATATAGTAGTTAGTCTCTTTTATTCTGATTTAGATTTGCAAAAATAGGACAGAAGATAAGAGCAACTCCTAAAAGCAGAATTTATTTTTAATTTAATAGTTTTAAATAACCAACATCAAATGAAATTAAAATCAGGTTTTCTAATATTGATCACATTACTTATGCTGGCCGGATGCAAAAATAAAATAACCATTGAAGGTTTTGATGTGGAAAAATGGAAGACGGATAAAGGCGGTTGTGAAGGCTTAAGGCAAGAGATCAAGCCGGATTTTTTAAAGATTAAAAACCAACTTAAGGGGTATAGTTCAACTGAGATAATTGAATACCTTGGCAGGCCCGACAAAGAGGACCTTCGTTCCAGAAATCAGAAATTCTTCTATTATTATCTTGAACCGGGAAAACATTGTGATGAGCCTCGCGGCGTTTCAAAAGCTGAAAAAATCACGATTCGTTTTAGTGCAATGAACCTGGCAACCGAAATCAATTATTCTTTTGTGGAATAGGTGTAATAAAAGGCAATTGATTTTTACAAAATATTTAATAATCTTTCTAATGACGACAAGATATTTATTGCAAGGTGGCGTATTGAATTTAAATTAGAAAAAAAACTTTTCTATTTGATATTTTATACTGTCACTCCTAAAACGCATAATTTTCTTTATTTAATTATATTTAAAGAAAAATTTATCCCATTTTTAGCCGTTCTTTCACTTGATTTATTTTTAATAGTTCGACTAAACATTACCTGAAAGTTTTTATCTCAAATGGGTTAGTAACACTTCCAATATCAAGGGTTATTTTTGTTAGGTATTTAAATCCTTACTGCTATGAGATACTACAGAATTAGAGTTTTTTTCCTCCTGGGCCTTTTAGTTTTTCTATTGGTGGGCATTTCGGTTATTTTCATTAACCATGATTCAACCTATTCTGCTCCAATTGTTAAAGAAAGTAAAATGAAAAGCTTCAGTTTACGGTAATAAAAACAATAACTTATCGAAAACACACTACTAAAACTCCTTCTGACTATTTATCCTTGCTAAACTTTCCTTTAGTTTATTGCACTTGTGCAAATGCTATGGAATTTCTGATACGACCTTTGCAAGGTCGGCATAATACAGTCCTTTATCATAATTTACTTTGACCGCCTGATATTCAATATTGGCAAGTGAAGGAAAATTATTCAGGAATAAAAGGTCGTTTTCCTTTACTACGTCCTTTGTCAGCGCAATTTGTACCTTTTGGCCTTGCTCCTCGAGCTTTGTTACTTCAAAAGGTTCATTCAATGAATAGATTTTCATTTTTTAACGGGTTTGAGGTATGTGGTTCAGAAAGTTCAACTTGTACCTTCTTGTTTACTTTCATTAAGTTGACCAGTCTAAATATTTAAGGCCTTCTTTTAACGAGTTCTGCTCATTCCGGCTTTTGTTCAGGATCAAATTATCGCATTATCAAATTAACCTGTTTCATCCGAAGATTTCAATTTTTAGGTCCACGTCCTTATTAATTAAGGTAATCGTTATTTCATTTCCAATCCTCCTAATTTGCAAGGCAATAGAATGATCATTTATCTTTAGATTTCTTATGGTGATGTCTGAAAGAAAAAGAGGAAGTGTCGGTTTATAAAATGACAATGTTTTTTCTTTTGCCTTTATTGTAAGTCCCAAACTTGATTGTAGCAGCAAAAAGACCGACGCTACGGCCCATGCCTGAGGAGAGCAGGCTACAGGATAGGCTGTCCAGTTTTCTCCCCTTCTTCTTTCAAATCCACAAAATAATTCAGGCAGTCTTTGATTCTCTACATAAAGGGAGGTTTCGAACACTGCTGTCATAACTTTCTCCACACCATTTTTTAGTCCATATCGGGAAAAACCATGTGCAATCATTGCGTTGTCATGCGGCCATATTGATCCATTGTGGTAAGACATAGGGTTATATCGCCTTTCGTCATTTGCCAAAGTTCTCACACCCCATCCTGAAAACATTTTCTCACTTAATAATGACTTTCCTACTTTTTTGGCTCTTTCCAAAGTAGCAATTCCCGAGAAGAGGCAATGCCCAGCATTTGAAGTGAGCACATTACAGGGCTTTTTGTCACCATCTAAGGCCAAAACATAGGTTTCCTTATCTTCTGACCAAAAAAGTTCATTGAATTTTTCTTTTAACAAATCAGCTTCCGCTAAAAGACGTATTGCTTTTTCATCATATCCTAAAGCCTTTGCGATTTGACCGGCTCTTAATTTTGCCTCATACACATAAGCCTGTACCTCACACAATGCAATAGGCGCTTTGGCCAATTCTCCGCTGGAATAGAATATCGAATCGTGGGAGTCCTTCCAGCCTTGATTTACCAGGCCTTTTGAAGATCGCGTGGCATATTCAACAAAACCATCACCATCAATATCTCCGTATTCGTTGATCCATCCTAAGGCTTTTTCAATATTTGGCCAAAGCTCCTTTATGGTTTCATCATCGCCTGTCCTTTCGTAGTATGCTCCGGCCAAAACAATGAATAAAGGAGTAGCATCAATGGTTCCATAATAGAGCTTAAAGGGTATCTCCCCTAATTCTGCCATCTCTCCTCCCCTCTTTTCATGAAGAATTTTTCCTGGTTCGGCATCCTGAAAATCATTAGTTTCGGTTGCCTGGGTACGAGCAAGATATTTCAAGACGCCCTTGCTTACTTCAGGTTCAAGCCAAAGACATTCAAATGCCGTAATAATCCCGTCACGTCCGAAAGGCGTACTGTACCAGGGAATACCCGCATAAGGATAAGGGCCTTCTTTCGTCTTAGTTATCATCGTTATCAAATCCGACTTTGACCGGCTGATCCATTCATTAAAGTGTTCATTGGAAGTGTAGAGATCTGTGGTAGTGGTTCTTATTCTTTCGCTTTCCTCTTTTATCTCCTTCAGCGCTTTATCATATGTTTTGATTTCTGGCAAATCACCGTCAATATCAAAAGCCACGGCAATTTCCAAATGAAACCGTTCCTTCGGTTTTAAGGAAACAATGTATTTTACGGTGTTTTCCTGAATTTCCTCTGGCTGTGGAAGAAACTTCAGATGCGTACTTCTGACAATATCATCCAAGCCTTTGTATTTTAATATGACAGTGTTTTCCTTTATCTCGTCGGCAAAACGGATGCCTTTGTTTATCCTGGGGGTTCCCCTTACTTCAAAAATATCTGAAAAATCACCTTCAAACTCAATAGATAAAGAGAAGAAGGATTCCTGAAGGTCAAAATTTGAGAATGAAATTTTTTCATAGCATACCCCCATCCATAAAAATTTACTTCTTTGAATATGAATGGAGCCATGTTGAACAATTTCTCCCTCTTTATTTTCATAATCGGGATTGGTCAGATCAACAATGGACACATGATTATCTTCGCTAAGATGAGAACTTAACATCAAGGGTCGCTGATTTTCGATCATCAATTGAAGCTTGGAAAGGAAGCGTGTTCCCTGGTGGTATAAGCCTTGAGTTCCTTTTCCTACCTGATGGATATCTCCAAATTTATCAAACACTCCAAACGACTCTCCATACTTTATTACACTGGTTCTGCTGTCTGCAAAAGAAGATGTTGCAAGAATATAAAATTGATTTTCAATCTCTAGGTAATTCATAGCCTAATAATTTATAATAAAAACATAATTGAAAGCTTTCTACGTCAAATTTCTATGATTACTTATGCTACTGTTAATTCAAATGACCTGCCTCTCACACCTGAGTTTGTCAATGATTTATATAAAGCAACATATTCCTTTGCCATTCGATCTGCTGTAAATCTTTCTTCAAAAATTTTTCTACAATCCAGGCGATCAATGCTACTTAAAGTATCTAACGCCTTAACTGCTTCACTTGTCGAACTGACAATAAATCCGGTTTTACCGTCTTCCATTATTTCCGGCACACTGCCCACATTAAAGGCAATAACGGGAGTGCCACAAGCCATGGACTCTATCATTACAAGACCAAAAGGCTCTTGCCAATCGATGGGAAACAACAATGCTTTAGCTTCTCCCAAAAAGGTCTGCTTGTCTTTCTCATTAATTTCTCCTATAAATTCTATTAACGGATGATCAAGCAAATGCTTTATCTTTTCTTCAAAGTAGTCCTTATCTGCATGGTCAATTTTTGCAGCAATTTTTAATGGCATTTCAGCTTGTGTGGCAATCTCTATGGCTTTATCAACTCCTTTCTCAGGTGAGACCCTTCCAAGGAAAGCCAGATAGTCTCCGGCGCCTCCTCCAGGAGTAAATAAATCCATTGGGAGTCCATGATATACATTACCGGTCCAATTAATCCAGGAAAGAGGATTTCTTTGAGCGTAGGAAATGGAATTAACCGGCATTTCATAATACTCCCGGTATAAAGGCACCAAATCAGGAATATCCAGTCTTCCATGTAGGGTGGTTAAATGCGGTACTCTATTGTAAATTCTGGATGACAGAAAATGAAAGTAGTCGATATGATAATGGATGACATCAAAATTATTCATCTCTCTTATTACCTTTTCCAACATTATAAAATGGTGTGTCAACTGATCTTCACAATTTTTATTCAGTCGCAAAGATTCGGTACAACAAGGAATTAGCCTTGCTTTGGTAATTGAATCGCCGCTTGCGAATAAGGTGACTTCGTGGCCCATCTTTACTAGTTCTTCAGTTAAATAAGATACTAT
>Ga0196965_1000943_pt1 | contig 13023 bp, 11 predicted proteins | sample S1_20metaG_FD_148668 | JGI IMG/M metagenome (GOLD analysis project Ga0196965, IMG submission 148668) | Soil microbial communities from Anza Borrego desert, Southern California, United States - S1_20 | ecosystem: Environmental > Terrestrial > Soil > Desert | place: USA: California | collected... | reverse complement strand
ACGCTGCGCCGGCTGGGCTACCGCGTCCACGGCTGGCGCCTGGGCCGCAACATCGGTCCCACGAGCGCCTGCGTGGCCGGGATGCGGGACCGGATCGACGACCTCAGCGACCGCTACGGCCGGCCGCTGTCCCTCGTCGGCTGGAGCCTGGGTGGCATCTTCGCCCGCGACCTGGCCCGACGGACGCCGGACTCGGTCCGGCAGGTGGTCACCCTGGGCAGCCCCATCCGGCTCAACCGGCACAGCCAGAGCCGGGCGTCGCGGGCCTTCGACCGGTACGCGCACCTGCACGTCGAGCACCGCTCGCTGCCGCTGGAGCCCGACGGCTCGCCGCTGCCGGTGCCCACCACGTCGATCTACTCGCACTACGACGGCATCGTGCACTGGCAGACCTGTCTGGAGACCCCCGGCGAGCGGTGCGAGAACATCGCCGTGATGGCCAGCCACCTGGGCCTGGGCCACCACCCGGCCGCGCTCTGGGCGATCGCCGACCGGCTCGCCCAGCCCGAGGGCACCTGGCGGCCGTTCAAGCCCCCGGTGTTCCTCCGCCCGGCCTTCCCGCGCCCCGACGTCCCGGCGCCGCTGGCGGGCGCGACCGCCGCCGCCTGAGGCCCCTGTACGCGTTCCGCCCCCGAGTGGCGAGATGCTGTCGTCTCGACCGCCCCGGAGCGACAGCAACTCGCCAGTCGGCGGGCCGGGTGGGCGCGGCCGGGATCGAACCGGCGACCGCTCGCTTGTAAGGCGAGAGTCTCCCGCTGAGCTACGCGCCCCGCGCGTCCAGGGTAGTTGACCGACCCCCTGTCCCCCGCTGCTCGGGGCTCGCGGCGGGACCCCTGCAGGGGAGGCCGCCGGTGGCGTGGCCGGTGCACGACCACGCCACCGGCAGGATCACGCGGCCAGCGCCGCGACCGCGTCCTTCCAGCCCGACTGCTCGCGGGCATCCCCGGGGCCGTTGACCTCGGCGAACGCGATGCGGCCCTCGGCGTCGACGAGGAAGGTGCCGCGCACGGCCATGCCGGCCTTGTCGTTGAAGACGCCGTAGGACTGCGCGACGGCGCCGTGCGGCCAGAAGTCCGACAGGAGCGGGAAGTCGAAGCCCTCCTGCTCCTTCCACGCCTTGAGGGTGGGAGCCGGATCGGTGCTGAGGGCCAGCACCCGGACGCCCGCGTCGGTGTAGGTCGTCAGCTCGTCGCGCAGCTGACACAGCTCACCGGTGCAGATCCGGGAGAAGGCGAACGGGTAGAAGACGAGCAGGACCGGGGTCCCGCGCAGATCGGTCAGCGACACGACCTGCCGGTCCTGGTCGGGCAGGCTGAACTCGGGCGCGGCGTCACCGACGGAGATGCTCATGCGCCGATCGTGCCGCACCCCCGGAGCCGGGTCGGGGCGGCCCTCCTGCAGACTCCCCCGCCGGCCCGGTGACGCACGGGGACGGCCACCCCTCAGCAGCCCGCCGCCGGCCCGGTGGCGTACTGGAACGGCCAGCCCTCAGGGCCCGCGCCGAGCCTGCGAGGCGTGGGGGGAGGGGTGGTCCCTCTTCAGCGGCGGCTGCGGGCGGCCTTGGGGGTGACCAGGCGGATGCCGGACCAGTCCTTGGCCGCGGAGACGCTGCTGGTCTGCGACAGGCCCGCCGTGGGGGCGACCTCGGTGACGTCACCGGGCTCGACGTGCCCCGGCCGGCCGGACTTGGGCACCAGCAGCCACACGACGCCGTCGTCGGCCAGCGACGTGATCGCGTCGGTCAGCGCGTCGAAGAGGTCGCCGTCGTCCTCCCGCCACCACAGGAGCACGACGTCGGCCACCTCGTCGGTGTCCTCGTCGACCATCTCGCTGCCGGACACCTCGACGATGGAGTCCCGCAGGTCCTCGTCGGCGTCCTCGTCCCAGCCGAGCTCCTGCACGACCATGCCCGGCTTGATGCCCAGCCGGGCCGCCATGCTGGCGCTGCCCGAGTCGACGCTCATCCCTGCTGTTCCTCCATGGGTTCCGTTGCTGCTGACCGGGGAGCACGGACGTGCCCGCGCCGGCGGGGTGTCGTGGGGGTGGGACGCGCGGCCTGGTGCGCGGGGTGCGGCGGACGGCGGCGGAGCAGGACACGACCAGCGGGAGACCTCCCCCGCAGCCCGGCCATGTCACCCCTTCCCGTCCGCACCGGTCCTCCCCGCCTCGGGTCGTCCGAGGCCGCGGCCGGCGTTGGCGGAAGCGTAGGGCATGCCTGGTCAGGTGCAAGCGTGTCGAGATGCGGCCCGGAACCGGCCGTCGTCCCGACAGATGGGCGTCAGGCGTGACGCGCACCCCACGTACGGGGGACGATGTGCCCATGAGCGCTCCGCAGCAGCCGGGCGGCGACCCCGCCCGCGACGCCGGCAACGAGACCGGACGGGCCCGCGCGGTCATCACCGACGGGCTCCCCAGCCAACTGGTCGACACCGACCCCGACGAGACCAACGAGTGGCTGGAGTCGCTGGACGCCGTCGTCGACCACGCCGGTCGCGGCCGCGCCCGCTACCTCATGCTCCGCATGCTGGAGCGCAGTCGCCAGCAGCAGGTCGGCGTCCCCGCCCTGCGCAGCACCGACTACATCAACACCATCCCGCCGGAGCGGGAGCCGTGGTTCCCGGGCGACGAGGACGTGGAGCGCCGGATCCGCGCCTACATCCGCTGGAACGCCGCGATCATGGTGCACCGCGCGCAGCGCCCGGGGGTCGGCGTCGGCGGGCACATCTCCTCCTACGCGAGCTCCGCGTCCCTGTACGAGGTCGGCTTCAACCACTTCTTCCGCGGCAAGGACCACCCCGGCGGCGGCGACCAGATCTGGTTCCAGGGGCACGCCTCCCCCGGCATCTACGCCCGCGCCTTCCTCGAGGGCCGCCTCGACGAGAACCAGCTCGACGGCTTCCGGCAGGAGGTGAGCCACCCCGGCGGCGGGCTGTCGTCCTACCCGCACCCGCGGCTGATGCCGGACTTCTGGGAGTTCCCCACCGTCTCGATGGGCCTGGGCCCGATGAACGCGGTCTACCAGGCACGGTTCAACCGCTACCTGCACGCCCGCGGCATCAAGGACACCTCCGACCAGCACGTCTGGGCCTTCCTGGGCGACGGCGAGATGGACGAGCCCGAGTCGCTGGGCGTGATCGGCCTCGCCGCCCGCGAGGAGCTGGACAACCTCACCTTCGTCATCAACTGCAACCTGCAGCGGCTCGACGGCCCGGTGCGCGGCAACGGCAAGGTCATCCAGGAGCTGGAGTCCTTCTTCCGCGGCGCCGGGTGGAACGTCGTCAAGGTGATCTGGGGCCGGGAGTGGGACCCGCTGCTGGCGGCCGACCGCGACGGCGCGCTGGTCAACCTGATGAACCAGACGCCGGACGGCGACTACCAGACCTACAAGGCCGAGGACGGCGCCTTCGTCCGCGAGCACTTCTTCGGCCGGGACCCCCGCACCCGCAAGCTCGTGGAGAACATGAGCGACCAGGAGGTCTGGAACCTCTCCCGCGGCGGGCACGACTACCGCAAGGTCTACGCGGCGTTCAAGGCGGCGGTGGAGCACAAGGGCCAGCCCACGGTCATCCTCGCCAAGACCATCAAGGGCTGGAACCTCTCCCGCGGCGGGCACGACTACCGCAAGGTCTACGCGGCGTTCAAGGCGGCGGTGGAGCACAAGGGACAGCCCACGGTCATCCTCGCCAAGACCATCAAGGGCTGGACCCTCGGCAGCCACTTCGAGGGCCGCAACTCCACCCACCAGATGAAGAAGCTGACCGCGGAGGACCTCGCCGGGTTCCGCGACCGGCTCTACCTGCCGATCCCCGACGAGCAGCTCGACAAGACCCTGCCGCCGTACTACAAGCCCGCCCCGGACTCCGACGAGATGCAGTACATGCTCGAGCGGCGCCGGCAGCTGGGCGGCGCGGTGCCCCGGCGCCGGTCGGAGTTCAAGACGCTCAAGGCGCCCGACGACAAGGCCCTCGACGTGCTGCGGCGCGGCTCCGGCAAGCAGGAGGTGGCGACGACGATGGCGTTCGTCCGCCTGCTCAAGGAGCTGCTCAAGGACAAGGAGCTCGGCCCGCGCTTCGTGCCGATCATCCCGGACGAGGCCCGCACCTTCGGGATGGACTCCCTCTTCCCGTCGCAGAAGATCTACAACCCGGCCGGCCAGCGCTACACCTCGGTCGACCGCGAGCTGATGCTGGCGTACAAGGAGTCCGAGCAGGGCGTGATCCTGCACGAGGGGATCAACGAGGCGGGCTCCACGGCGTCGTTCACCGCCGTCGGCACCTCCTACGCCACGCACGGCGAGCCGATGGTCCCGATCTACATCTTCTACTCGATGTTCGGGTTCCAGCGGACCGGCGACTCCTTCTGGGCGGCCGCCGACCAGATGACCCGCGGCTTCGTCCTCGGCGCCACCGCCGGCCGGACGACGCTCAACGGTGAGGGCCTCCAGCACGAGGACGGCCACTCGCTGCTGCTCGCGCACACCAACCCGGCCGTCGTCTGCTACGACCCCGCGTTCTCCTACGAGGTCGGGCACATCACCAAGGACGCGTTGGCCCGCATGTACGGCGACGACCCGGGCGCCCCGCTGGGCGGCTCCCGCTCGCCCGACGTCATGTACTACCTGACGGTCTACAACGAGCCGTACAACCAGCCGGCCGAGCCCGAGGACCTGGACCTGCAGGGCCTGCTCGCGGGCATGTACCGCTACGCGCCCGGCCAGGGCGATGGCCACAAGGCCCAGGTGCTCGCCTCCGGCGTCGCGGTGCCGTGGGCGCTGCGCGCGCAGGAGCTGTTGGCCCAGGACTGGGGCGTGTCGGCCGACGTGTGGTCGGTGACGTCGTGGAACGAGCTGCGGCGGCAGGCCGACGTGGCCGAGGAGCACAACCTGCTCCACCCGGAGGAGGAGCCGCAGGTCCCGTACGTGACCCAGCGGCTGCAGGACGCCCCCGGGCCCGTCGTGGCGGTGTCGGACTGGATGCGTGCGGTGCCCGACCTCATCGCGCCGTACGTCCCCGGCGGGATGGCGACGCTGGGCACCGACGGGTTCGGCCTCTCCGACACCCGCCCGGCGCTGCGGCGGCACTTCCACGTCGACGCCGAGTCGATCGTCGTCCGGGTGCTGGCCTCACTGGCCGACCGTGGCGAGGTCGAGCGCGACGTCGTCCGCCAGGCGGTGGAGAAGTACCAGATCCGTGACGTGCAGGCCGCCCCCGCGGAGGAGCGGTCGGACCCGAGCCCGGCCACCTGAAAAGGACCCCCTTGCCCCGCCACTCGCGAGCTCGCGGCGGGACCCTGCAAGGGGGCCGCCCGCCTGCCGGCCGCCGGCGGCGGCCGTCGTGAGGTGGCCGTCGTCGGCGGCGGGGTGGTGGGGCTGACCTGCGCGCTCGAGCTCGCCCGCGCTGGTCACCGGGTGCGGGTGCACACCGCCGACCCGCCCGAGGCGACCACCTCAGCCGTGGCCGCCGCCCTCTGGTTCCCCTACCGGGCGGCGCCCGCGCACGCCGTCCTCTGCTGGGGGGCGACCTCGCTGGAGGTCCTCACCCGGCTGGCCGCCGATCCCGCGACCGGGGTGGCGCTCCGGCCGGGCACGGTCGTGCACCGCACGCCGGAACCCGACCTCTGGTGGACGCCTGGCGTGGCGGGCATCCGTCCGGCGACCGCGGAGGAGCTCCCACCCGGTGCGCCCGCCGGCACCCGGTGCACGCTGCCCGTGGTCGACATGGGCCGCTACCTGCCCTGGTTGGCCGCCACCTGCGCGTCGGCGGGGGTCGAGACCGTGCCCGGCCGGGTGGGCGGGCTCGACGAGGTCGCCGGGGACGTCGTCGTGGTCGCCGCGGGGCTGGCCTCCGGGGCACTCGTCGACGACGACTCCGGCGTCCCCGTGCAGGGTCAGGTGGTGCGGCTGGCCGACCCGGGTCTGACCGGCTGGGTGCTGGACGACGACGACCCGGGCGGGCTCACCTACGTCGTCCCCCGTGGCGGCGACGTGGTCTGCGGCGGCACCGCCGTGGAGGGTGCCACCGGCACCGAGCCCGACCCGGAGGTGGAGGCCGCGATCCTGGAGCGGGCGTGCGCGCTGGTCCCGGAGCTGCGCGGACAGCCGGTGCTGTCCCGGGCGGTCGGCCTGCGCCCCGGGCGGCCGACCGTCCGGCTGGAACGGCTGGACGTCGCCGGGCGACCGGTGGTGGCCTGCTACGGGCACGGCGGTGCCGGTGTCACCCTCTCCTGGGGCTGCGCCGCCGACGTCTCCGGCCTGGTCTCGTGACGGACCCCGTCCTCCCCACCCCTCGCAGGCTCGGGGCGGTGCCCTCGACGGAGCCTCAGGCGGCCAGGGCGTCCAGCGCCATCGCGGCGTAGAGGGCCGCCCCGGCCGGCAGCACGTCCTCGTCGAAGACCACCAGGTTGGAGTGGTTGCCCGCCGCGGTGTCCGGTTCGGCCCCCGGCGGGCAGGCGCCCAGGAAGGCCATCGCGCCGGGCACCCGCTGCAGCACGTAGGCGAAGTCCTCCGCGCCCATGAGCGGCTCCGCGGCGACGACGCTGTACTCCGGTCCGACCAGCTCGCCCGCGACCGCCAGCACCCGGTCGGCCACCGCCGGGTCGTTGTCGGTCACCGGGTAGCCCTGCCGGTGCGCGAAGTCGATCTCCATGTCGTGCGCGGCGGCCACGTGCGTGGCGACCCGCCGGACCGAGGCGACGACGTCGGCCCGCCGCTCGGGCGAGAGGGTGCGGATGGTGCCCTGCAGGTAGGCGGTGTCCGGGATGACGTTGTCGGTGGAGCCGGCCGCCAGGTTGGCCACCGTCACCACCGCCGGGTCGAAGACCGGAGCGCGGCGGGTGACCATCGCCTGCAGCGCCAGCACGATCTCCGCGGCGACCGGCACCGGGTCGGCGGCGGCGTGCGGCATCGAGGCGTGCCCGCCCCGGCCGCGGACGGTGACCTCCCAGTGGTCGGCGGCAGCCATCATCGGCCCGGGCCGCACGCTGACCAGGCCACTGGCCTGGTCGGCGAAGACGTGCAGCGCGAACGCCCCGACGACCGGCGCCTCCGGGACGGCGTCCAGCAGGCCCTCCTCGAGCATGTAGCGCGCCCCGTGGAAGCCCTCCTCCCCCGGCTGCAGCATGAGCACGACCTGGCCGGCGATCTCGTCGCGGCGCTCGGCCAGCAGCCGCGCGGCGCCCAGCAGCATCGCGGTGTGCAGGTCGTGTCCGCAGGCGTGCATCGCGCCGGGCACCTCGGAGGCGAACGGCAGCCCGCTGTCCTCGTGCACCGGCAGGGCGTCCATGTCGGCGCGCAGCAGGTAGGTGGGTCCGGGGCGGGCACCGCGCAGCACGCCGACCACCGAGGTCGTGCTCGTCCCCGTCGTCACCTCCACCGGCAGCCCGGCCAGCTCCTGCAGCACGGTGGCCTGGGTGCGCGGCAGGTGCAGCCCGATCTCCGGGGTGCGGTGCAGCCGGCGGCGCAGGTCCACGGTGCGGTCGGCGTCGTCACGGGCGGCGGCCAGCAGGTCCGCGGCGGGGATGGGCATGCCGCCACTGTCACACGACCGGACCGGGGTCCGCCCCGGACCCCGGCACGGTCGTGGCGCGCTGGGCTCGCGGAGGGCCGGGGAGAGGTCCGGCCACGAGGGGTGAGAGGACGGCGGCCCCCCTGCAGGGTCCCGCCGGCCCCGTCCCGGGTATCGCCCCGAGCCTGCGAGGGGTTGGAGGACGGGGCCCTCCACCGGGTGGCGGGGGCAGGGGGTTCCTCTCTCAGTCGCGGGCCCAGGCCGGGCGGGTGAGGTCCAGCTGCCAGACCACCGCGGTCGCGGGACCGGACACCGGTCCACCCGCCTGCTGCTCCACGCGGACGCCGTCAGGTCCGGCCAGCACGAGCAGCCCGGGTGGCACGGTGGCCGACGTCCCGCCCGCCACCGTCTCCGTCCACAGCCGGGCGTCGGGCCGGCCCAGGTCCACCCAGCCGTCCGCGTTCGGGTGCACCTCGTGCGCGGCGTCGTCGTCCGGACGGGCACTGCGCAGGTAGGTCTGCAGGACGTGCGCGCCGTCGTCCCCGGCGACCTCGTCGTGCTCCAGGCCGGTCCCGGCGCGCAGCACGGCGACGTCCCCGGCGGTCAGCACCGCGCCGCTCCCCCACGCGTGCCGCAGCGAGCCGGCCAGCACGACCGCGACGACGTCGACCGCCCGGTGCAGGTGCCGCCCGTAGCCGGCGCCGGGCGCCAGCCGGTCGTCGGCGAGGCGCAGCAGCGGGCCGAGCGAGCCGTCGTCGGGCTCCAGCAGGACGTCCGAGGTCAGGGTCACGATCCCTCCCGGGTCGGCAGCGCGCCGCGGCCACCGGGCAGCGCGTCGAAGGCGAGCGCCACCAGCAGCGCCCAGGCCGCGCCGAACGCCCAGCCGCCGAGGACGTCGGAGAGGAAGTGCACGCCCAGCCACATCCGGGTCAGCCCGACGAGCACGACCAGGGCGGCCCCGGCGGCGAGGGCGAGCCGGCGCTGCCGGCCCGGGAGCCGCGGCCAGGCCAGGACGAGGGCGATGGTCACCAGCGTCGCGATGCCCGAGGAGTGACCGCTGGGGAAGCTCAGGCTGTCGTAGGTCGCGCCGCCGTTCTCGAACGCCGGGCGCACCCGGCCGAACGTCTCCTTGAGCAGGGCGGTGAGCGGACCCACCAGCACGTTGGCGGTGACCACCCAGGCCGCGGTGCGCCACGCCCTGCGGGTGCCCAGCCAGAACAGCACCGGCAGGGAGACGACCACCCGGAACCAGGCGGCGCCCGGGGTCGTCAGCACCTCGAGCAGCACCCCGGTGAGGACGGAGCGGTCGTCACCGGCGTAGAGCGCGCGGCTCACCGCCTCGTCCAGCCGGACCTGCGGCGCCCAGCCGACCAGCACCCCGGCGCCGAGCGCGAGCACGACGCCGAGCCCGGCGCCGACCCCGGCGGCCGTCGTCCGCCGGGAGCCCCGCTGCAGCACGTCCACTCCCCCACTCTCCCTGACCGCGTCCTGCGTGCCACGCTGGCCGCTGTGTCCGACCGGGTCAGCAGACGCCCGCCGTCCGCCGCCACGCTGCGGCGGCTGGAGCGGGCGTCCGGGTCGCTGGCCACCCGCGCGGTGGCCCGGATGGACGACGAGCTGCCCTGGTTCCGCACCATGCCCGCCGACCAGCGCTCCTGGGTGATGCTCGTGGCGCAGGCCGGACTGGCCTCCTTCGTCGAGTGGTGCCGCACCCCCGACCGCCCGCCGCGGCTCACCGGCGAGGTCTTCGGCGCCGCCCCGCGCGAGCTGGCCCGTGTCGTACCGCTGAAGCACACCGTCGACCTGGTCCGGGTGACCGTCGAGGTGATGGACGACTTCGTCGGCACCGTCGCCGAGCCCGGGGACGCCGACGTGCTGCGGCTGGCGGTGCTGCAGTACAGCCGGGAGGTGGCCTTCGCCACCGCGCACGTCTACGCCACCTTCGCCGAGAGCCGCGGCGCCTGGGACGCCCGGCTGGAGGCCCTGCTGGTCGACGCCCTCGTCCGGGGCGAGCGCCCCGAGGAGCTCTCCGGACGGGCCTCGGCGCTGGGCTGGGCCGCGATGACCCCGGTGACCGTGCTGGTGGGCGCGGCCCCGCAGGACGGCGACGTGCACGCCGCCATCCGGCGAGCGGCGCGGCAGGTGCGCAGCGAGGTGCTGGTCGGGGTGCACGCCGACCAGCTGGTCGTCGTCCTGGGCGGCTCGCCGGACCTGCAGTCGGCGGCCGAGCGGGTCAGCGACGAGTTCGGCCCCGGCCCGGTCGTCACGGGCCCGGTGGTCGACGGCCTGGGCCGGGCCGGCGACTCCGCCTCGGCCGCGCTCGCCGGGTTGCGCGCCGCACCTGCCTGGCCCGGCGCCCCGCGGCCGGTGGCGGCGGACGCGCTGCTGCCCGAGCGGGCCCTGGACGGCGACCCGTCGGCACGCACGACGCTGCAGGAGCGGATCGCCCAGCCGCTGCAGGCCGCCGGCGGCGAGGTGCTGGAGACGGTGCGCGCGGTGCTCGCCAGCGGGGGCAACCTGGAGGCCAGCGCCCGCGCGCTGTTCGTCCACCCGAACACCGTCCGGTACCGGCTCAGGCGGGCCACCGAGATGACCGGTCTGCCGGTCACCGACCCGCGGGGCGCGTGGACGGTGCAGGTCGCGCTGGCCCTCGCCGCCCTGGACCAGGAGCGCTCCCTCTGGCACTGAGGAAGGACCTCCTCGCCCCCGCCGCTCGCAGGCTCGCGGCGGGCCCCTGCAAGGAGGCCGCACCGGCGCACAGTGCGGTTCCCACCACGACGACCCGGACGACACGGCGCGCAAACCCGGTCCAGTTGTAGGAACCCTCCAAAGACCAGCGGTGTGCTTTCGTACCGCTCCCCAGTACGCGGCTCCGCCGACCCTGGCACGGTGAGGACGTGCTGGCCGTTCTCGCCCCCGGACAGGGTGCCCAGAAGCCCGGGATGCTGACCGACTGGCTCGAGCTCCCCGGGGCCGAGTCCTTCTTCCGCTGGGCCGGTGCGATCGCCGACGCCGACCTGCTGGCGCTGGGCACCACCGGCGACGCCGAGGCCATCAAGGACACCGCGGTGACCCAGCCGCTGGTCGTCGCGATGAGCCTGTTCGTCGCCCGCGAGCTCGGCGGCCTGCCCGGCCCGGTCCCGCACACGCCGCACACCGGCCGGGACGTCGTCATCACCGGGCACAGCGTCGGCGAGCTGACCGCGGCCGCCCTCGCCGGGGTGCTCAGCGTGGAGGCGGCGATCGCGCTGACCGCCGTCCGCGGCCGGGCGATGGCCGCCGCGTGCGCGCAGACGCCGACCGGGATGTCCGCCGTCCTCGGGGGCGACCCCGACGAGCTGGCCGCCGCACTGGAGCAGCACGGGCTGGCCCCGGCCAACATGAACGGCGGCGGCCAGGTCGTCGTCGCCGGGCCGCTCGACGGCCTCGCCGCGCTCAAGGCCGACCCGCCGGCCAGGGCGCGGGTCCTGCCGCTGTCGGTGGCCGGCGCCTTCCACACCCGGTACATGGCCCCCGCCCGCGCCGAGCTCGAGGGCCTGGTCGGCGGCCTGCGCCCCGCCGACCCCAGCCGGCTGCTGCTCTCCAACGCCGACGGCGCCGCGGTGACCACCGGCGCGGAGGTGCTGTCCCGGCTGGTCAGCCAGGTGACCAGCCCGGTGCGCTTCGACGCCTGCCTGGCCACCCTGCGCGACCTCGGCGTCACCGCGGTGCTCGAGCTGCCGCCCGCCGGCGCGCTGGCCGGCCTGGCCAAGCGCGAGTGGAAGGACAGCGACATCGAGGTCCTGGCCGTCAGCAGCCCCGCCGACCTCGACCGCGCCCGCGCGCTCATCGAGGCCGAGCGCGGCCGTCCCGAGCCCGACCACCTGCCCGACTGGCGGGTCGTCGTCTCCCCCGTGCGCGGCACGGTCAGCCCGGCCGAGGTCGCCGAGGGCACCCACCTGCCGGCCGGCACACCGCTGGGCCGCATCCGCAGCCGCCGCCAGGAGGCCGACGTGTCGGCCGGGTACGACGGCGTCCTCGCCGAGTGGCTCGTGCAGGAGGGCGACCTCGTCGACGCCGGTGACCCGATCGCGCGGCTCTACCCGGAGGTGCAGTCATGACCGGACTCCAGTTGACGACCGGAGCCCCCGGCGCCCGCATCCTCGGCTTCGGCAGCTACCGACCGCGCCGCCGGGTCACCAACCACGAGCTCGCCGAGACCATGGACACCAACGACGAGTGGATCCAGGCGCGGGTCGGCATCGCCGAGCGCCGCTGGGCCGGGCCGGACGAGTCGCTGCTGGAGATGAGCGCCGCCGCCGGCGGCAAGGCCCTGGCGGCCAGCGGCCTGGACGCCTCCGAGGTCGACCTCGTCCTGCTCGCCTCCGCGAGCCTGCCGCGGCCGATCCCGGGCCTGGCCCCCGAGATCGCGCACCGGCTCGGCGCCCAGCGGCCCGGCGCGTTCGACCTCAACGCCGGCTGCGCCGGCTGGTGCTACGCGCTCAGCGCGGCCGCCGACGCGATCCGCAGCGGCTCGGCCCGCAACGCCCTGGTGATCGGCGGCGAGCGGCTGACCGACTACACCGACCTGACCGACCGGTCGACCGCGGTGATCTTCGCCGACGGCGCGGGTGCCGCCGTCCTCGGCCCCTCGGACACCCCGGCCGTCGGGCCGGTCGTGTGGGGCAGCGACGGCGACCAGTCCAGCGCCATCGCCATCCCCGAGGGCGAGAAGGCGATGAGCATGGCCGGCCAGGCGGTGTACCGCTGGGCCACCACCCGGCTCACCGCCACGCTGCTGACGGCCATGGAGCGCGCCGGCGTGGGCCCCGAGGACATCGACGTGTTCGCGCCGCACCAGGCCAACCTGCGGATCATCGAGCTGATGGCCAAGCGGCTCGGGCTGCCCGAGCGCACGGTCATCGCACGCGACGTCGTGCGGTCGGGCAACACCTCCTCGGCCTCGGTGCCGCTGGCGCTGTCGGCGCTCCTCGAGTCCGGTGAGGCCAGGAGCGGTGACCTCGCCCTGATCCTGGGGTACGGAGCCGGCCTCACCTTCGCCGGCCAGGTCGTCGTCCTGCCCTGACCGGCGCCACAGATCCCCGGGCCACAGGGGCCCGACGGCGGGAGCATCCCGCCCCACCCGAGAGAGAGGACCGCGCGTGAGCGAGGACATCCAGACCGGTCTGGCCGAGATCCTGGAGGAGGTCGCGGGCGTGGCGCCCGCCGACGCCACCCCGGAGAAGTCGTTCACCGAGGACCTCGACGTCGACTCGCTGTCGATGGTCGAGATCGCCACCGCGGTCGAGGACAAGTTCGGCGTCGCCATCCCCGACGACGAGCTGGCCAACATCAAGACCGTCGGCGACGCCATGAGCTACATCCAGAAGAACAAGGCCTGAACGAGGACCCCGCTGCCCCCACCGTGGGAGGACCCCGTCCACCTCACCCCTCGCAGGCTCGGGGTGAGCCTCGGGACGGGGCCCGCGGCGGGGCCCTGCAGCGGGGCCACGCCTGGTCCCCGACCGCACGTCCCAGGAGG
>Ga0196965_1000942_pt1 | contig 13034 bp, 12 predicted proteins | sample S1_20metaG_FD_148668 | JGI IMG/M metagenome (GOLD analysis project Ga0196965, IMG submission 148668) | Soil microbial communities from Anza Borrego desert, Southern California, United States - S1_20 | ecosystem: Environmental > Terrestrial > Soil > Desert | place: USA: California | collected... | reverse complement strand
CTAACGGACGTCTGTTCTTGCCTGTTGAGGACTACAACTACACCCAGATCCTCCGGCGCTCAGTTAAGGTATCCGGTACTGAATTTACCAACCGTACTATCCTTGGTGATGGTAAGTCTTGGTACTTCACAGTAGAAGATATCGTACGTAAGGAATTTGCTCGTGACCGTGAATTGCTTGTCCTCTTGGGTGAGCGTAATGGAACGGGTGTCAAAGGTACGAAAGGTATCCTGTCATGGGTTTCTGGTGAAGGTATCATCAACACTTATGCTTCGGCACAAGGTGTAACTGAGTCCGATCTCCAAGACCACATCGCAGACCTTCTGCCTGAGGGTGGAAGCAACGAGTACCTTGTACTCTGCGGTTCTACATTCCTTAAGAATGCTCAGAAAGCGTTGAAAGATTACGCTATCCAAGGTGCTATGAGCTATGGTACTCTTGGTAAGAATATGGCAGGTCTTGACTTTGCCGGCTACCAGTTCATGGGTAAGAAGATTTACTTCGCTTACTACGAGCTGTTCGATGACACGAAGGTGTTTCCTTTCTCTGGAACTCCTACGTCTTCTAAGATCAACTTCAAAGACTTCTCTTTGTGGCTTGACCTTGGAACCGATAGCGCAGGTCAAAAACTGATTACGCTGAAGTATAAGGCTCATGGTGGTGTGTCTAGGAAGTTCATCCAGAAAATGATTTCTGGTATGCACGGATCAGGCGAGCAAGCTGCTCATAGCGGTGACTACTTTGAGATCCAGTGGTTGTCTGAAATCGCCGTACAGGTGAAATTGGCTAACCGGATGGGTATCCTTCGAGCAAATAGCTAAGAAATAGGTGTACCGTGACCTAGGGGGTAGGGGATTCCTGCCCCCAAACCAGCGGACAATTTATATTAAACATATTTAGATTTTATGGCACAACACGGTGATTACGTAGTATTTCAATTTACCTCCCCTAATAACGTTTCCTTTGGGTTTAAGACTTACAACAACGACAAGGGACAGATTACAGGGTTCATTGAGGGCAAAGATAAGGATGGGCTTCCAGTGTATCGCAGATGGAAGTTCGACAGGGATGTAAGAAAAATCTCTGTTCACAAAGATAAAACTAGTCCTATCGACGGGACTAATGCGGTAGAATTCCTTAGAAACTCCCCTAACTGTAAAGGTTCACCTAATGGTAGTTATACCTTGGCTGGCGATCAGTTGGATGTGTTTTTCGAGGAAGTTAACGAAGCGACAGCATCTGCAATCGGACTTGAATTTGAGACTCAGCGCATAGATGCGCAGAATGCGGCTCTCAAAGTGAAAGGTCAGGATTTCATCGACCTGTGTGCTCTGATTGGTGTGTTCGATAAGGATGAAACTGTAATGCGGTTTAGCCTCGTAGACTACGCTAAGAACAAGCCACAAAGCTTTATGGACATTTATAATGATCCAGTTCGTCAGCTTAAATCCCTAATTCGTAGGGCAGTCAAAACCGGAGTCTTTAACAAGGACGGTAAGATGCTCACATGGGAGAATCAGCTGATTGGTGTAGACGAGGAGGATGCGGTTGCGAAATTAAAAACCAACGAAAATCTTCTGAAAGCCATTAAGGCGAACGTTGAAAAAGTAAAATAGGTTTGAGGTTGAACAAGTAAATTAGGGAGAGTAATCTCCCTTTTTTATTTATACTGGTACGGTAATTGTAGAGGATTAGAGACACAACAATAAACAAGGAATGGCAAATACGGTAAGTCTGACCACCACGGTCAATACTAACGACACTGCTACAATCACAGACGCAACTACTTTTAGTTCCCCCGTGCGTACGGGTGTCGGTGTATTTTTGCAGGTTTATAAGGTAAACTATCTATCAGAAAAGACTGAGCTGGACACTGATCCGGATACCGATGATCCAGAAACCGTAACGGAATGGACATTTGACATCAATGAGGATGGGTGGTATCTAGCGTACTATGTCTCTATACCTGACTACGATTCAGGCACAACCTACGATCAATATGACGCTGTTTTCGATCCTACGACTAATCTAGTATATAGATCCAAACAGAATAGTAATGTAGGCCAATCTTTGGTAAACACTACCTACTGGGAGGCAATAAGCTCACCAGCTGAGCTGGCAGCTAATCAAGATACAGCCACAGAAAGCCTTAATATAGATTCGTTTACATACAACGATATTATACTTAATCAGGTTACAGCTTATCGTGGGGATAAGGCGATAGAGGCGGCTCAAGAGGGTGCGTCCGTTGTCGAAGAGCCTACAGAAAGCTCATGGCATTTTTCAATAGCAGATGTTAATATGGAAGCAGCTCGTATTGCGGAAATCAGGCAGCAGTACGCTGCGGCTGAGCGGTACGTGCGTAGAATGGATGAACTCGTCGGCATTTAACCAAAAGTAATAATGGCAGTATCAATAAGTACGGCTCGTGTTATTTTTGGTGCACAAACAAAGATACTCGAACTTGCAGACATAATAGAACAATCCTCTTCCTTCATACGTGTGAAGAATGAGATCAAGATTGCGGAAGCCCTGATAAGGTATATTCGGGTACTACAGACAGATGAAACCCTGTCTGCGAATGAGCAGATGGCTATATGCCAGCATATGATTAACATTGGTAATCTGTATGATTTTCCTGCTTCTCCAACTATAACAAGTAACGAGATATTTAATTTCTCTGCAAACGCAGAGGTAGGGCCTCAGGGTCCTCCCGGAGATCCGGGACAAGATGGGGGTGGAACGGATTACAACCAATTCTCCCTTGCAGCCGATGCAACTGTAGACAGCTTTGCTGTAACGGATGCGGACGCAGCTGAGTGGTCTTACAGGGTAAAAGATGGTTCCAATATGCGAGCTGGTCGTGTCGGTGCTGTGTGGCTGGCTGATGGTAGTTCCATAAAGCCTTATCACTACTCTACGGCGGATATTGGTACAACTGCTGGAATTAACTTTGATGTAGACTATTCTGCTGGGGTGATACGGCTCAGGGCCATTATTACTTCTGGCTCGTGGGATGTATCTGGAACAAGATATTTTATACCCAATAATGGTGCAGGCGTGATAGTGCAAAGCACCGCGCTGGCCAGTGGTAAGCTGCTTATTGGAAACTCTATCAATGAGGCCGAGGCACGAACCATTTCAGGGGACATCACAATAAACAACACTGGTATTGCGGCTATCGCTTCTAGTGTTATCACCAATGGAGATATTAGCCCCACTGCGGCAATTGCATACAGTAAACTTGCCACATTGACGGCTGATCGTGTATTGGTTAGTACTGGTGGGGTACCTAGTGTATCCAGTATAACTACTACTAAACTTGGTTATTTGACAGATGTAACTTCTAATATTCAAGCTCAACTTGACTCTAAAATTGGCTCAGTTACAGGCGCAGTTAGTACTGTGGTGTCTAGTAACTTATCACCAAATAAGGTGGTAATATCCAATGCCTCTGGAAAGATAGACGCGAGTGCTGTATCGGATACGGAATTACTCAAGCTTAGTGGTCTTACACCTACTACAGCAGAGCTTAATTTTGTGGACGGTGTTACTAGTTCTATTCAGACCCAGTTGGATGATCGTGTTTTTGGACAGGGGCTTCTTGGGCCTAACACAGCGTCGTCATCTCGTAATTATATGGCACAGGGATCGTCTGCTTTTGCGGAGCCCGGTACATTAGGGTTTCCAGCAGCATTTACCAGATTTATATATTTGAGTGCGGCAAACCATCAAGTGGCCATACAGGTAGATGGTGCGGGAGCAGGTGATATTTATTATAGAGCAACAAATTCAGGCTCTTGGACATTGATTAACGACGCATCGGCATAATGAGTGAATTAGTTATACATAACGGATTAAAGTTAAACGGTTCTATACCGTCAGGTTCAGGTGAACCATTGATTGCTAGAAACTCAACTACAGGAGCTTTTCAGACTCAACCTAGTGCTGCTGGTAATCCTTTCTCGGATGCAGAAACACTTATAAAGAACGAAGCTGATCCTACGAAGCTAGCCATCCTGTCAGCCGCTGGCTTGACAACTGGTACTACTAGAACTTTCACACTACCAGATGAAAACGGTACGGTTGCATTGACTAGTGGCATTTGGCCAATCAATGGATCAACTACGTTGACGGGAGAAGTAACTATTAACGGTACGGGTAGTGACGCTGCTGGATTGCTTTTTTCGAACCAAGGATATTTTTCTTTAAGTACCGTTAACGGTGTACAAATAAGCGCTGATGAGGACTTAGTATTAATGACCAACAATCAGATAGTATTAAGTACACCAGATTTTATATCTTTAGATACAGGAAATGGAGTTTCCGGTGGAGACATAGAAATTGGTACTAGAGAGTTTGAACTAGATGTCTTTGCAGATGCTATAATTACATCTATCAACGCTTCTTTTGCAGGTTTAAAATATAATGCCGATTATTCGGCTAACTATACCACTAGATCATTAGTTGATAAAGCGTATGTTGATGCTGCAGTTACAGCATCCAATGGTTTAACTAAAACTGGTGCTAACATTACTTTAGGTGGACAACTTACAAGTCATGCTCTTATTGTAAATGGTGGTTCTGCATGGTTTGGAGTGAGGAATCCTAGTAATCTTCCATTAATAAGTACAACATCAACGAGTGCAAGCTTAGGTAATGCATCTTCTGGTAATATAGCAATTACTTATTCTACAGCAGGTACTAATTTACAAATATCTGATCTTAGAACCACAAAAACAGGCGTACAATATTCCGGTGACTATTCTGCTGATTTTACAAGCCGATCTTTAATTGATAAGGGATTTGGTGATACCAATTATTGGAAAGTTACTGATATTACAACATTAAGTGGTAGTACTGTTATTGATCTTGGGCACTTAACAGGGACATCAGTACAGTTTAGGGCAGGAGATACTATTACTAATAGAAATGTACTATCTATTTTTGATGATCCGGGCGGAGTACCAGATATTAGTATCAGCTCAACTACAACGACCAGTAATTCTTCTAGATTTAATGCTACAGAGGGTAAGGTCAGATTAGAGGGATTTAATAGTACTGATGGGCAATTTGCTCTGGTCATGGACGGTCCTAGTAATATAGCTGAATTTATAGATCAAAGAACCACACCACTAGGATTACAATATAATGGTGATTATTCTGCTAATTTTACAGATCGTTCTCTTGTTGATAAAGGATATGTAGACTCAGTATTTACAGGAACCAGTGGGACATATACACCAACAATAACTGGTGTTGCTAACGTAGATGCTACAACGGCCTATCAGTGTCAGTATATGAGGGTAGGTAATGTTGTTACGGTTTCTGGAAGAGTTGACGTTGATTGCACTAGTGCTGCGGTTACTACAAGTGTTGGTATATCTTTACCAGTAGCCTCTAATTTCGGTGGATCAGATGATTGTGCGGGTACTGGGGCTAATGCCGGTACATCAGCGGCATATGTTGGATCAGACGCGGCTAATAACAGAGCACAGATGTCATTTACAGCACCCACTACTGGAAATCAACCATATTATTTCATATTCACTTACTTAATAATTTAATAAATAATGAGTGATATACAATTAAGCCAATTAGTAATACCTAGGGTAGATACCACAGGCTCCCTTACGAACAGCTCTGTCGGTGTAAAGCTTTTGGGAGATGAAACGACCCCCGGAGCTAATAAGGTCTATGGTACGGATGCTGATGGTAATAAGGGTTGGAAAGCTGATCCATCAGGAGTAGATGAAGATCAGTTTTGGAAAACAAGTGGAACAACAACCATTACAGAAGGTGTTAATGTCTTTTTTAACCAAAGTATAAGCCATTTAATGGCCGACGCGGATTTAATAACCACATTTGGTGAATTAAATATTGGTGGGGCTGTTGGTGGTGAAAACAAAAAATATTTTTCATTTGGTGGTGACGATGCAAAGTTCACAGACTTAGGTAGTGGGGTAGGACTTGTATACGCTTCAGATTATTCAGCCAACTTTACGAATCGTTCATTAATTGATAAAGGTTTTGCTGATACTAATTATTGGAAAACGAGTGGTACTGTTGAAATATTAAATAATATTATTATTGATGCCAATCAAAGAAATTTTGCATTTACTGATTTAAAGGAACTTGTTTTAACCTTCAGTGCATCTCCGGCAGTTGGTAATTTACAATCAGGTTTAAGTTTGGAAGGAACAAACACTTTAGAAGCTAGTGGGAGTTTGACAGCAACGGGAATAGACTTAAGCACAACTCTGCGGACTGGTGCAAATACGCAGCTGCTAATGGGTATATACAATAGACCTACTTTTAACATGACTGGACATACCGGTACCAATGTATATGGATACAGGTATTTTGGTACTGTTACGGGGACGCCAACAACTCATTATGCAATGCATATAGGTAGTGGAGTTTCGTTGTTTGGTAATGCGTTGTCAGACAATATAACGGCCAATACCCGTGTAGATATGCGGGGCGTTTCTAGTGGAAATATTCTGAGACTTGCAAATAGCTCCAACACACAACGGCTTTTAGTTTCGGATGCAGGTGCGGTTACATTCAGTTCAGCTATAACACAAGATGACACCAAAACACAGTTACTTGTAAAGGATGGAACATCCCATCAAATGTATTGGAGAGATGCTGCAAATTTAGATTATTGGAAAGCACATGTTAATACAGCAACTGCTTTAGTTGATGGTGCATCTATCGATCTGACAGCTATTAAGCATACGCTGACATCAGATGAATCAGCTATAACTTTTACTATTTCTTATACGGGGGACGATATTACCCTTGAAGTTACTTTGAATGCAACATCAGCTACGTATACTTTTCCCGCCACTGCTCTTTGTGCTAGTGAAGGAGAGGCATCGGGTGACAATACACTTTCACTGTCGGGAGTTTCGGGTGATAAATATATTATTGGAATCAAAAAGGTAGGAAGCGCTTATTACGTGATATCTAAAAATTTTGGACAATAAATGAGTTTTTTTCATAGTTTATTGGCAACTTCGGGTAGTGCGGTTTCATCACTTGTATCTGACTATATCGCCAGAGTAGAAGCTGACGGTGGTATTGTGGAATCACAGGAGTGTTTGGAGGATCGTTTAACGTTACTTAATAATCTTGGATTCTTATCACAAGCTTCTGCTGTGTGGTTACCACATGGATACAAAGAAGATAAGCTGTATGCTGTAAAAGGTGGCTCTACTGCTGATTTTTCTTTTGTCCGAAGTACGACTAGGACGAGACTTGGGCCATCCCATATTGAACAAGTACCTTACAATAGGTTAAGAAATACAGAGGAATTTAATGCTTCTGCATGGGGTAAGGCGTCCGCATTTAGTGGAACCGCCCCTGTTGTTACAGCAGATTATACTACAGCACCAGATGGAACTTCTACTGCTGACAGGGCTGTATTTGCAATTACCTCTGATGCTGGGTCATACTCCAGACTACAACAACCAATCTTTAACTCCATATTTCATAATGAGTATAGGTTTTCTGTTTGGTTAAAAGAAAACACAGGAACGCCAGTTACAATGGCGCTCGGCTCTTCAAACAACGGGCTTCTAATAGAAGTAACTTCTGATTGGCAAGAATTTGTATTGATATTTGATCGCGGATCTAGCGGTCTTAGTGATGTTAATGTATTTATTCAATTATCACAAGTTGCTGGGACCGATTTAAGTGCGGATGTATCAGTATGGGGAGCACAATTAATTCAGGGTTCTAATGCTTTAGATTATCAGGTGGTAACTGATCGTGCAAATATTCCAGCACTTGACTATACACTTGATTCAACCTGTCCGACGTTATCATTAGAGCCAGCAAGAACCAACCTAGCATTAAGAAGTGATGATTTTAATAATGCGTCTTGGCAAAAATTCAATACTACAGTTACCATAAACGCAATCCCTTCCCCGGATGGTTTAGATATAGCGGACCAAGTTTTAGAAACTACGACCAATGGCGTCCATGTAGTTTTACAAGCGTACACTAAAGCTGCTTCATCTTTAACTTATACATGGAGTATATGGGTTAAGCCCAGTGGTCGAGATTGGTGTGCATTACGAATAGATGATAATGTAAGCGCCAACGGTATTATTAAATACTTTAACGTTAGTAACGGAACATTAGGTAGTACAATATCTATTGGATCCGGTTTTACGTTTCAGAATGCTGAGATAATACCATATTCAAATGGTTGGTATCGCTGCGTTCTTACCGCAACTACAACTGCAAATACGGGATTACGTTCTAACTTTTATTCGACAGCTACAGATGGTCTCGAAACGTTTGTCGGAGATGTTACAAAAGGACATTACATTTGGGGTGCACAATTGGAAGTCGGTTCTTTCGCCACTTCTTACATCCCAACACTAACTGCTACGGTATCCCGTACCGCCGACGTAATTACCCCGCTTACTGGCGTAACTTCTTTGATAGGGCAAACAGAAGGAACAATATACTGGGAGGGTCGGGTATATGCGGACAGTGTAGGAAAATGGGTTGGAATCAGCGACAATACGACGAGTAATCGAGTATTATTAGGTATTAATAGTAGTAATCAATTATCACTTTTAATAACTTCTAGTGGAAGTTTAGTTGCTAATATTACTAATGGTATAACCACAGTAAGTACAGATGACATAAAAATATGTGGTGTTTATAGGTCCAATTATGCAGCATTGTTTATTAATGGTGTAAAAATTGCACAGGATACATCTGTTACCATACCTAGTATGGATACGGTACATATATCTGCGACTGGTGGTACAAACCCATTTCAAGGCAATTTAAAAGCTGTAGTAATTTCACAGGTAGCACTTTCAGACGCAGACGCAATAGCATTAACAACTTAAAATATAAGTGGGAATGAATTTAGGAATAAGTACAGCAATAATTGGCAGCTCTTTATTACACTCGGACCCGGTACCGGGACTCTTATCTGCATATATAGCAAGGGTAGAGGCTGATGGTGGTATTGTAGAGGCAGAAGATTGTTTAGAAGAGAATATTACCTTACTTAACAGTCTAGGTCTGTGGTCCAAGGCCTCCGCTGTGTGGTTACCACATGGATATAAGGAAGACAAACTCTACGCGGTAAAAGGCGGTGCTGCGGCTGATCTTACCTTCGCCCGTGCCGGAACAAGAACGAGAAAAGGACCTTCTTATATTGAAGGAGTACCTTATAATTTAAGTCTTAATTCAGAACAGTTTAATTTATGGACCCCACAAGGGACAACAATTACTGCTGATGCTGCTGTTGCTCCTGATGGATCGACCACTGCTGATAAATTAATAGAAAATTCTAGTTCAAGTCTACATTATGTTACTCGTTCAACAGATAATTATCCAGGTGGTACTCATACATTTTCATGTTATGTGAAAGCTGATACAAGAACATGGGCTTACTTAGCATCATTTGATGGGGTAGATAGGGGAGCTTATTTTAATTTATCGAATGGTACCATAGGCGCTGTAGATGCAGGTGCAAGTGCTTCTATACAAGATGTAGGGAATGGATGGTACAGGTGTATAGTAACTGCAACACCAACATTGGTTTGGGATGTTTCGATACAATTAGCTACTGGGAGTGGGGTTAGAAACTACCTAGGAGACGGTACCTCTGGTTTATTTATATGGGGAATGCAGGTTGTTCAAGGTGCATCTGCTATGGATTATTTCCATACTACTAATAGACAAGATGTTCCCGCCCTTGATTACACGAATTCAATTTGTCCAAGTTTGTCATTAGAACCTGCAAGAACCAACTTACTTTTACGAAGCGAGGAATTTGATAATGTTTATTATACTAAAACACGAACTACCGTTACCGCTAATAGCATCCTATCGCCAGAAAATTTAACAACGGCGGATAAATTAGTAGAGACAGTTGATGCAGGAACACATTTACTTATTGCTGGTAGTATTAGCGCCACAACGACTACAACCTATACACAATCAATTTTTCTAAAGGCGGGAGAAAGAAGTAAGGGTACTATACAATTTGTTACTGCTGCAATATTTGGTGGAACTAATCCAATAGCTACATTTGATTTACTTGCTGGAACTTCTGTTATGACAAACGGTACAGGTAGTACCACAATAACTGATTTTGGTGATGGATGGTTTCGAGTATCTATAACTGCTACAACAACGGGAGCCGGAAGTACTGGATTAGCAATTGCTATACTAGATAATTCTGGAACAACGTCATACACTGGTGATGGAACATCAGGATTTTATATTTGGGGAGGGCAATTTGAAGCAGGTTCTTATGCCACATCCTACATTCCAACAACAGTGGCAACGGTATCAAGAATTGCTGATTCTGTACCTTCTTTAACCGGAGTAAGTAGTTTAATTGGTCAGACGGAAGGGACAATGTATTTACATTTGTATCTCTTTGCTGACGGAAACCAAAAGGCAATCACACTACATGATGGTGTAACAGCTAATGTGAGATTAAGAACTGATTCAAGTAATAACCTTATATGTGATGGTGGTACCATTAGTATTCCTAGTGTTGCTCATACAACGGGTATCTATAAAGTAGCCATTGTCTATTCAGCTAGTAGAGTCGCTTTTTTTGTCAATGGAACTTTAATAGGAGCAGACACAACAGTAACAATAACACCCTCTGACAGATTTGGATTTGAAAACTTTAATGGTAGTGCTGACTTCTATGGTGAGGTATTGGCTGCTGCCTTGTGTCCAGTAACTATAACCGATGCTGAAGCAATAGCCTTAACAACACTATAAAGATGAAAGTACTACGAATACGATATGATGGCCCTGCTGCAGTTGTGGCCGATGCGAAACGATTCTTCCGAGACGATACTATAACAATGGCATCCATGAGGAATGCTGGTGGGCATGTGGCACTTGTTGAGAAAAAGCGCTTTGGCCTTATGAGAGAAAAGTTCGATGAAAACGGCGTTCGAACGAAAATTATTTTGATTATATTAGTCAGAGACACATTTAATATGCCAGTATGGATTCAAGGCGTTATTATTCAAGAGAATGATATTACTGATCCCATGGATCATTACTGGATGGGACATGAAATTCCTGTTCCAGATGATGCCAATGAACCACCAGAAGATGAAGAAATATAGATTTCGGTACGAAAATTGATAAATAACTAATAAAAACTAATGGCACAAGGATTACAAATTTTACAAGGTGATGATGCTTTTAACATCACTAAATCAGATACACTTGATATCATATCTGATGCTAACAATACCAAAGGACATAAACATTGTTTGGTTCACAATAGAGATGCTGGTGGTGAGGTAAAAGTAACCACCATCAACGGTACAGACATAACTGTATATATTGCTCAGGGCGATGTATTTCCGTTGGAGGTAAAGCGTATTTGGTCCACGGGAACGATACCAACTAATTTAGTTGCAATAGTAGGGAAAGTATAAATTTAAACACTTATAAATTATATGAATTTGAAACTTGAACTGGCTTTAGAAGAAGTAAATAAGATCCTAGTGCACCTAGATAACGGAATTCACAAGGAAGTAGCGGCGCTTATAGCAAAGATAAAGAGTCAGGCTATACCGCAGCTTGAGAAGGAATCCCCTAAAAAAGAGGAAGTAAAGCAAGAATCAGCGAATGACGATTAGTGAGATGGTCGATTATTTCGACCTTATTCAAGATAAGTACGGTAGCCCTTATTTCACCACGGCGGAAAAGGAACGATTTCTGAACCAAGCCCAGCTTGCGATCCTGTCGGACTACTTACCTAAACAAGGTGATAAAGAGAATATCGAATTAAATGCCAACGTATGGATGATGGTGAATCCTCTGTTCGTTAGTGTTACTACTGCCATGAACGGTAGTGGAGCTATCTTGAAGGCGGATATCGAGTCCTCACTAACAAGTTCACTTGGCTTTTCTACGACCTTAATCAGGCCATTATCCTTGTCTTGGACAGACTCAGAAGGGACACGCCCTATAATGGGGCCAACAAGACAGAACAACTGGGCTAAGTACAAGAATAACGTCTTCAAGGCGCCCGTGGAAAGTGATCCTAGGTACTACGAGACCAATGATTCTTATATAATTGGTCCTGCGGATACTAGTGCAATCATAGTTGTGAATGCGCTTAGGTACCCAAGGGCTATTAGTGTCAGTGGTGCACAGACAGCAGAACTGGCGTCTATCTACCACAACGAAGTGGTGGGCAGGGCACTTGAGGCGGCTGGTGTAGGGTCCAGGGACCAAATGATGATTGAACTTAACAAAATAACACAAAAATAATGGCTAATCAACCATACCAATTACGGTACTCTTATGATACCGATCAGTTTACAGGAGAGCTCGCTCTTCAATATCCTGAAGGTGTAATTTATCCTAACCACACACAAACCGCAGCATTGGATCTGTCACTTGGTCCCCACAGAGAGGTTGGTGCTAGTGCGATGATTTATATTGTGGCTAATGGTGACGCCATTACAGTTCCGTCAGATTGGGTATTGTATGGAGATTCAATTAGTACAGTTAGTGGGGACACTAACATTCTTGTTGTAACTTATATGGGAGCAGATAAGATTCACTATAGTAATAAAGTAATTCCTGCCTAATGAATCGATTTTTTAGATATATTTATTATAACGGAGGCCCATCTTTTTTTGTAAGACCATCTGGTTCTACTTACGGTATTGGGGATGGTTCTAGTTATGATAATGCATGGGCTGGGGATACAGATATTGAGTGGGCAGAAATACCATCTGGTGGTAAATTGTATATAGCCGGAACATGGGTAGAAGCATTAAACGTTGTAAACTCAAATGTAACAATTGAAAGCTACAGCGATGATCCTTGTACAATTGATTGCAATGATTCTATTAATTCAGGTATTGTCATTACAGACAAAACCAATGTCACGTTAATCGGTCTTACTGTTATTGACGCAGTAGTAAGTGGTATTCATTGGGAGAATTCAATCGGGACAGCAACAAATTGTACAACGACAGGTTCAGGTAATCAAGGAGTGCAGC
>Ga0196965_1000941_pt1 | contig 13039 bp, 11 predicted proteins | sample S1_20metaG_FD_148668 | JGI IMG/M metagenome (GOLD analysis project Ga0196965, IMG submission 148668) | Soil microbial communities from Anza Borrego desert, Southern California, United States - S1_20 | ecosystem: Environmental > Terrestrial > Soil > Desert | place: USA: California | collected... | reverse complement strand
TTTTAAGCTGTTTTGATACTGTTTCTCGCAGAGGAGGAGGGATTCGAACCCCCGGAACCTTGCGGTTCAACGGTTTTCAAGACCGCCGCATTCGACCGCTCTGCCACTCCTCTGTTTCAAATCTGTTCTAAGCGATAAAGAACAGTTTCCTTTTTTCCTGAAATTCACCGGTTTCCCGGTAATTTTTAGGAGTGCAAATGTATACGTTTATCACATTTCACCAAAAACCTAAGTCAATATTCTTTCTATTCTTCGCTGTAGTCGATGAATATTTTTTTGATTTCTTTACCGTCTATGCGACTTCGATTCTTCGTATAGGCGTCCAGTTCCAGTAAAACAAGCTTCTGATCGTTCATCGCTGCGCGTAGTTTGTCGATGTCTTTTTCAAATTCTGCCGTGCGCCTCGCCGATTTCAGCGAATACTTTCGTGCAAACTCATCCCCTAGGGCCTGCGTTTTGTTCCGAATCTCAATTCCTAAACGAATCTTTTCCATAATCGCATCTTTCGAACGACCGATTACCTCGGTAGCTTCCAGCGTTCCCAGCGTTAATACTGTGGTGCCTCCTACTCCGCTTACAACTTTCGATTGGTCTGCGTCTAATGTGAGTGGCGATAGCCCTGTGGCTGCGCCAAGGGAAGCATTGAGGATGGAGCGTTTCTTCTTTCCCTTACGCGCTTTTTTGTAATCCTGGTTCAGCTTTTTTTGATTCGCATCCAACTGTGAAATCAGGATCAACGCTGCCATCAGGCTATTGCGGTATTTGGTAAATTGTAGCGCATCTTTTTCGACCAGGTTTTCTGTTTCCATCACGCGGATCGGAATTTTTTTCTCTGTCCGGTTATTTGTTTTATCCAACACAAAGAAAATCACCTCGTTGTCAATAAATTTTTCGGTATCATCCACAAAATCATAGCCGGGGGTCCAGGTGAATTCATATTGAACCGGTGTATTTTCCTTAAATAACGTAGAGACTATACGCTGATCGGATGGGATTATGCCAGCGCTTCGCACATTATCATCGCCATTGGGATCGCTTAGGTAGATTTTGAGGTTGATTGTTTCATCTTCATTGATCGTAAACGCCGAATCACTGGGTACGATCATAATTTCCGGCGGAAGGTCGAGCTGTGTTTGTGCTATTTTTAATTTTCCGGAAGTCTCCGCTTTGTGTGGCTGGTCTTGCACGAGAAATTCCACCATGAGCGGATTGACCCTGAGCGAATTGAATTGACTGCGTGACGGCGACCAGGTAAATTGTCCCATCGATGAAAGCCCTGAACCTTCCGGCATCTGCGACAGCACAGATTTAAATACGATAGGATCACCATCCGGATCGTATACATATTCGGCGGGCATTTGGTAGACATTCCGGAAAGCCTGTTTCACATAAAAAGGAGGCAACTCTTCCACTACTGGCGCGCGGTTAACATGGTTCACGACGAACGTGATGGTTTTACGATCGCGTTTTTTGTCCGGAAATTCCACCTCAAAGATCACAGGAAATTCTTTCGTCTGGGTCACACGATCAACCAGGTCGAAAGAAGGTGCCCAATAAAAATTACCGAGCGAATCAAATTCTATCTTCAGGTCTTCGCCTCCTTCCAGGGAAAAAATTGCGTTTTCAACCCCCGTAGTCACCTGAAACTCCAGTACCACGTTCTCATTCAGGATGTTCCATCCTTCATGGTCAGGAAATACCAGTGCACGTTGTGATTGCGCTTTGAGCAAAAAGACAGGGCAAGCGAAAAAAAATAAAACTAAGTAGTACTTCACGATACCGGGATTTAGAATCGGGCGTAAATTTAACAAGTTGATATAATGGTGACATGCCGGTGAAAGAAAAGAAGCAAACTGTTAATTTTTTTGATGACGTATATGACTTAGTGCGCCTGATTCCTGCTGGACGCATTACCTCTTATGGCGCTATTGCAAACTATTTGGGAACAAAAATGAGTTCACGGATGGTCGGCTGGGCGATGCATGGTTGTCCGAAAGATGTTCCGGCCCATCGTGTTGTAAACAGAAATGGACTCCTCACCGGGAAACATCACTTCCCATCACCAAAGACAATGGAAAACCGCCTGAAAAAGGAAGGTATTCGCGTAATTAACGACAAAGTGCAGGATTTTAAGACCAGATTCTGGGATCCTGCGATAGAATTATGACTGTACCCAAGTTCAAATAGAGAATCGAGCTTCCCAAATTTGGATTACACCTCCTTAAAAAGCGTTCTTTCAACGCTTTCTTACATGATTCCCTTCATGGCATACCATTGGCAATAGGCCTGCATACTATATGGTATTCCGAATGCTTCTTCGCTGGAGCAGATGATTACCAAAACAACAATGAATCTCACAGGCTGGTAAGGTGGCCAGTAAAACATAGTGGGGTTGGTTTTAATCGGGTCTTGGTCACTCTTTTTCGGGTGACCTTTTCCTTTTTATATCGGTTCGTTCTTTACGGCAGGTTTAGAGATCAGCCATAATCCAAGAAAAGTTATCAATCCGTTAATAATTAGCACTTCAATACCAATCTGGTAACCGTCAAACCATGCTGGCGAATTGGTGCTCAACACGATCGAAAGAATGGGCGAAAGAATACAGATAATCGGTACAAATTTATCTTTCACAATTCTTGTGGTAAGAATTCCAAAAGAAAATAAACCCAAAAGCGGTCCATAGGTATACGCGGCAATTTCCAACACAGCATCAATTACCGATCGCTCATTCACTTCCTTGAACACAACAATGATGATGAGAAAAAGCAACGAAAAGCCAATGTGCACCCAGCGTTTTTCTTTTTTCTTTTGAGATTCGGGCTTGTCCTTGAAATTAAGGAAATCGATACAGAAAGATGTTGTTAATCCTGCGAGTGCAGAATCGGCGCTGGCATAAGAAGAAGCTGTAATTCCCAGTAAAAAGAAAATTCCAACACCAAGTCCTAATTCATTTAGGGCCAGGGTCGGGAACAGTTCGTCGGATGTGGGTGGTAGTGTAAGATTATTTTGCGTACTATACAGATACAGCAAGGCACCCAACACGAGGAATAATAGATTAACCACAACCAGGATCAAGCTAAACCAGAACATATTTTTTTGTGCATCACCCAGTGTTTTACACGTCAGGTTTTTTTGCATGATCTCCTGGTCCATACCCGTCATGGTGATGGTAATGAATGCACCGCCTAAAAATTGTTTCCAGAAAAAAAGTTTTGAATTCGGATCATCGAAATAAAATACTTTGGAATAATCGCTTCCCTCCACAGCGGTGATCATCTCAGAGAACGACATACCGAGTCGATCTGTAATTTGCCAAACTGCAATACAAACTGCAGAAACCAGGAACAACGTCTGGAAAGTGTCTGTCCATACAATGGTTTTAATTCCTCCCTTAAACGTGTAGATCCAGATCAGGGCAATCGTGGTGGCCACAGTAATAAAGAAAGGAACATTCCAGGCATCGAACAAAAATAACTGTAATACAGTTGCTGCAAGAAACAGACGAAGAGATGAGCCTAGTGTTCTTGAAACCAAAAAGAAGAATGCACCGGTCTTGTATGACCAGAAACTAAAGCGTTGTTCGAGGTAAGTATAAATAGAAACGAGATTGAGTCTGTAGTACAGCGGCATCAATACACCAATGATCACCCAATAGCCGAGTAAATAACCAAGCACAACCTGAAAATATCCGAAACCGATTTTTCCGACATTCCCGGGTACCGATATGAATGTAAGTCCCGAAAGTGAAGCGCCAATCATTCCGAATGCCACCAAAAACCACGGCGACTGGCGGTTGGCAGTAAAGAATGTATTTGTATCTGCTCCCTTGGATGTCAAGATCGATATGGTGATCAATGCCAGAAAATAGATTGCGAGAATACTAATAACCAGGAATGGAGTCATTGTAGAATTTTATTTGCCAGTACAAAGAATCAGTAAATCTTAAGAAATCCAAAATTGATCGCGGTTAAGTTGAACAAACACCCCTTTATTCGTGCGGCGGCGGAACAGTTTTTCGTTGGTGGTTTTTGAATCAATTTCGTTGAACTAAGCTTGTTTTTTTTATTGGCCTCACCCTGCCCTCTCCAAAGGAGAAGGTTTATGGAAGCTTAATTCAACGACATTGGTTTTTGAATTCCAAAACATGCCGGTTTGTTAAATGAGAAAGCAGAATGTGTTAACTTTGTAGAAGAAAAAATTCAGGATGACTATGCGACCCGCTTATCAGGAAGAAGAATTAGCAGATGTACTGGAGGCCGTTGAAACAACCGATCTGATGGATCTGGTGGTATTTAACGATGACTTTAACACCTTCGATCACGTTATTAACACACTGATCCGCGTTTGCAAGCATGAACCCGAACAGGCCGAACAGTGTACCTGGCTTATCCACCACAAAGGCAAATGTGCCGTTAAGTCTGGCACCTTTGATTTCCTTCGCCCGATGCGCGAAGCAATTTGTGAAGCAGGCATCGATGCGCGTATCTTATAAAAATCATTTGTGGAGTATCCGTCAAAACTTATTGAAGACGCTGTAAACCAGGTTGCCAAACTTCCTGGTATTGGAAAAAAAACGGCCCTGCGGTTGGTACTTCATCTTATCAAAGAAAAAGAAGAAAGCACTTTCTCGTTAACGGATGCCTTGAACAACCTTCGGTCGAAGATCCGGTTTTGTTCTTCGTGTCATAATATTTCTGATGCTGAAGTTTGTGGTATTTGTTCAAGCCCGCGACGGGATCGTGGATTACTGTGTGTCGTGGAAGACACGAAGGATGTTATGGCGATTGAGAACACAGCGCAGTTCAATGGGCTTTACCATGTATTAGGCGGCGTAATTTCTCCTGTAAACGGCATTGGCCCTTCTGATATCCGGATAGAATCTCTGCTGAATCGAATCCGTTTGAATCAACCTGAAATACGAGAGATCATTCTTGCCCTGAGCCCGACTATGGAAGGAGACACCACGGCTTTTTACATCAATAAGCGGCTTCACGATGTGGCGATCAAAATCAGTGTGATTGCGCGTGGCGTACCCGTTGGCGGTGATCTTGAATACACAGACGAGATTACCCTAGGACGAAGCATTACCGGACGGACATTGTTTGGCTAGCAGGAAGATTTTACCATGCATTGATCCCCGCTTTGGAATGCCCCACAATTCTTTTGAAAAAATTTATTTCTTCACTGTATCCTACAACCTCCTTTATTCAGGCAACGACCTTTCGTTAGCTGAAAAAAATAGAATTAACCTGTGCGCTGCCTTCCAACTTATCTTATTAATTGTTTTCTTTGCTCGCTTTTCATTCAACCATCATGAACAAACTTTCAAATCGTATTGAAGCCATTGAAGAATCAGCCACACTAGCGATGGCTGCAAAGGCTCGTGAATTTAAAAACAGGGGTATCGACGTTATCAGCCTTAGTTTGGGTGAACCTGATTTCAAAACTCCTCAACACATCTGCGAAGCCGCGAAGAAGGCGATCGATGATGGAAAATACTTTGCCTACCCTCCGGTAGCAGGTTACCAGGATCTGCGCGAAGCTTTGGCTGCGAAGTATCAAAAAGAAAATAATGTTCCTTATAAGGCGGAAAACATCGTGGTTTCCAATGGTGCAAAACAATCAATTGCAAATGCCATGTTGGCGCTACTGAATCCTGGTGATGAAGTGATTGTTTTTGCTCCTTACTGGGTAAGTTACGATGCGCTGGTGCGTTTGTGTGAAGCTACTCCGGTTATGGTTAAAGGGGATCTTGAAAGCGATTTCAAAGTCACCGGCGCGCAATTGGAAAAAGCCATCACGTCAAAAACAAAAGCGTTGATCTTCTCTTCTCCTTGTAATCCTACCGGATCTGTATTTTCCAAAAAAGAATTACAGGCAATTGTTGATGTGTTACAAAAACATCCTGACATCATTGTGATCGCAGACGAAATCTATGAACACATTAATTTCACAGGTGAACAAGTAAGCATTGCATCCTTCCCAGGAATGTTCGAGAGAACAATTACAGTGAATGGTTTTGCAAAAGGTTTCGCGATGACAGGCTGGCGCATTGGATATATCGCTGCGCCAAAATGGATTGCCAATGGTTGCAATAAAGTACAGGGACAGGTCACTTCTGCCAACTGCTCCATCGCACAACGCGCTGCACTGGCTGCCATAACAGGAGAAATCGAACCTACACAGCAAATGGTAGAACACTATCGCAAACGCAGAGACATCGTGTTCAATTTACTGAAAGAAATTCCAGGCGTTAAGGCAAACTATCCTGAAGGTGCATTCTATTTCTTCCCGGATGTAAGTGCATACTTTGGTAAATCAGACGGAACAACAACGATCAAAAATGCAGATGATCTTTGTTTATGGTTATTGGAAAATGCACATGTATCGCTGGTACCAGGTGGTGCTTTTGGCGATGAGAAATGTGTTCGTCTTTCATACGCTGCGTCTGAAGAAGATCTTCAAAAAGCATTGAAGCGCATGAAAGAAACGCTGGCAAAACTGAAGTAACATTCCTCTTATAATTTTTACACTTCCGTGTGATGTGTGACGCAGTGAACGACAAGTGTTCGCAGTTTTCACAAATCACACGGATTTTTTTTTGAATGGTATCCGATAAAAAGATCATACTAATTCAGAAATCCTTCCGTAGCTTCTTCGTATTCTGTGTACATCCAGGGTAAAACGATTACTTATACTTCGCTGGTTTAAATTCACTTTACCGCTAAGACGCTGAGGCGCAAAGTGCCGCAAAGACGAGCATTAAATTTGGAAGCGAAACCATTCCGTGTTTTCCGTGCTTCTGTGAGAACCAACATATTGCCGGTAGGATATTGCCTATAAATGATGGTTTAACGCTGTTAAGCTTTCTTAGGCGTATTTGCTTTGAATGCATTAACTTTATTAATCAATTTAGCCAGCTTGAAGTTTTTAGACGAAATACCGCGCATCTGGAAAAGGGCTTACTTGCTGCTTTGCCTTTGGTTCGCCGCTAACTATGCGGCCGGTACCCTTATTGAGTGGCGTCTGGATAATCCTCATACATACATCTTCTGGAACGCTTTGTATTTATTCGAGGCGCTTGCCGTGTTGATCATTGTGATCTTTTACTATTCTGATTTTCTCTTTAGGTTCAGTGTCTATATTCAGATAGCCGGCCATTTTATCGGCGCGATGACCCACTTTCTGATCATGGGTTCACTCTCCTATTACTTCGAAGATTATGTGGAAGGATGGATTGGCGTGGATTTTTGGAAAGATCATTTGTTTTCGTTGTTAAAATGGGAAGGGCTTCATTTTCACGATCAATACATTATGATTGTGGGCGTTTACCTGGTAATCCGTTATTTCCAGGGACTTCAGAATCAGGAGCAGGAAAAAAGCGAACTGACGCTGAAGAACCGGGAGATGCAAATCTCTTTGTTAAAGTCGCAGATCAACCCTCATTTTTTATTTAACACCTTAAACTCCATTAATACATTAATCGGATCAAGTAAAGAACAGGCGCGGAAGGTGATTACCCAATTGAGTGACATTTTTCGTTATGCCCTGGATTCGCATGGCGATCAGATGGTAAAGCTGTTGCACGAATTAGATTTTATCGATAACTATATCCGGATACAGCAGGTTAGATTCGGCGACCGGCTGCAGTTTGTTAAGCAAGTGGACTTTTCTTGTTTAAGAGTACAAATTCCGCCGATGATTTTACAGCCACTTGTCGAAAATTCCGTTAAATATGGCATTGCACCAAAAGATGAAGGCGGCACCATAATCCTTACCGTGAAACGTTTTAATAACATGATCTTTTTTGAAGTAAAAGACGACGGACTCGGATCAAATGCAAAAAACGTGATGGATGGTAGCTCCTCAGGTGTAGGGCTTAAAAATACAGATGAACGATTAAAGAGTATATTTGGAGCAGATTCCGGGCTGCGTATAAGGTCTAATGAGTGGGGATATTCCGTAAGCTTTTTCATCCCGTATGAAAACGAAATGCAACAAACTAACTTAGAAGAACTAAAAAGCAAAGCAGTTTAAACCTTCCGTAAACATTCTAGAGAATTAAAATTTTATTTACATGAACATTACCTGCGTTATTGTAGACGATGAAAAATTAGCCCGCGACCTTTTACAGGAATACTTACAACAAATGCCCAACATCCAGGTCATTGGTGAATGCTCCAAAGGAAAAGAGGCGGTCGAATCCATTGATAAATTAAAACCTGATCTTGTTTTCCTGGATGTACAAATGCCAGGCATGACTGGCTTTGATGTACTGGATGAGATCACCCATGATCCCTATGTGATCTTCTGTACAGCATACGATCAATATGCGATCAAGGCGTTTGAAAAGAATGCGGTTGACTACATCCTGAAACCGCTTGACCAGGAACGCTTTAAATTAGGTGTAGAACGCGCAATCAACCGCATGAAAGTCGAGCAGAATAACGTGGGTGAACTCCTGCGCAATCTCAAAACCGAAAACAAGACTTCCTACGACACACATATTTTTGTTCAGAAGTCAGAAAAACTACTTAACCTTCCTGTAGAAGAGATCGTGTACCTTGAAGCTTCCGGCGATTATACCATCCTTACTACCAAGAACGATCAGTTCGTCAGTTCATCAGGCATAGGAAAGCTTGAAGAAATTTTGAACCCGGAAATTTTTATACGTGTTCACAGGAGCACCATCATCAACATCAATGGCCTGAAGGAGATTGAAAAACATTTCAATGGCGGTATGGTGGTAAAGATGCAAAATGGAAAGAGTTTCCCGGTAAGCCGTACTTATGCGAAGTTGATTCGTAAAAAAGTAGTGTAAAATCAGCTCACAGAAAACACTGAATACACAGAAGAATACACGGAATGCTTACGAATATTTCTGTGGTTTGTTCCGTGAGTTCTGTGTTTTCTGTGAGAGAAAAAAACACCTTAGAAGGAAGATTCTTTACCTTAAATCCACTCGCGGAACATCAACGTATCTTACCTCCACCGTCTTTCCATGCTGCGCAAATATTGCAGTGAGCTTTGCCTCCATTGATCGTCTTGCTTGCGCTATAAAGTCAGCATCCTGTGCGTAGCGTCTGGCATCCGCATTAAAAGCGTTGATGGCATTCGTTCGATCCTCCGGACTTACCCAGTTCCAAAGTCCCTGCTCATCCTCAAAGGAAAGATCACTCTGAGGTGTAATGGAAAGCAATACAGGTTCCGAAATCGTTACGACCGCCTTCTCATCATGAATATCAACATGAAAATTTTTATCCAGGTCAAAGCCAGCCTTAGCCTCGAAAGAACCTTTGATCGTAATGCGTTTCGTACTACCCATCCAGGTATTAGTCCAGTCGTACTCATGGCGAAACCGTTGGGCAGTAAGGGCGAGTTCAAAAACATCTTTTTGTTGCTCCAGTACAACCGTATTACTCACCGTAACTTTTGGTGTGAATTGAAAAGCATCCCGAATATCCTGTCCGATTCGTCGCGCACCATCGTAGGCCTGTTCTGTTGCACGGGAAGGAATAACAACGAATAGGATATACGCAGAAATACATATTCCGGCCAATAATAAAAGATACAGTAAAATTTTGCGGTTACTGAGCATACATCGATCGTTTCTATTTCTTAGGCAGTTTGAATTTTAGTCGTACTTTAACGCGATCGCGAATAGGCTCTGTATCCTTTTTCGTCGCTGACCATTTCGGACCAGTTTTAATCAGCCTGATTACCTCCTCATCACAACCATATCCAAGACCCTTTAAGATTTGGAATTCGGACATTTCACCAGAAGGACCAATTGTAAACTGAACCGTAACTTTACCCTCCACCTTGTTGTTCAACGCCTGTTCTGGATAATTTAAATTGTTTTCGAGATACTTTTTATACGCTTTTCTTCCGCCTTCCGGAATAGCCATCTCCACCGTTGGATAGGCATCCATTATATCGCTTTCGCGTTTTGTTCCATACCCCACCACCACCACTTCACTTAGCTGAGAAACATCTTCTTCCAATTCTACATTGACTTCATTCACGACACCAGGAACCACCTCGCGATCTTCATATCCGATAAAAGAAAACATAAGCCCTTTGTTAAGATCTTCCATGGAAATTTCGTACTTCCCTTCTTCATCGGTAATGGTTCCGGTATTCGTTCCGTCTATCGTTACATTAACGCCAGGTAACGCACGACCCTCGGTATCTTTAACCTGGCCCTTCACCGTTTTCAATGCAGCAAATTCTTCTATTGCCTTCCGTTTTTTCCGTAGGTCAAATGATTGGTCTGCCTGTTCTGGCGCGGACGCTATTGTTTCAGACTCCCTGTGAAAAGCTTTGTCTTCATTTTGGAACGGAATGGAAGCAGGCGCTTCAGTTGCGATTTCGGGTACGACTTCTATTTCTTGTCTTGAATTTTTCTCAACAGAAACTTCCCCTGCACCACCCGTTGGCGGTGGTTGCTTTTGATTATCCGTAGAACTGGATTCTGGTAAAGCTGTTATTGATGATGAGGGTTCTTCAATGGTTTCAGATGCCTTTGGTTTTACCTGAACTGTATCGGATTGCTCCGCCGTATATGGTTCGTTATTTTCATTAAGTGCGAGATTACCATTGTCTGTGTTATCGTTAAAAGCCAATTCACGAATGACAAATGTGGTAACGACAATAAACGCAATTGCTGCTGCAATTCTGACTGACCATCCCCAAATAGATACTACCTTAACGGTTGGTGCAGTTCTCTCATTGAGCTGATGCTTCAGCGTCTCGAGATCGAAAGAAAAATCTTCAGCAGGTATATCGTTCGCTCCTTCCAGTGCATCTGCAAGAAAAGGATCTGAAAGCGCCTTTTTTTCCAAAGCGTGCATTTCAGCGGGACTAAGTTCACCCCGTTTATATTTTTCGATATTTTGAAACACATCAGCCATTTCGTTCCATGCAGATTTTCAGATTTCGTTTTCCATTCTGAATGTAACTTTTTACTTTGTTATCATCAAAGCCGGTTTCTTCGGTGATCTCTTTATAGCATTTCTGTTGCAGGTAAAACAATTGAACACATCGTTTCTGTTCATTCCCGAGTTCATCGATACACTTTTCCAGTTTATGGATATTCAGTTCCGGTTCCTCAACTTCATCTGGATGCAAAATTGGGCTGTTTTCCATAAAACGATTTGTAATTTCTTCAAAATGCTTTCCTTTCGCAGCCCTCAATTCCATCAGGCAATAATTGCGTGCCATTACATGCAACCAGCTTTTAAAGTGCGTTACCTCGTGCTTCTTAAGCGCCTCGACCAGCTTTTCGAAAATCTGCATGACGGCATCGCGGCTTTCTTCCCTGTTTTTGAGATACTTTAAACAAACTCCGTAAACATGTGCCATATAACGGTTATACAAAATGCCCAGAACCTGGAGGTCATTTTGCTTCTTGTACAAGGCAATCAGGTCCTCATCTGAAAGATTGGAAGCATGTGATGAAGAAAGCATCGCATGAAAATTAGAAAAAAAACGGGAGACTACTACCCTTCGCACAGGGCATCATAATGCCAGCGTACTTTTTACCTGCGATAAGGTTATTATATCGGTAAGGATTATTCTACGGTTACCGATTTCGCCAGATTTCTTGGCTGATCTACATTGCATCCCCGCATCACGGCGATGTGATAGGATAATAACTGCAGGGGTATAACGGAAATAAGTGGTGTAAGCGCCTCATGAACCGCAGGCACTTCAATGACAAACTCTGACATGGCAGGGATGGTTTGATCACCTTCTGTTACTACAGAAATTACTCTTCCCTTGCGTGCTTTTACTTCCTGAATATTCGAGACCACTTTTTCGTAAGAGCTATCTTTGGTTGCAATAAACACAACGGGCATCTCTTCATCGATGAGCGCGATAGGACCGTGTTTCATCTCAGCTGCAGGGTATCCCTCCGCATGGATGTAGGATATCTCCTTGAGCTTAAGGGCGCCTTCAAGGGCCACGGGAAAATTATATCCGCGACCGAGATAAATGAAATTACGCGCATCCTTAAAAGTCCTGGCGATCTCCTCAATCTTATCGTTAAGCTTCAGGGCTCTTTCTACTTTGGAAGGAATGGTTTCCATCTCCACGAGAAGTTCATGCAGCTTTTGTTCTGTAATTGTTCCCTTTTGTTGCGCCACGATCAATGCGATCATATTGAGTACCGTGATTTGCGCGGTGAATGCCTTTGTACTCGCCACGCCAATTTCAGGACCGGCATGGGTATACGCACCAGCGTGTGTAGCACGCGGAATAGAAGAACCTACTACGTTACAAACGCCAAAAATCACTGCACCTTTGGATTTGGCCAATTCAATGGCAGCCAGTGTATCGGCGGTTTCACCCGACTGTGAAATAGCAATCATCACATCGCCCTCGCGTATTACCGGATTGCGATAACGAAACTCAGAGGCGTATTCTACTTCAACCGGAATGCGGCAAAATTCTTCAAAGAAATATTCGGCTACAAGGCCGGCATGCCAGGAAGTACCACACGCTACGATAAGTATGCGATCCGCCTGCACTAATTTGTTTACATAATCACGAAGACCACCGAGGATCAGACGACCTGTTTGTGAATCCAATCTTCCACGCATACAATCGCGTATGGATCGGGGTTGTTCATAAATTTCCTTTAACATGAAATGGTCGAAGCCGCCTTTTTCAATCGCTTCAAGTTCCAGGTCAATGGTTTGTATGTACGGTGTAAGTGGCAGATTGGAAGTATCTGTGATGGTTAGTTTGCCACCGCGAATCACGGCAATTTCCTGATCATTAAGATACACCACTTCGTTGGTATATTCAATGATGGGCGTTGCATCCGAGGCAAGGAAGTATTCATCTTTTCCGACGCCTACAACGAGTGGGCTACCCTTTCTTGCGGCCACCAAAAGGTCTGGATCTTCCAATGACATAATAACAATCGCATAAGCACCAACCACTTTTGTTAATGCCAGACGTACAGCGTCTTCGAGGGAGCAGTTCTCATTTTCTTTAATGTATTCAATGAAATGAATGAATACTTCCGTAT
>Ga0196965_1000940_pt1 | contig 13051 bp, 11 predicted proteins | sample S1_20metaG_FD_148668 | JGI IMG/M metagenome (GOLD analysis project Ga0196965, IMG submission 148668) | Soil microbial communities from Anza Borrego desert, Southern California, United States - S1_20 | ecosystem: Environmental > Terrestrial > Soil > Desert | place: USA: California | collected... | reverse complement strand
GTTGAGAAGCGTTACGCACCTTTAAGTCAATACTAAATTCGAAAGGCTGACCTATCCTTATAAATTTGGGAACATTTATTTTTTCAATACTTAATTGAGGAGGATTTTCAAATCCAGAGTATTCACCAATCTTAATTGGATAGCTATTATCTCTAAATGCATTTAATGTGACTACACCGCCAGATGGATTAAATTCCGAAAGGTAATACGGACCGTTACCTATTACGGCGTTGCCGTGATCATCTATCCAGTTTATCGATGCATTATAGCGCTCTATAGCATAATCAAGTGATACTATCTCTTTAAGTGGATTTGGAATAAACTTTTCATTTATCATTTTAACTAGTTCTGCTTTTATCATCTCCGCTTGAACGGGTAAATTTAGCGATAATTGATCTATTCCCTTAATATTGGCATCACTTTTTGAATACGACAATTTATTTTCCTTTACTAAACGTTCAGTCGCAGCGGTAACATCCCATGGCTCGGAAGGCCAAAGTGTTCCGTATGAAGGTATTTGCTTTTTATCATAGTGCCATAAGTCTACATAGGTATCAAAGGTGCCGTTATCATAAAACTCTATACCTTTTATCAAAGATAAAGTTGGAAATACCAAACTCGAATATTCTGCATCATATGTTTGGTCATTACTTTTAGTATCAGTTGACCATTCGTAAGGAAAGTAATAAGAGTATAAAAGATCATATTTATCTACTGGTACTCCGCTATGCCATTTTGAGAATAGAGGATTAATTGTTACTTTTGTAAGGGCAGTATTGTTATCCTTCTCATTGTTTTCCCAAGTCTGATTGTATGGATTCCAACGAACGGATTCTTCAGATACAGGTATGGTATCATTATAATCATTTGAAAAAACATTAGTCCATACATTTCGTAGTGGCTCTGGATCACCAGAGTAAGGGTTAGAAAAAGTTGGGGAATCAGTTATCATCGAATAAATGATTCTGCAATAGAAATCTGAACATCCTTTTACGTTATTCCATGCTCCTTGAAATATTTGTATCATACCGATGTTCAGGGTGGAATTATCGATGGCATTTTTTTGTGCATTTAACAAAGATAATTTATTAGCTATTCCAGTTGAGTAATCGTTAATTAGACCAGAGACTTGTGATGATGCGATATAAGGATCAAAAGATCTTGCAAAAAAAAGCCTCACGGCTTCATTAATACCGACTGATTCTGCTTTCTGCAGAAGATTGTTTCTTTCAGATTCGGAAGTAAAATTATTGAATATCAATTTCTGAGTCAAATCGTCAATAGTGGAATTAGTGTATTGCCAAAAAAGGGGATTTTGAGACCCAGGCATGTTTCCAAACCAAGGAGCATACATCTGGGTAACAGTACCTGGACTATACCTTAAGAACGCATTTGAAATAACAGATTCTGTGTATATATTCCATTCTAAATCCGCAGGATTTGAACCGTATACAATTCTATTAGCCTTTGTCAAGTCACCATATTCTTTGATGACATTAAACCCAACTTTTTCAATTTCAGAGGCTACGTAATCTCCAAAAGATTTTCTAAGTAAATCGTCATTACGAATCAAAATTTTCACAGTAACGGGTTTACCTAAGACAGTGAATTTACCATTCGAATCTATGATAGCACCGGCCTTAAACATTGAATTCTTTATTATTTCTTGTGCATAACTGGCATCATGGCGGATTTTTAACGGATCGATGACCGGCAATATATTACGGTATTCAGGAGAAGTGGATCCATACGGTTCAACTATAGACTCACCAAACCCTTTCAAAACATTATTAACTATAAAATTTCTGTCTATTAGAAAATTCAGTGCAAACCTAATGTCTTTGATAGAAAAGGGATTAAATATATTTGAAGAATTAGATGGATTTAACAACAAACCATATGAAAGGCCCTCTTTTTCGTATACTTTTAAGTTAGGATTTTTCTTGGCACTTTCTACTAATTGTAATGGAATTTGAAAGAAATATGTGTCCAATTTGCCATTGCTCACCTGTTGGTATGCCACATTTTCGTTCGAAAATCGAATAAATTTAAGTTGATCGGCATATCCACCTGATTTATTCTCCAATGAAACAGCGTTTTTATCGGAAACTGAGTTAAGCATAATAACAAAAACCATAAGAAAAGCAATAATAATTACTAACTTGGCCATTTATAACGATAATTTGAATTCGTGTATTATAAATTCATACTTCTTTCTGAACAATGTGTTACAAATAAGTAAATAAAATAAAAACCATAGTATATAAATAATTACATACTATTTTTAAGCCATGAGTAACAAGATGGACAAAAGAAGCCATGCTTATAGTTCCAAAAGAACAGAAAGCAAGAAACATGCAAAAGTTGAACGGAGAAAACGAAACAAAGCAAAATATTAATCTTTTTTTTGAAAATTTCCGATATATTTATATGTAAGGAAAGGTATAAATATATGTGGAATTAGTTTATAAGTTTTGTGGTGATATAAATTGGTAAAAGACATTTCAATGTTTGGAGATCGATGCCCTCGATGCGGCAAAGGTCCGATGGTTACTGATAATTCTACTGGAGAAATGTTTTGCGGTAATTGCGGTTTTGTAGTGACAGAAAGAATTGAGGAGACGGGTCCAGAGTGGCGAGCGTTTTCGAAGGAGGAGCATGAAGACCGGAGTAGGGCCGGTGTCCCTACATCATTGGCAATGCATGATATGGGACTAGCGACCATAATTGGGCCCGTAGATAAAGATGCCTCGGGAAAACCACTTTCTGCTTCCATGAAAAGTACAATTGAAAGATTAAGGACTTGGGATAGCAGAAGTCAAGTTCATGAACCAGTCGACAGAAACTTTAGACAGGCATTCAGCGAGCTAGACAGATTAAAAGACAAGTTGGCTGTTGGTGATGCAGTTATAGAGAAAGCTGCATATGTTTATCGTAAGGCATTGGAAAAGGGTTTGGTGAGGGGCAGATCAATATCAGCACTTGTTGCAGCTGCCCTCTATGCAGCATGTAGAGATACGGAGACACCAAGAACATTAAAAGATGTTGCAAATGCAAGTAACATAAAGAAAAAAGACGTTGCAAGGTGCTATAGGCTTTTGATAAGAGAGCTAGATCTTAAAATGCCCGTTGTTGATCCTGTAAAATGTGTTGCTAGAATTGCAAGCAAGGCAGGTCTCACAGAAAAGACGAAAAGAAAGGCATTAGAAATCCTAAAGAAGGCCGAAGAAGGAAAAATATCTGCAGGAAAGGATCCGATGGGGCTAGCTGCTGCTGCGCTATACGTAGCTTGTGTAATGAACGGAGAGAACAAAACACAAAAGGATGTTGCAGAGGCTGCAGGAGTTACTGAAGTTACTATAAGAAACAGATACAAAGGTCTGAAGACTCATTTAAAACTGTAAGTTACAGGATTTTTTTTTATTTAATTAATAATTTTTTTAGAACCTTACTGCCCGTCTGGCACAAAGATAAGATTCCTATGATAATAAATCCGATGGAAACAACTCCTAATAATACATTATCAGATTCTTTGTCCCACGGTGTCTGAAACAAATAAAATCCAAGAATACTATATGCAAAAAATACATAATTAGATATCCAATGAAAAGTAATTGCAGATGGTAGCCCGTATCTGTAATAAATCCATGCTATTATAAGGCCCCCCATAGCCGCCTGACTAATTTTGCCTATTTCATAACCTCCACCGAAAATGACGTGGGACAGTCCAAAAAGAATTGAATTAAGAATAATAATAATAAAAATACCAATTTTTGTATTTTTTGTTTTATAAGGATGGATAATAGGATAGGGATGATTTATGGTGGACAGAAATTTTCCTTTACCTAATGGAACGAATAGGAGGAATAACGGCAATCCCATCAAAATAACTCTAAAAAATATTTCTTCGTTAAGTGGTGCGGCCGTAAGGTAGAAGAAAGAAAGTATTGGATCATTAGTCAACGGATTTCCCAGCGTTACTCCAAAAAGTTGCTGAATTACATCGATCAAAATTGATATTACAAAATAAACAGAAAACCATGATATAGTAATCATCAAATAATTACTTGATTTATCAAACCCTTTGTTTTGTTTTATTTCACTATTTATATGACTCAAAAGTGAGTTTTTTTTCAGTAGAAGTAGCCTGTTAAATGGTATTGGTCTAAGAAAGCAGAATAAATAACAGGCTAGGTAAACCAGCCAGAAAAAAATAAAAATTAATCCGAGATTAAAATAAATAGACGGAAGTCCAAAAATACCAAACAAGAGAAAATCAAGAGGAACGTTTTCATACCACCTTGCTTCTGTTCCAAGATCCGTAAAGAAAACCAGATAGAGTCCAACACAAAATGAAAATCCAGTTACTAGTACTATAAATAAACTTAGGGCTACTTGTGTTCTTTCTAAAATTCCATTAAAAGAATTTGTATTTGACAAAAGCCTATACTTGATAAATGTAATATTACATTACTTCAATAGAAGATTCATTGAATCCTTTAATTACCAAATAATTCTTGACAATGTCCCGATGATCTCCTTGCAAAAGTATGAAACCATCTTTGGCTGTTCCACCACAAGCCAGCCTGCTCTTCAATTCTTTAACAATTGTGTGTATATCGTTTATCTTTGGATCTAATCCCTCAATCATAGTAGTTGTCTTTGAAAATCTCCGAGTTTCTAATCTCACAATTATTCGAGTATCTTCTTTATCTAGTTCTCCGCATGCACACAAATCATCAGGTAGGCCACACTTTTTGCATATTACAGCCATCTATTATTGCTAAATATACCCAAATCCTATTATTAAGCCTTCCTTGACTATGGACCATTATTTCGGATTGTATTTGAAAGCATGACTAATACAAACAATTACGAATCAGAGAATTAGCAAAAATGATTGCATTATTGTGTACTTGGTGAAAAATTTCATTAATTACACAATACTATAACAGTCCAACAGTATGAAAGCCCCCCTTCCGACCCCAAGCTTCAGGTATCAAAAAGCAAAAGTAGAGAGGCTATGGACAAGTTTATAGTTTTAGAATGACACTAGATTCATGATAGTTACTCGTCCAATAGCAACATGGAAAGATTATATAAAATCCGAACTTCAATTTTATGTATGTCTCCCGCAATAATCTCGCTAAAGTTTCCTTTTTTATTAAAGCCAGATCAGACTGATGCTGTAGATTCATGGATAAAAAATGGGTGCAAAGGCTCTGTAATATACTCGACCGGAACTGGGAAGACAGAGATAGCATTTGAGAGTGCGAGGAGGGCCTGTTTATTAGATTTAAACAGTAAAAAGGGAATAAATCGTGGTGAAAGAACATATAACATCCTATTTCTGGTTCCTAGAATTGTATTAATTGAACAAAATATAATTCGACTACAAAATTACGGCATACCAATAGAACATGTCGGCGCATTTTATGGAGAGAAAAAAAATCATAAAGAAATTACTATCTCAACTTATCAAAGTACAGTAAACAATCATCAACTTATCAAAGATGCAAGAATGGTCATCCTTGATGAGGTCCATCTTCTAAGCAATACAGCTTTTTCCTTTAAGAATTTATTTAAAATTATTACAGCAAATCCCGACAGAAAGGTCTTAGGTTTAACAGCAACAATTAATGAGCTTGATCCGCGGTACAAAGAGATTATCGATATTATTCCCCCTGTAAAAAAATACCTCATCAAAGAAGCGGTTGATGACGGCAGGTTAGCTAAACCAAACATAATTACAATAGACGTTACCTTAACAAGTGAAGAAAGAGATGTTTATAAAAAAACGAGTGAACTAATTAGAAACTTATCGTATAAACTAAACGCATATGACCCCGGAATTGTTTCAAAAGTACTTTACCAAGGAGGCATGCGAGCAAAATATGCTAAGGAATGGTTTAATCAAGTAAGGATTAGAAAAGATCTTCTTAACTCATCTAAAAGAAAACTCGAAAGTGCTGTTACGATCATCGAGAAACACAGAAACGAAAAGCTAATGGTCTTTAGCGAAACTGTTGAATCGATTACAAAATTAAAGGAAATACTCTCTAGAAAAAATATTGAATCAGAAATAATTCATTCAAAAGTAAGGACAAAGGAAAGAAAGTCCATATTAGAAAAATGGGGAAGCGAATTTTTTCCCTTGCTATCTGTTCATACATTGGAGATTGGTTTTGATATCCCTCAAGTTGGGGTCGCAATTATTTTGTCTAATACATCTAATATCAATCAAATTGCGCAGCGAATAGGAAGAGTCATTAGAAAAACAAAAGAAAAAGATTCCGCTTCAATTTATGTAATTTACGTCAAAGAAACCAAAGATAATAACATTCTGAGAATGGTGGACAAGGCAGTGGGTAATAAAAGCAATAAAGCAATTAGAAAGGGTACCAAGCAAACTAAGATTACAGATTCATTTTAGTATACTATCAATTCTTACACTGATAAAACAAAAGGTATATTTTGATTCAAATATAACGCAAAGTATGACAATAAAGAATATTACAATATTAGGTTCAGGTATAATGGGCCATGGAATAGCTCAAGTATCTGCGATGGCCGGTTACAAAGTTTTCCTAAGAGACATTGAACAGAAATTTCTGGATAAAGCAATGGAAAAAATAAAGTGGTCCCTTCAAAAATTGGCTGAAAAGAACAAGATCAGCGACAATCAAGTAGAAATATTTTACAGTAACATTACACCAATCGTAGATCTGCAAGCTTCGATAAATAACACAGATCTCATCATTGAAGCTGTACCTGAAGATTTTAAGTTGAAGGAAAAAGTATATGGCCAATTAAATGATCTGGCAAAAGAAGAAACAATATTTGCCTCAAATACTAGCACTTTACCGATAACCGAATTAAGCAAATTAACCAATCGTCCCCAAAATTTCATAGGTGTTCACTTCTTTAACCCCCCACAATTAATGAAATTGGTAGAAGTGATACCTGGGAAAGATACTAATGAAAGTGTAATAAAGGATTTGACTAATTACGTAAATACTCTAGATAAACATCCTGTAATTTGCAACAAAGATGTACCCGGTTTCATTGTAAACAGGGTCTTTATTCCGCTTGTGCATGAGGCGTTATATATATTGGAGAGAGAAAAAGCTTCCAAGGATATAGTAGACTCAGCCGTAAAGTTCAATCTAGACTTTCCAATGGGAATTTTTGAGCTAGCGGATTATACTGGTTTGGATGTAATATATAAAGCATCATATGAGATGAACCTTAGAGATAAGAAAGTATTGCTAATGCATCCAACAGTTAAAGAAATGTTTGACAGGAATGAACTAGGTCAAAAATCTGGAAAAGGTTTCTATGAGTACAAGGGTGAGAATTATGAAAGAGTAAACCTTACAGAAGACAAGGCGGCTAGGTACGAACCTTTATCTATATTAGGAGTAGCAGCCAATAATGCGGCTTGGTTAGTGGAGAATGGCGTTTGTACAGTAAAAGACCTGAATATTGCACTTAAATTAGGACTGGGATTAAAAACAGAAATTTTCGAACTTGTTAAAAAGCAAGGTCCTGACAAGGTTGTAGGTAAACTAAAGGAACTTGAATCAAAATATGGTGACTTTTATCATCCACAACAGTATCTTGAAAGCATCCGTTAAGAGGCATCGAATCTAACATAATAGATAAAGTATGTAAGAACAATTTTTGTATCATAACAGGTGGGGAGATGAATTATTGCAAATCACCCCTCATTTAAATCCAATACCTGCATGCAGTATATTTTATTTCTCTAGATTTTTTTTGAACTAATTTTGGAAATGATGGAATCTACTGCTTCTGTTGGATCTTTTACTGCTTCTATTAGTATTCTATTCCGTTCGTCTAAAAATTTACCTCCATACATGTCTGAGACGCCTCCGCTATTGCGTATCGATACCATTGGTTTTCTGGTCATGTATCCAACACATAATTCAATTAAAGTACCAACCCCGCCGCCCACCGAGATAATTCCATCAGACGAATGGGCAACGATGAAATCTCGAGATAAGCCTATTCCAGTGCTAATTACAGCATCACAGTATTCGTTAGCTAGCGTGAAATCTTCATATGGAATTATTCCTATTGTGAATCCACCATGATCTTTTGCACCCTTGCATGAATATTCCATTACACCTCCCAATCCTCCACTAATGAGAATCGCATTTCTTTTTGCAATTCTGCTGCCAACCTCATAAGCCAACTCTAGTGTAGTTTTTTTTATTTCAAGAGATCCACCGCTATTGTATCCTATGACTCCTATTTGCAGTTTTTTCAAACTAAAATTAGCAAACTAAAATTCTTAATTAATGGTTTTGGAATAAAAAAGCTCAAAGATATTATTTTATGACAGTAATGTATTTATTTCCAATGCAAGGATTTTCACATATGAGTAAGAAGTCGAAAAAGAACGCACCTCTACCTGCATCAAGTGCGGGCTTATTAAGGTTCTTTGAAGATGAGACCAAAGGGATTAAAGTAAAACCAGAAATTATTTTAGGAATAGCAGGAGCATTAATTGCAATATCCATAGCAATAAAAATTTTGGTGCCAGTTTAACCTTCTTGACTATTAATGAGTGATTTTGAATCAGATAGTGTTTCCAGCCTTCATAAAAGATGGCTTTTTACTAACATTAATCCATCTTCAGAAAAATTTTCTTTTCTAATATCCATATTAAGTTTAATCACTAATGTTGCCTTAATCAACTTCGTTATTACTCCCCATAGTCTCACGGATTTCTTAGTTAGTTTTCCAATTATTGCAGTAGTATTTTCTCTTACACTTATTTTCGATTATCTTTCTCTAAGAGGAACACCTTTAAACAGATTTTCTAAAGTATTGCATGTATCTGCTTTTGCAAATTTATTATGGACTTTAACAGTAATAGGAGGATTTATTTCAGAATTCATAATCAATACAAATAGTCTTAACATCAATTTTGTATTGCAAGGCATGTTTATGGCAATTGGTCTGAGAATTGGTATTTTTGTGTCTGTATTTGGTGCCTCTTTAAAGAGAACTATACCTATTTCATTTATTCAGCCATTAATCATATTTATATTATTTTCCTTTTTTTATTTCAATCACATTTTTTACACTAATTTTACCGTTTACTTGTTTGGTGCAGTTATTTTGTTTATTGGCGTAATGTGGACCGTAGTCGTTGATAGGATTGGTAGACCTAATTTTACCAGTGCATTTAAAATTTTGCAGGCTTTCTTAATTGCTTGGACTGAAAATAAATCTGATGAAATGGAGAAAATTGCAGAAGCAAAAGCAAGTCCCAAAGTAGTCAACACATTAATAGTAAAGTTCAAACCGGAGGGTCAAAAAGATATTTCAGTAGTTTTGCCCGAGCTCCACCCAGGGCCATTTAATCCAATTGGCGGCAGTAATTTACCATTTGATATATTTAGATTTTACTCAAATTCGGCAATGGTAATGCATAGCATCTCTGATCATTCTCTTAACATTCCTTCCAAGAAAGAGGTAGATAAATACTTGAAATCATTAAATTATGTAAAGCATCTCGAAGAAGGAAGTAAATGTTCTATACCCATTAACATAACAATAAACGACTGTAATTGTAGTGGTTTTGCCATAGGAAAGAATGTAGTAGTCCTCTTTTCAAAATCACTCGTTGGGATGGAGGATATACCTCTAGAAGTAAAAACAGAGCTAGAAAAATTTGCTCGACAAATTGGTTTTGATCAGATAATGATCATTGATGCTCATAATTCCCTAGGTATAAAGGTAGAAGATGAGGACATACAAACATTCATCAAGATAGGTAAAAAATGTCTAGAAGAACTAATTAATTCCGATCAGTTTGAATTTAAGGTTGGATACGCCAACAGTTTCCAAATTAATGAGCAAATTGGTAAGGAATTACAAAAACTACCGGATCTAGGGCAGGGTCAATTTGGAGTTCTTGCTATTTCAATCAATAATGAAGATTACTTGTTGTGCTGGATAGATTCAAATAATATGAAAAATGGAATTAGAGAAAAAATCGCTGAGTCTTTGACTGCTCAGGGTTTTAAGATTATAGAAATCTGCACTTCAGATACTCACGCAACTTCAGGAAAAAGAAATACAAAAGGCTACTATACTCTTGGAGATATCACCTCTGAATCCAAAATAGTTGATGTTTTCAATGCTCTAGCAACACGTGCTAAATCATACCTTAAAAAAGCCACTTTTGACATATACAAAACTGAAAGCCAGGTCATGGTAATGGGAACAGATCAATTTGATGATTATTCTAATGCACTCGAAAAGTCATTTCTTGTAACAAAGATATTTCTTGCCATCACCTTTGTAGTATATGTGTTGATGTTATTATTTACCTGATATAGTAACTTATTAACGGGTACAGAGATTAATGGATGAGGAGAGATTCGAACTCTCGACCACCTGTGTGTGAGACAGGTATCCTAACCAGACTAGACTACCCATCCAACATACAATTCTCTTTTAGTGATAATATAAAAGATTAATTAACTTTTGGCTATTAGGCTTTTTAGTAAAAGATGCAAAAATGAAAAAATAGGTAAACTAGCTCGACGGGATCTAGGTACCTTCACCATATTCATTCAGGTATTTATTTTGGCTTTCCGATAGTCTATCAATATCGATACCCATTGATTCTAGCTTAAGACCAGCAATCAACAAATCCTGGTCCCTTTCAATCTTGTAGATCTTTTTCTCAAACTTCCCTTTATTTTTAACAAGATGTAAAACCGACAAGAACTGATTAGCAAAACTCATGTCCATTACCTCTGAAGGGTGACCTTCTGCGGCCACCAGATTTACTAATCGTCCTTCGCCAATTAAATTGACTTTACGATTATTTTTTAAAAGAAATTGTTGTACATTTTCATTTATGACCTTGCTGTTTTGGGCTAGTCCTTTGATTTCTTCGATTGAAATTTCTACATTAAAGTGTCCTGCGTTTGCCAATAATACTCCATTTTTCATCTTTTCAACGTGTGAACCGGTTATGACATCTTTACATCCAGTAGATGTTATGAAAATATCCCCGATAGAAGCAGCTTCCCCCATAGTTTTTACTATGAATCCGTCCATTCTAGCTTTTAGTGCATTTATTGGATCTATTTCCGTGATTACCACTGATGCCCCAAAGCCTCTTGCCCTACTAGCAATTCCTTTTCCTACATGTCCGTAACCTGCTATTACTACAGTTTTTCCAGCTAGTAACACATTGGTAGCTCTGATAATTCCGTCCAATGCAGACTGGCCTGTACCGTACACGTTATCAAAGTCATGCTTTGTCTCTGCATCATTTACTGCCACAATAGGATATCCCAATTTAGAATTGTTTTCTAGAGCTTTTAACCTTAATACACCCGTAGTTGTCTCTTCTGTTCCACCAATTATTCTTTCGCCATATTTATCGAGTGTTTTATGAAATTCAATAGTAAGGTCTGCACCATCATCGATAGTAACATCTGGGGTAAATTTTAAGACAGAATAAATATCGTCGTAGTATTCTTTGTTAGTTACTCCACGACTAGCAAAGACAGATAAACCTTCATCTTTTACTAATGATGCAGCAATATCATCATTTGTGCTCAATGGATTGCAACCAGACCATGCAACTGTTGCGCCAGCTGCTGCCAAAGTTTTGGTTAATACCGCAGTTTCTTTCGTTACATGTAAGCATCCACCAACAACAAGGTCCTTTAGTGGTTTTGACTCTTCATATTTTTTCTTTAAAGACAATAACACAGGCATATGAGATTCTGCCCATTCAATTTTCTTTTTACCTTTATCTGATAAAGAAATATCCTTGATTCTATGTTCCATAGGTAAAAAAATATACAAACCTTATATTACTTTAACACATGAATTGAGGCTTGAGAAATCACATTTTGAGGATGAAACCTACAGAGTTGCGAAATTCTTAATCGGAAAAGTCCTTGTAAGATACATAGACTTTTTCGGAAAATATCATAAACTTACGGGTGTGATTACAGAGACTGAAGCCTATGGCTATACTGATGACCCAGCAAGTCATGCATTTAGAGGTAAAACGATAAGAAATCAGGCCATGTTCGGCGAGGTAGGAAAATTATATGTTTATTTCATTTACGGTAATCACTTTTGTTTGAACGTTGTTGCAAAAAATAGAGAAACAGCGGCGGGAGCAGTATTAATACGATCAGTTGAGCCATTAGAAGGAATTGGTTTAATGAAAATATTTAGAAAAACGAACAACATTTCGAATCTCACAACAGGCCCTGGGAAGTTGGCTCAAGCTTTCAAGATAACTAAAAAGCACAATAATTTGGATTTAGTAGATAAAATAAATAATAATCGTGTGTTTATTGAAGATACTCCTCAAATAAATCACTGCTACAATTTCACAGTGGCAGAATCAATCCGCATAGGTATCTCTATTGGGATAGATAAAAAGTGGAGATACACAATGAGAGTTAAAAATCCACCACATTCTGAATTTATATCCAGTGTTTTTCTTTCTAGACGTAGTTAAAAATTAATTACTAATCAGGTTAAAAGCGTAGACTAAATTTGATATATAGTTATATCCAAAGAGATTGGGAGATGCCTCTAAGAGATTTTTTAGTCCCAGAAGAACAAGTCCAGTTCATTTGTCGAAGAGACATCGAATATGAAAACAAAAAATACGACTTGTTCATCACAAACAAAAGAATTGTGTTATATCGAGAACGGGGAATAATTAACAAATCCGAAGATGTTATTTGTGAAAAAATCGAAAGACTGGCAGGATTGGAGTATAAGGAAAAAGGTGGTTTATTTAACCTGGCAAAAATATCAATAAAAGGGGGTATTAAATTAGATATCAGAGGCCCTTCTAAAGAGGTAAGAAATATGTTTAAAATTTTAGAATGTCTTATTAATTCAAAATAAGAGTAATATTCCCAACTAAGAAAAAACTTCGCTCATCATTGATCGCAATTTTTCTAGTTTAACATTACTGTCTTGGCTGCTATTACTGTCTTCGCTGCTATTACTGTCTTCGCTGCTA
>Ga0196965_1000939_pt1 | contig 13062 bp, 10 predicted proteins | sample S1_20metaG_FD_148668 | JGI IMG/M metagenome (GOLD analysis project Ga0196965, IMG submission 148668) | Soil microbial communities from Anza Borrego desert, Southern California, United States - S1_20 | ecosystem: Environmental > Terrestrial > Soil > Desert | place: USA: California | collected... | reverse complement strand
GGTTACCGGAAGGGTTATTGATTCGGCAGATCGCCGGATTGAAAAGAGGTGAAGACGTAACAGATGAAGCAGGAAATATTCTATTCGCAAACGAGGCCCTCACTTTTGAACCACGCCGGTCGAGAAGTTATGCCTATTGTTCTGATACTGCTTATAACGAAGATCTTGTAGAACAACTTACGCCGATTGATGTGTTGTATCACGAAGCCACCTTCACAAACGATGAGCTCCAACGCGCGCATGAAACCCTGCACAGCACAGCTGCACAAGCGGCCTCAATCGCCAAACTCACAGGAGCAAAACACTTGTTACTTGGCCATTTCTCTGCTCGCTATAAAGACCTTTCCCCTATTCTCGAAGAAGCCCGTGCCGTATTCGAAAACAGTCACCTCGCCATTGAGGGAGAAGAATTAATTATCCCCGATTAATTCATACTTTCGTTTATGGCTCCGGAAAAAAAACGCAACACACTCTTCATCATTCTCAGCGGCATTTTTATCACCAACGCTTTGATGGCCGAGATGATCGGTGTTAAAATATTTTCTGTTGAATCCGCCATCGGCTTAAATCCGGCTAACCTGAACATCCTCGGTTTTACCATGGATTTCAATCTCACCGCAGGTGTTATAATATGGCCTGTGGTTTTCATTACCACAGACTTGATTAATGAATATTTTGGAAAACCAGGTGTACGCATGATCAGTTACCTCACCGTAATTCTCATTGCTTATGCGTTTCTGATCCTTGTGATCGCCATCGAACTTCCACCTGCAAACTGGTGGATGGATGCCAACAATAAAGATGGAAACGGTAATTACTTTAATATGGATTTCGCCTTTTCCAAAATCTTTGGCCAGGGCCAACGTATTATTATCGGTTCTATCCTTGCTTTCCTTTTAGGGCAACTTGTCGATGTTTTTGTTTTCCAACGTCTCAAAAAACTCACTGGTTCAAAGTACCTTTGGCTGCGCGCCACAGGTTCAACTGTTATCTCTCAGTTCATTGATAGCTTTGTTGTGCTCTATATCGCATTCTCAGGCATTTTCTCCGGCAACCAAATCATTGCCATCGGGCTTACAAATTACCTTTACAAATTTTGCGTCGCCATACTACTCACCCCCGTAATCTACCTCGGCCACAGCTGCATTGATAAATACCTTGGCAAAACATACGCTGATCAACTTGTAAAAGAAGCATCGGAAAAAAGTAAAGGGTTCTTTTAATGGTTCAAAGTTCAAGGTCCATGGTTCAAGGTTGGAGTTCGATAACGAAGCGTTTTACGAAGGTTGTTTGATGTTGGATCTTTAAGGTTTAAGGTTTAAGGTTTGATGTTGGTTTCTTGATAATTGACATGATTCGTTTTTCAAATTTACGTTTGGCTTTGCGTAACTCGGCAAACACTTACTCCACCGCCCAAACAAACTCGCGGCTCGCAGCTCATAGCTCACAGCTCTTTCCCTCGCACCCTGTCGAAAAACTGAATACCTCACACGTCACCCTACCTTGTACCTCGTACCTCGTCCCTTTCACCACGTACCTCGTCCCCTCTCCTCAAGTTATCACAAATAATCGCAGTCGCTATTGCGGCGTTGAGTGATTCGGCATGACCGAAACGGGGGATAGTAATTTTATCCGTGACGAATTTTTCATATTGGGGTGATATGCCATGTGATTCGTTTCCAATCAGTACGAGTCCGCCATCAGAAAACCTCTCTTGATGGATATTCTTCCCTTCAAGGTAAGCGCCGTATACTTTCTGATTTGTCTGGGATAACACGGGGAGTAAATCCACATAATAAACCGTTGTTCTTGTAAAAGAACCCATCGTGGCACTGATCACTTTCGGATTATAAAAATCGGCCGTTTCAGGCGAGGCAACGATGTGGTTGATGCCATACCAATCTGCGGTTCTGATGATTGTGCCAAGGTTGCCCGGATCCCGGATATCGTCAAGCACAAGGACGAATTCATCCAAGCGTGGATGAAAGGCCTTCGCTGACTTTATACGTGCCACCGCGAGTACCGAATCATTGGTTTGGAATTCGCTGAGTGAACCCAGCTCCTTTTCGCCAGTTTCGATCAATTCGACACTGCTTTTGCTTTTGAGTGAAGCCAGTGCCGGCGCAGTGCCGATGACTGTAACCGTTTCAAAGTCAGAAGTTAACAATTCCTGCACGCTCTTTGCACCTTGCACAATAAAACATTGCTCCTGTTTACGGTATTTCTTTATTTGCAGAGATTTGATGAACTTGATTTTGGCTTTTGATAGCATCTGTTACCGCTTGAGTACTTCGAAAAATAGATATTTTCTTTTAATCCTGTGGATCTCATTTTCATTAAGTGGGTGTATCGGGTTGAAACACCTTAAAGAAGACGAAAAACTGCTGTATAATCAGCGTATCGTCGCGCCGGGGCACATCAATAAAGAGGCTATCAAAAACCAGTACGCCCAACGTGAGAACAGGAAATTGCTTGGCGCTCCCATCGCCCACCTCGTTAGTCTTTATTACGGAGTTTGGGGTACACAAAGTTATAATCCGGATAAGTACGTTCGCAAACGAGAGCGTATTGAAAAAAAATTCGACGAAAAAATCGCGAAAACCACTTCGCAAAAGAAGATCGATAACTATCAATTCCGAAAGCAGAAAAAGGTGGCACGCATGAACTCATTCATTGAGAATGGGAATCTCTGGATGCAATGGGGTGAACCAATCACGGTCTTTGACAGCAGTCTTGTTACGCTTACAAAAGAACGGTTTAGTGATTACTTGTTCTCCAAAGGTTTCTTTACCAATACAGTAACATCAAACGTTGATTTCCGCGGCCAGTTCAAGGGTCGAAAAGATGTTCGCGCCCATGTTACTTACACGCTGCAGCCAGGCCAGCCATACTACATAGATTCGATTTTTTACGAAGTGCGCGACTCAACACTTCTCAATATTATCTTAAATAACAATCGGAACAGCCACCTGCAAAAAGGTGAACGATACGAACAGGATAATTTCACAAAAGAACGGGAACGTCTTGACCTGTTGATGAAAGACAACGGCTTTTATGATTTCAGCAGGCAATACATCGAATACGATGTTGATACTACCATGCTTTCCCCAGATCGGAAAGTTGTTGTTAAAATCGTTATTAACGAACCGGCGAAACGCGGATATCACAAACAATTTCTGATCGACTCTATCCGGTTTACAACCGACGCCGGTGTGAACAAGCCAGGTGAGATCCGGCAAATACGGCACTACAGGGATATCCAGTACAACTACTTTAATGATATCTACAACCTGAAAATTTTAAGTCAACGTGTATTTCTGCAACCGGGACAATTATACAGCCGCAGACGAACGTTGAACACGCAACGTCAGCTTGCCAATGTCGATGCTTTTAAATTTATCAATATTATTTTTGATACTACCGGTGGAAATTTTATCGCAAACATATATTCAAGTCCGCTTCCCCGTTATGAATGGTCCAATGAAGCTGGTGTGAATGTTACACAAGGATATCCCGGACCCTTTTACAGCATATCATTCCGAAAAAGAAACATCTTCAGGGGATTGGAAACTTTTGAGTTGAATGGTCGCTTCGGGCTTGAAGGCGTTGCATCGGCAACGAAGGGTGAGAACGCTTATAGAAGTGTTGAAGCAGGAGTTAATGCTTCACTCATCTTTCCGCAATTTCTTTTTCCCTTTCGGGAAGCAACACGTTTCAAACTCGCACCTTATAACCCGAAAACAAAGTTAACGACAGGTTATGCTTTTACAGAAAGACCTGAATATCGAAGAACAGCCATCTCCGTTAACGGTACGTATACATGGCAAAATAACCGCGACCGGGCATATTCGCTTACACCGTTAAACCTAAGTGTGATCAACGCTACAAACTTAAGCCCTGCCTTTAGCAGACTTTTGGTTCAGCAAGACTCTATTGGTAATTTCAGTCTCATCAACTCGTTTCGTCCCTCCTTTGTGAACAGTATCATCTTCGGCGTGACATGGAACAAGAACTATGGTAACGTTGAAAACAATTCAAGCTTTGTTCGCGCCCAGATAGAAAGCGGTGGAACAATCTGGAATTGGATCGATCCTAAATATGTACAGGATCTTGATCTGGAGTATTTCAAATACTTCCGCCTGAGCATCGACTTCCGGAAGATTCATGTGATCAATCCCAACACAACGGTGGCCTACCGGATTCATTCGGGGGCTGCATATTCGTACACCAAAGAGAAGAGGTTACCATACGAAAAATTCTTTTTTGCCGGAGGAACAAACAGTATACGTGCATGGCGTCCAAGACGATTGGGGCCGGGTTCGTTCAAGCCGGATAGCAGTGCAACACCGGTGTCCGATGGATTGTTCTCCTATAGTATTGAAAAACCTGCAGAAATTTTACTGGAAGGGAGTGTAGAGTTACGGCAAAAACTTTTTGGCTTCGTAAGTGGTGCGTTATTCATTGACGCAGGAAATGTGTGGACTTTTTCAAGAAGGAAAAAAAGTATAACAGAAGAAGGTGAGCAGGTTTCCGTCGCCAATGGAAATTCGCAATTCAGAATGGATCAATTTTATAAAGAGATTGCCGTAGGTACAGGATTTGGATTACGCTTCGACTTTAGTTTTCTTATTCTTCGACTCGATGTCGGTATTAAAGTTTACGACCCCGCACGTGAAGAAAACGACAGATTTGTACTCGATGAGGTGAGATTCTGGAAACCGTATGCTTCAAAACAGGGAAATGGATATACGGATTTTAGAGAACCGGTAATCTATAATGTAGCAATCGGTTATTCGTTTTGACCCCCGTGCTTCTCTCTGGCCATTAATATTGCAATAACGCTTCTATTTTGGCGGTAACTTTCTCCGCATTGGGTAACATCATTTTCTCCAATTCTATGTTTAAAGGAACCGCCGGAAGATTTTCTGAACCAAGAGTCATGACCGGTGCATCGAGATACTGAAAACAATGCTGTGCAATTCTTCCCGCAAGTGATTCAGCGAAAGAATTAAGTAACGGTTCTTCTGTGAGCACCAAAACGCGATTGTGTTTTTCAACCGAAAGTTTAATCGCTTCCCAGTCGATGGGATTTAATGTTCTCAGGTCCATGATCTCAACCTGGTCTTTAAAACGGGTTGCTGCACCTTTCGCCCAATACACACCCATACCATATGTAATAACAACACATGTCTCTCCATTGGCCAAATGTTCATCAGAAGCATGCAATACGATATTTGATTTTCCCAGCGGTATGCGATACGCTTCATCAGGTTCAATTGTTTTTGCATTACCCGTACCGGGAACTTTGGACCAGTAGAGTCCTTTATGTTCCAGCAACACCACTGGATTGGGATCATAAAAAGACGATTTTAACAATCCTTTCATATCAGCAGCATTCGAAGGATACACTACCTTGATGCCGCGGATTGTAAGCAGCGCAGATTCAATACTGCCACTGTGATACGGACCGCCACCGCCATAAGCTCCTACCGGAATACGGATCAACGATTGTATGGGAAATTTTCCTTTCGTTAGGTAACAACTTTTGGAAAGCTCTGATACCAGTTGGTTAATACCAGGCCATACATAATCTGCAAACTGAATTTCCACGATGGGCTTCGCGCCAACGGTTACCATACCCGCTGTGGACCCAATAATATAAGCTTCCTGAATCGGCGTATTGAATACGCGGTCGTCACCATACTTTTCTGCTAGGGTAGCGGCTTCCCGGAATACGCCACCAAGTCTTCGGCCTACATCCTGTCCGTAAAATAATGCTTCCGGATGTTCTTTTAGAATTTCATCCACAGCATGAAGCGCGGCATCAACCATAGTAACTTTCGAACCATGCTTTGGAAAGCGAACTCCGGCTTCTTCCCGGATTGGTGTTGGGAAAAATTCACAAGTATCATAATCAAGAGGGTCCGGTGCTGTTACGGCTCTTTGAAAATCCTCGTCAACAGCAAGGGCTGTACGATTTTCAATCTCTGTTAATTGTGATAATGTTTCGCCATGCGTGAGCATATATTGCCGGAGTTTCTCCAACGGATCACGGAGCACATCTTCCGCTGCGCTTTCAGCACGATACCATTCTTTACGAACACCAGAAGTATGATGGCCAAGTAATGGACAACGTGCATGCACAAGAATTGGACCGCGAACAGAACGCACATAAGCTATGGCCTTTTTAACAACAAGAAAAGATTCTACAAAATCAGATCCATCAGTTGTTAAACGCTCCATGCCTTTAAATCCAGCCGCATACTCAAAAGCGTTCATGGCACGCATTTCGTTTCCCGTTGCTGAAATCCCCCAATCGTTATCCTGAACGAGAAAAAGGATTGGTAGCTTTTTTAATACCGCCATCTGAAATGCCTCGGCGACCTCCCCTTCTGTAACTGCTCCATCGCCCAATGAACAAAGCACAAATGATTTATTTTTCTTATCGATCAGATTTTGCGACTCAAGATATGCCAGACCATGTGCCATTCCAGTGGCGGGGATCGCCTGCATTCCCGTCGCTGAACTTTGATGCGGTACAACAGGCATACCGTTGCGACGGATGGAAGGATGTCCATAATACGACCTGCCACCGGAAAAAGGATCAGTCTGTTTTGCCAGCAGTTGAAGCATTAATTCGTAGGGCGTAATGCCAATGCCGAGCAATATAGACTCATCGCGATAATACAACGATGCAAAATCCAGAGCGGTTAACTGCAAACCTGCAGCAAGCTGGATGGCTTCATGACCACGGGATGTGCTATGTACATATCGGCTGCAGATATCCCGGTTTTTTTCATAGGTCATGGCAAGTTTCTCACTGGTACACATCAGTTCATACGCCTTTAGCAGTACTTCCCGTCCGATCTGTGTAGTTGCGGCTTTTGTAATTTCCATTGACATCGAACTAAATATAATACATCAATCCTGTACACAAGCCATTATTCATGATCACACCCATGTCCTTCCGACAGAGCCGATTAAAGCGGGTTAAACGGTAATCATCCGAATGCAGTTTACGAGCCTGCCTAAATTCTTTGCCTCCGTCGATGATAAATGTCATATTTGCACAAATGCCCGTATTTTTATGCCTGATCGTGAAGAAATAAAGGATTGGTTTACCGCACTTCAAAAAGATATTTGTCATCAGCTTGAACATGCGGATGAAAAAGGAAAATTTCAAAGCGATGAATGGGCAAGGCCTGGAGGTGGAGGCGGAATTTCACGTGTGCTTACCAACGGTGCAATCATTGAAAAAGGTGGCGTAAATTTTTCCGCCGTATGGGGTCCAACGCCGGAACCGGTTTTAAAATCGATGCAAGTTGACGCGCAAGCGGCTGGTGAGTTTTTTGCTACCGGTGTCTCCATTGTGATTCATCCCTTTAATCCCATGGTTCCAATCATTCACATGAATGTACGGTACTTTGAAATGTCAGACGGCACATGGTGGTTTGGCGGTGGCATCGATCTTACGCCGCATTATATCATCCAGGAAGATGCTGTTTACTTTCATGATGAATTAAAAAAAATATGCGATAAACATCATCCCACTTATTACCCTGAATTTAAAAAATGGGCGGATGACTATTTCTATATTAAACACCGGCAGGAGACGCGTGGCATCGGCGGAATATTTTTTGATCATTTAAAAGGAAGTGAGGAATTCAGCAAAGAAAAAAGACTTGCGTTCGTTAAAGAAGTTGGATTGTCATTCGCGCGAATCTATACACAGCTGATGCGGAAAAATCATGTCCTTCCCTTTTCCCAACGTGAAAAAGAATGGCAGTATCTTCGTCGCGGACGGTATGTTGAATTTAATCTGGTTTGGGACAGAGGAACAAAATTCGGTCTTGATACAGACGGCCGTACGGAATCGATTTTAATGAGTTTACCCCCCCAGGCAAACTGGACTTACAACTATATGGCTACTGAAAATTCGCCCGAACAGCACACTTTAGATTTACTGAAGAAAGGAATTAACTGGCTCCGGTAGCGTGTCTAATATGTTTGAAGTGTTTTGCAAATGAACAGGCAACAACAGTTCTAATTTATTTAAAGTGAATTATCCCTTTCTTTCTTCCACTCATCGGAACGATCTAGTTTCTCCTCCTGAAATACTGCAAGTTTGCAACCGCATTGAGATGAAAAACGTTGCTTACAAATTCATTGCGATGACTAAATTATAGACAAAATACTTCATGTACCAACGATGTAATTTAAGCCGTGAGTTTGTAAATTTTTTAAACAACGCTACCCCTACTGATTTTTTAATTTAAATATTCACATAAACTCAACAACGCGAAACAAGATGATTAACCAGAGCAAACTAACCCGCCTCGCTGTTAAAATGGCTGCGACCGCTTTTACTTTATTTGCCCTAACACAGTGTACGGAGCAGGAAGATATTAAACCTGCTGCCCCGGCCGTTGAAGAAACTGCAAACGTTACGCCTGCCACCGGGCAAGAACCCGCATTGAGTTTGACAATCGATGGTATTCACACCGTATTGTCTTCCACAACAGATTGCAAAAGTTGTACCTACATCGTGCCTGAAAATGCTACAGTAGTTGATGGAAAAGAACTGGGTATTAAGCCTGGGCAGGCAATTTGCCTTAAAGAGAACGGACTCTATGGAAACCTGAAATTGATCAACCTGGAAGGCAAGGCAGATGAGCCTATCATCATTGCATACGGTGTTAAGACGATCAATACAGCAGAGGATCAGACCGCCACAAACTAAAAAGAAATTTGCTTTACCAGGAATGTCGGTGATTTAGCGATCCCTGCATTCCTGGTATCTTCTTAGTTGGTATTGACTACCTTCATGCGCTATTCAACTAGAGCATCAGAAAGTTTGGTAGCCCTGGCGAAGGTTGACTTGTATGATTCTACAAATGCCTTAAGTTCCACAACTTGTTTGTGATATTTGCGAGTCTTCTTTTTTAACTTCACCGCTGCGGCATAGGCCGTTAGCGGCATAATCACATCGTTTGCCAACGCATTAGAAAAATAATCGACCGCAGCATCAATGCGCGATTTTAACAGTGTATAATCATGCTGTTTAGAAATGGTCCGCAGTTGATGACGAAACCTCATGACTACTGTCTGATGGTTTGTTAGCTTGTCCGTTAAACCATCAATCAATGCATGCGCTTCAGTCTTGTCCACAGTTTTGCGTTTATCAATTTCGCTCTTAAATTGAATAATCTCTTCTATTAAAATCCGGAGATCAAACACATCCATCAGTGTGTTGAGGACATGATCATGGCGCGCATGTACAAGCGCAGGTTTTAGTTCCTCAATATCCAGTTCTTCTTTAGCAAAGCGTATAACACGTTCGTCGGTTCTTATGGCTGACGGAAAAATTTTAGAATAGAGTACAATCCCTTCAATAGAAGTACAGCGACTTAACGCAACGTATACCTGCCCGGGAGCAAATGAACTACCCGCGTCAATGATCACATGATCAAATGTCAAGCCCTGGCTTTTGTGAATGGTGATCGCCCACGCCAACCGAAGCGGGTACTGCATGAACGTTCCTAACTCTTCCTCGTCTACCTGCCGCGTTTCCTCGTTAAGCGCATACTTTATATTCCGCCAAACATCCTTTTCAACCTCAAGCGCTTCGTCACCATTGTTGAAGCTTACGAGAATTTTGCTTTCCTCAATCTTTGCTATGGTTCCAATCTTGCCATTGAAATAACGTCGTATTCTTTCTGTGTCATTTTTTATAAACATCACCTGTGCTCCTATCTTTAATTGAAGCTCGCGGTCAGTCGGAAATGCACGCTCTGGAAAATCACCCGAAATGGTTGCCGCGAATGACGACAACCTACCCGTAAGTTTTTCCATTTCATTTGCATTGATTGCATCGGCTTTGTGATTATGCGTAGTAAGCGTAACATAATATTCTTCAGGGCCAGGACGAAAACCGGGTTTATAACGTTGATGTAAAAACGTTAAATCCTCGGCTGTAATTTCATTATTGCGAATGCGATTTAACACGCCAATGAATGCGGCATCACGCTGGCGATACACTTTTTTTAGTTCGAGATAGAGTGGCGGTGAAGATCGGACAACATAAGCATCGAAAAAAAATGCACAGGAATAATAGGGACTTAACAATTGCCAGTCAGCGTCGGGCATAACCGGAGGAAGTTGAAACAAATCACCTATAAACAAGACCTGCACCCCTCCGAAGGGTAGGTCCTCCTTCTTTCTGAAATATCGGAGAACTGTATCAATCGCATCGAGCACATCACATCGTACCATAGACACTTCATCAATGATCAGCAACTCAAGCTCGCGGAATAGCTTTCGTTTTTCACTTTCGATGCGAAGGTTTTGCAACAGATTATACCGGTCACTTAACTGATTGGTATTTCTCGTGGAAGGCACCGGAATAAATGGCGCAAATGGCAGCTGAAAAAACGAATGAATTGTTACACCGCCGGCATGGATAGCGGCTACACCCGTGGGAGCAACCACAACGGTATTTTTGTTTGAAACCTTTTGTATATGCTTGAGAAATGTTGTTTTGCCTGTACCTGCTTTTCCAGTAAGAAAAACCGAACGTGAGGTATTCAAGACAAATGCTTCAGCCAACGTAAAGATTTCATTTATTTCAACGGTTGTTGTGTCAGGCATTCAGCAATATAAAACATGTTGGTTTTGATGAAAAGCTTTTTCTCAGTTTCCTATAATCCGGGAATCAGATTTGATTGAATGAAAACAAATCGATTATTATGAAACTAAAATCCGTCAATCTTTCTACCCCGCTTTACCACGACTATGTATCCGGAACAGCGGTAGTATTTTCACCCGGAAAAGAAAAAGTTTCAGTGGGTGAACATGTAATGGTTTTTAAAAATACGGTTGCTGCGTCCACTTCGGTTTCAGTACCGAAATCAACGCAGCAGTCAGACTCCATCGGTGTAGAAGGCGTTGTAACACAAATTCATAATGAACCGGGTGAAGTACAGCATATTGTAATCCAAAAGATTTAGTAATGTAGAATATGTCCTTCAAGGTTCCTCGTTATAAGTCTCCTTATCGCTTTTTTGCCCAATCTGATGACTGCTTAATTGGTATCGTATTTTAAGTGCTGTTGATGAAACAAAATGCTTTGTCATAAGCATTAATTTTTTTGGCCTCAACCTAAATTTTCGCGGCCAAAACCCGGAAACGCAATGACTCTTCCACCTATTTTCCCGATAGCGAGGAGGTTTAGGATGAGGCCAAAACCTATGAAGATCCCATCTGTCTGCTGGCATATTCTTTTTAGATTTTATTTTGCTCCACGTCACAACGTGTGGCCTATACACAATTAATTTGAAACAATAAACAGCAGGATATATGATCCCAGATAAAGTGATATATACAGATGGCAGGGATGTCACTGTTACAGATTCAACGTTCCAGGTGAAAAACCATGAGTACAAGTTGAATGGAATTACGAGGTGTGTGCTGTACGTAATGAAGCCCGAACGAACACCAGCAATTCTACTCATCCTTGTCGGACTAGGGCTTATTGTCTGCGGCTTTTTGAATGTATTTAGTGTAGCCCTATTCTCCGATGTTAGCATTGGAAACAATACGTTTAGCGCGAATGTTGTTGCGTCATGGCTCGGCGGAATCCTGGCCTTGATCGGTATACTTGTGCTCGCTGTGGTAAAAGAACGTTATGCCGTACGCATAGCCACAGCAGAAGGAGAAAAAGACGCGGTGGTCAGTTCAAAAAAAGAATACGTAACCCAGATCGTTGATGCCATTAATCAGGCCGTAAGTTTTGTGCGTACAAAAACTGCGTCCCGCTACTTTACTTTAAAAGGCAGCTCATAAATAATGTCCAAAAAAAATACACTGAGAACCTATGACTTTGTTCGTAGGTTTTTTTTTATCCGAAAATTTAATCCGGACTGAACAATATCGATGGCTTCGGCATGCAAAGTGGCGTTTCCCCGTGTTAGTTGTGTTAACAGATCAAATGCCTCACGAAGAAATATGGGACCAAAATCCGGATCTTCGTCCATAATATGTTGCGCATTATCGTGAATGTCCGCATACTTAATTGTTTGCGCATCTGCACTACACTGACTCAACCGCTTTGCCTCCTGTGCTTTACGGTTCCTCCGATTCATCCGCGGATAATTGTGCCTGGTATAAATATCAGTCAGCTCTATAACTAAACTTAATGTGCGTGTAGCCATTGGCCGATCAAAAATGTTTTGGAGGAACTTGAGTAATTCATCCTGCGTTACCGCTGTATCTTCGAGCACATCGTGCAAAAGCGCTGCGGAGAGAACACAAACATCCGTAGTGTACCGCGCACAATTCTTCATTACCCTGACTGGATGTACAATATAACGATCGCTGCCATACTTCCTGAGTTGATCACCATGGGCGCGATCGGTGAAAACGGTTACGGCATCCAAAATTTTGTTATTGCTCATCAATTTTTCTGGACTTTAGTTCAAACGCGATTAACGAAAAAAAACAAAAAAGGCTGTTTCAAAAATGAAACAGCCTTTTTCTATTTACCCGCGTGTATTTTATTTATTTGTATCGGCTGCATAACTTGATGATTTCGATTTTCCACTGGCTGCACCTATTCCGGTTGTACCAGTAGACGTACCGATAGAACTTGTTCCTGTAGTAGTTGCATAAGAAGTTTGCATACTATCAATGCGAATCCGGTTTTCAACTTGCCTTACACCTGAAACAGCCTCAGCGATATCTTCAGCTCTACGTTTGGACGAACGTTCATCAACTGTACCGGTAAGCGTTACTTCACCATTTGTTACCGTTACGTCAATTTCGGAAGCATCAATAAACCAGTCGTCGCTTAAGCGGTCATTAATGTCTTCTTTGATCCGCTCATCCGACCGCTGGTAATTTTTCGGGCCGCGCCCTTTGTGCATGCGATCCATGCGACGGCGTCTTTCGGCGTCTTCATCACCAAACCATGAAGATACTTCGTCCGCAGTTTTGTCCCACCAACCACGTTCGTCCCGCTGACCCTGGTTATCAAACTCGCGATCGTAGCGCCCTTCCCGATAAGAA